>ERZ772909.1990-NODE-1990-length-10712-cov-9.422915_pt1 | contig 10712 bp, 7 predicted proteins | sample MGYA00511137_ERZ772909 | MGnify/ENA primary metagenome ERZ772909 (study PRJEB29015, sample SAMEA2738095) | human oral metagenome | biome: human oral; feature: human-associated habitat; material: saliva | place: China | collected 2270 ... | reverse complement strand
AAGCCATCTTCATTCTGCCCCTTATCCACTCTTTGTCATTATGTCCTTCTGTCTATGTAAGAGCTTTCAGTCACTCTATGTCATTATGTCCTTCTGTCAGAGAACATTAAAAGCATAGTCTATTCTGTCCCCTCTGTCTTAGTGCAATTTGCGTAATTCGTAGTTCTATGTTGAACTTGCGGTATTTCCTTTACGCCTTCTTTCCCATCAAAGCGTCAATCGTATTTCTCACTCTTCTTTCTGTTGTCAGCATGATAGTGTCTTCATCAGCATCCTTAGCACCCATATAGACGGAAGGGTTGGAATAGGTCATGCGACTTGCTTGTGGCTCACGAGCAGAGAAGTGGAAGGCAGATACGGCTGTTTCTTGGCGTATGCGAGCGATGTTCTTTTCGTTCACACCACAACCAGCCATGATTTTTATACGACCATTTGACAACTGGTTTAATCGTTGGAGTAGGGGAATACCCTTCTCGGCAGTAGGTTGCTGTCCAGATGTAAGTACTCTCTCAAAGCCGAGCATAATGAGCTGTTCCAAGGCTTTCTCTGGTTCGCGGCAACGGTCAAAGGCACGATGGAAAGTCACACTCATGCCTTTCGCATGTGACAACAGATACTCGTTGGCAGCCAAGTCGATATCTCCCTCAGCTGTAAGGCAGCCAAAGACAACACCATCCACACCTAACTCACGACAAAGGTCAATATCCATTGCCATACGCTCGAGCTCTTGTTCGGTATAGAGGAAGTCTCCACCACGGTTGCGGATGATGACATGTAGGCGAGTATCAGTCAACACCTCCCTTGCCATCTTTATCTCACCATAAGAAGGAGTGGTACCTCCTTCGGGAATACCCATACAGAGTTCTACACGATTGGCCCCACCTTTCTGTGCTTCTATACAGCTTTCAACGCTGTTAGCACATATCTCTATCTCAAAATCACTTCGTTTCATGTTGGTTTATTTGAGGAGTTAAAGGAGTTAAGGAGTGAAAGGGAGTTAAGACAATACTTTTATATAATGTAATATATCAGACAATATACAATCATATATCACACTAACAGATAGTGTTGTCTTAACTCCCCTTTACTCCTTAACTTCTCTCTCTCCTTAATTAAAGTTTGCTACTTGTTTTCACGAGTTGCTCACCTAGTCCGATTGTATATCCTTGAGAAAGGAAGACAATACGGTTAAAGGTATCAGCGATGATAAATATTGGTAGCTGTTCAGTATTACGTAGTTTCATCTCTTTCACTATCTCCTGCTGAATAGTTCCATCCTTATCAATACCGAAGATAGTCTTTGCAGGGAGGTTAGGGAACTCACCCTTCTGTGCTTGGAACTTCTTTGCTTCAGCCTCATTCTTGAAGAGTAAGACGAATGGACGGCCCCACTTATCGAGTTTATCCTTCATCTTCTCAATATCATGCAGCGCATGGTTCGTTGGTTCCTGACCGATACCTAAAACACCGAGAACGTAATATCCGCGTCCTGTCTGACTTAGGATAGAAACGTTCTGGCCGTCTTTATCAAACAAGTCCTCACTATTGAAGCTACCAATCACCTTCACACCTTCGCTTTCTTGGCGTACATCGAGTGGGAGAGTAGTAGTCTCACCCGGCTTAATCTGGAAGAAACGGCTATGAGCAAGTACACTACCATCTGCCATACGTTGCCCAGTCACGAGGATATAGGTACCCTCATCGAGTGTAGCCCCGTTCTTAAAGGTGTTCGACCAAGTAGCCCCGCCACCCATGTCAACTTGTCCTTCGTCGAAGTTCATCAGCCATGTCTGTCCGTAAACAATCTTACTAATGCTGAAATGGCTATAATACTTAGGGTCGTCGAGGAAACCATCAGGAGTGAAAGTCAGTATCAGTTTACCAGTTTTAGCAGTCTGCTGATCTGCTGCATCAAAGTCAACATCCACCCATTTGCCATCTTGCTTATACTGAATCTTCCATGCCACAGGGTCCATGCGCGCCTCAATACCGAGACTGTGAGCTACATCCACGAAGAAGATATCACGGCTACGACTATCGGTGATACGGCTCTCCCACACACTTCTTGGTGTCTGTGGGATTCTCATCGCACGAGTATCAGGGTTCATGCGGATATTCTTTCTAATCCAGTCTACCAATAGAGCAGGGTTCTTACGGAAACTTGCTGCCTCCTTTGCAAAGGCTTTCTCAAAGAATTGTTTGAATGGTGTGAGTATCATTTCACTCTCAACACGTGGAGAGAGTTGGCTACTCTTAGCCTTCATGTTATCCTCTAAGATATTCATTGGCATGTCCCGAAGGTCCTTGTCACTCAATGTGCTGAGCAATTGGAGGGCTCTTTCCTGCTGATTAGCATACTTCTCTACAAACGCCTTGATGGTCTTCCAGTTACCACGAGCCTTTATTATATAAGGTGTAGCAGCTGAATAACGATAATCCTTCATTGATTCTGCAGTAGGGAAAGTGGCAATGTAAGCATGACGAATAGAGTCTTCGTAGGTCAGTCTACGTGTGTTTTCATCACGCTGTGCCTTGGTTACAGCCGGTAGAGTGGTATTTGATGCAGGCGGAACGATGTCGAGGTCGGCCTCTTTTGGCATGTTCTGCTCGTTATAATCCAGCTTGATGGTGATTGATTTATCCTTTCCAAAGGTGGCTTTAGCAAACCCGAACTGTCCATCCTTTGATGCCCAGACAATCATATCACCCTTGCCAGCAGAGAGGAAGGTCGTTCCATCAGTACCAGTGTACTTAGACACAGCTGTGTAGAACTCGGCATAATTATAGATTTTGAAGTCTACCTTAGCGTTGTCAACAGGCTTACCATCTTTGTCGACAATCTTAAAATCAATCTTTGACGTACTGCCATAGTTATCTATGAGATTAATCTCGGTGAAGTTATTGGTACGCAGCATCACCTCCTCGGGACCCTCATAATCGCCGAAGGCACGTGTGTGCATGAGCATAGCACGTGATGCAGGTTCGTTAAACCAAGCAAGGTTGAGTACTGGCTCAGGCTCGCAAGCGCCTAAGAAATACCATTTGCCGTCTGCCCAAGCTTCCACCCAAGCATGGTTGTCGTCTGTATGTGCCCATCGAGGGGTATATACCTGACGAGCAGGAATACCGATAGAACGGAGGGCAGCTACCGTAAAGGTGCTCTCTTCTCCACAGCGTCCACGCCCCGTGCGGATAGATTGTAGTGGTGAAGAGGTACGTGCATCCGAAGGCTCATAGGTAACTCTTTCATGACACCAGTGGTTCACCTCAAGGATAGCATCCTTCATCGGGAGTCCTTTCACACGCTCACTTAGTTCACGATAGAAGATAGCACGTGAGCTGTCGAGTGGTTCGTTGTTCACACGCATAGGCAAAACAAAATGTCTGAAAAGCAACTCAGGCACCTTCTTCCCCCATGGCATCGATGTCCTTGTGCGCAAGGCTGTGCGTATGTTCTTGAGGTGGTAGGCCGTAGGATAGTCTGTTGCGTCAGCGATAGGCATGTAGGCATACAGGAAGTGGAGGGCTTCCTCCTCCTCTGGAGACACCCGAAGTCCCTTGGTGTTATAGAACTTCTTTCCAATAACCTTCATCTTGGATTGGAATGCGCTTTCTACTTTTTGTCTGAAATTAGGGTCTGTTATAAAGTGTTGTGCATAACTTGATAAGCAGACAACAGTAAGAAACAGACTCAATAAGATTTTCTTCATAGATTTGTTTTTAGTTTGTGCGACTTTCATCAGTCGCTTATTTGCATTTGCAATATTCGTAAAAAAAAACAATATACGCAAATGTTTTCCATAGAAAATGGTATAAAAGGCATGTCAAAAGAGTTCTGTTTGGCTGACTCCTCCCCATGTGCTCCCCTCTATCCAAGGGAAAACAACGTACAAGAAAGTGCTAAGTGTGCGATATAGGGTGGGTCTGTAAGCATCCTTTTGAGTACTTTTATTCTCATGGTTTATCCTTGTCCTCGAATTTTTTTCATGAAAATAAATATTTATCATCATGAAAAAAAATATTTCTTGTCGTGAAAATAAATCTTTATCTTCATGAAAATAAATCGTGTTCCCCTCTTTTTGGGGTAGAAATTATCAGTGTTGTTGATGTTTTTCGTACTTTCTTACAACTACAATGAGAAATAAATAGTATCTTTGTGGAGTATATTTTATTAGTAACTCTTTACCTTAATATTATTAAGAAAACAATGAGAAAGAATATTATTATTGCCTGTGGCTTGTTGAGTTGTGCGCTTTCACTTCAGGCACAGACGAAAGATGGCGGTATTGATGCGCAGATATTACAGCAGATACAGAAGACAGGTTTGGGCACATCCGACCGTGCTCTGGCAAATGCTATCGCAACAAATTCGATTGACGACCTTGCTTATAACTTCCGTAATTCAGGACCAGTAGATACCTATTTCAGCGTGGAGACACCGAAGCAGAATATTCAGGACCAGAAGAGTTCGGGTCGTTGCTGGCTCTTCACGGGTCTGAATGTGCTACGTGCAAACTTTGCTCGTCAGCATAAGGACACACTGAAGGTGGAGTTCTCCCATGTCTACCTCTCTTTCTATGACCAGTTAGAGAAGGCAAACCTAATGTTACAGGGGGTGATAGACAATGCGAATAAGCCCTTAGACGACCCACGTGTGCAGTTCTTCTTTAAGAATCCTATCAGTGATGGCGGTACGTTCTGCGGTGTGTCAGACTTGGTTGAGAAGTATGGTGTTGTACCAATGGAAGCAATGAAAGAGACCTATTCTGCGGAAAACACCTCTCGTATGGCAAAGATTGTGTCGTCAAAACTACGTGAGTATGGACTGGAATTGCGTAAGATGGTAGCTGAAAAGAAATCGAAGGCAGCTATTAAGGCACGCAAGACAGAGATGTTGGGAAGTATCTATCATATTCTCTCACTTTCTTTGGGCGAGCCTGTGAAGACTTTTACCTTTGCTTTTAAGGATAAGAACGGCAAGCAGATTGGTAAGGCAAAGACCTATACTCCACAGCAATTCTATAAGGAAACGGTGGGGGGACCACTTAATGGTACGTTCATTATGGCCATGAATGACCCTCGTCGCCCTTACTATAAGACCTACGAGATAGAGTATGATCGCCACACCTACGATGGTCATAACTGGAAGTATGTGAATCTTCCAATGGAGGATATTGCGAAGATGGCAATTGCTTCGCTGAAGGACTCAACGAAGATGTACACCAGTTATGATGTGGGTAAGCAGCTCGACCGCAAGCGTGGTTATCTTGACATAAACAACTACGACTATGCAACCCTTTATGGCACAACTTTCCCAATGAATAAAGCAGAACGTATCTCTACCTTCGATAGCGGTTCAACCCATGCCATGACACTTACGGCTGTAGACTTAGATGAGAATGGTCTGCCAAAGAAGTGGAAAGTTGAAAACTCATGGGGGGCATCTTATGGACAAAATGGTTGCCTGATTATGACCAATGCTTGGTTTAATGAATATACCTTCCGACTGGTTATTGAGAACAAATATGTTCCAGAGAATATCATGAAAGCTGCACAACAGAAGCCTATCATGCTTGTACCTGAGGATCCATTGTTCCAAGAAGATATGTAACAAAAGACATCTTCAGAAAACACAGGCTTTATCTTAATAGGATTACAACCTAATCCTATCTAACAAAAAAGATTATTTCCTTACCTAACAATGGTATTGAAATAATCTTTTTTTGTTCTTAACATCTAATCCAAAACTCTCCTTCTATACTATGAAAAATATTTACATGCAAAACTATCATTTGTTGCTATGAAATAAAAAACAGCCATTACCTCTCAAATTTACAACTACCAGTAAATCAAAGAGTTGCAAAAACATAAATAAAAAGATGCTCTATCAGCTCTCAAAAGAGCATTAATAAGCCTTCAAAAGATGCCCTTTTAGAGAGTAATTAACGCCTACTTGAGGTCAAAAAGAGTGCTAACAAAAACCGCTACTTTGAAAAAAAAGGACAAAACATATTTAAGACGAAAGCTAACAGAACACTTTTTCGTTAACAATCTTCTCCAATTCAACTGAATAGAAAAAGTCCCCTTCCAATTCATCGTCCATGACACCTTTATTATATACAACTCTATTTTATCACTGTCAATTCAGCAGCGTACCTATTTGAACTATTAGAACTGACCATAGCCTCTGTATATCCTATATTCTGTTTCAAACGCTTATTAAGATCCAAAACACGTGAGGGAATAGGGAAGACTATCGTATGTCGATCAGTTTCTGTTGCTGGCGCAATTCGTAGATCGTATGACTGGTGAAAACGATTAAAGCGTATAAGATCATTACGTCTCCATCCCTCCCACATCAGTTCCATGAGTCGTTCTGCAAGAATATTTTCTAACGAAGCAACCCTATATCCCATTCCACTACGACTACGAATAAGGTTTAACTCTTTATCACCATTTTCCCCATTACGCACAGCAGCCTCAGCTTTCATGAGCAATACATCGGCATAACGGAAAAGAACAATATCATTGTCTGGACTCCTACCATCATTATAAGCACTACGATCTACTTCATACTTTGCCATTCTCGCACCAGCTGTCTTGATATAAGGACTATTCGTGAGATTTAACTCTACAGCAAGTGGCATATAAACAAGTGGCTTATTGTTTTCCAAACAAACAATCTTGCCGTCCACTCTCACCGTATCTGAATAGAGATTATAACCATATCGTTTGTCAATGACATTAGTACCATAACCAAAAGTTTTAACAGATGAAATTGTTGCACAAGCACCGTTTTCAGAACTTGTCCCCAAGACACCACCATGTGCATAGTGACGAGAGCGGAAAAGATATTGGAACTGATTTTTATAAAGGTGCTTATCCATGGGGATTGTAAAAATATTCTCTGGCGATGTTTCATTATGAACAGCAAAGTTGCTACGATAATCGGTAGCTAAGGTGAAACCATCGGAGGTCACCTTATCACAATAATACTTACAGGCTTGCCAAATATTCATCTGTACTCCATCAACAATAAAGTGAATATCCCTTCCATTAGGTTGAAAATTATCTGTCCAATTAGCATCAGAATAAACCTCACCATTCAGCATTAGCTTGGCGAGTAGGAAGTTAGCAACAGAACGTGTAACACGTCCATAATCCTTCCCCACATGGTTACTATGTCCAGAAGGAAGTTGTGGTGCGACCTCTTGAAGTTCATTGACGATAAACTTATAAACCTCAGGACGTCCTTTCTGTTCTGCATTTTTCTCACTCTCACCTATCGTTGTCACTAATGGTATGTTCCCAAACATATCCATAAGATAGTAATAGTATAAGGCACGAATAGCCCTCACCTCTGCCCGATATATTTGATACTGATTTTCTGTCAGTAAATGCTTATATCGCTCTATGGTATCTAATGATTCATTACAGAAGACAACCACCTTATAAAGATACTTCCATGTGTCATAAAGTGGCTTACTGTCTACTGCCCACTTATGCGTGTATAAATCAGCCCAATATCCCCCATCGTACCAGTCACCACCACGAGTCGGAATAATAGCCTCATCGGTTGTAAAGGTATTATAATCATACACTCCACGATAAGTACCTTGTAAGCCTTCGCTATCCCTGTCGCCACCAATATAATTATATAAGGTAGCAACAGCATCAACATACACATCTTTATCTGTCACGTAGACCATTTCTGCATCAAGACTATCTCTGCTATTTTCATTCAAACAGCCAGTCATTGTGAGAATACTTAAAAATAAAAGAAGACGAAGATAGTATTTCATACTTGACAGTTATTATTATTTTATAATGTTAGAACTGAATACTTACACTGACAGAGTAAGTACGATATGGAGGGTAAGTACGTTTATCGTCAATACCTAAGGTATTGTCGACAACATAACTATTGATAATCGGTGTCAAACCACTATACCCCGTAATCGTTGCAAGGTTGTTGACACTTAAAGACAAACGTAACGAACTGATATATTTATTTCTGATAGGTGTATTCCAACCAATTGTGAGATAATCAAAATTAAGATAATCCCCTCGCTCCAACCAATAATCCGTTACGTTCTGATCAACAATATTCCTTGCTGGGGCTTCTGCAAGAACATTATAATCAGGGAAATTAGACATATTTAGATAAGAAAGAGTAGTCCCATTAAATATCTTATGCCCAAAAGCACCATTCATCTGTAAGGAAATATCAAAGTCTTTATATCTAAAACTTATGTTTGACCCCAAGGTCATCTTTGGTGTTGCCTGTCCTGCAATATAACGATCACCATGATCACTAAGGTCTATCACATTATCATCATTTAAATCAGCAATGTCATACTTATAATGTCCATGCCCATTTTCCACTATTCCCTTACAATGAGGAAGATAGAAAACACCCAACGGCTGTCCCACTATCTGATAAAGAATATCACTGTAACCACCATGGAAACCAGCACCACTCATGCCTCCAATTGGAACTATATCAGACGCTGTCATATCCCTTCCTTTGAACTTACCATTAAGAGAAAGGAGTCTATTCTTTTGCCATGCCATATTAACATTCACATTGAGTTCTATATCCTTCTTTGATATAGGAACAAATCCGAAGCCCAACTCAAATCCACTATTTGACATAGAACCGATATTTGCCAACAACTTATCAAAGGCGAAAGGAGGAACAGGAACGTCATATTCATATAGCATATCGGTAGTCTTTGAATAATAATATTCTGCCGTTAATAGTAAGCGATTATTCATCAAACCAAGGTCTGCACCAATATTAAAGGTGCTACGTTTTTCCCAACGTAGGTCAGAATTACTGTTGCGCAAAGTTCCCATTGTCACGATAGGTGTACCATTATGCGGTATTAAACCAACTGGAATATAGTGTTTTAAGGTCATATACGAGCTTATTCCACCAAGGTTTCCTGACTGTCCATAACCCGTACGCAACTTCAGCAAACTAATCATCTTGTTATCACGAAGGAACGTTTCTTTCTTCATATCCCATATTGCCGAGATAGAAGGAAAGAAGCCCCAAGTGTGCTCTTTACCAACCATTGACGAGCCATCGGCACGAGTTGTAAAATTAAACGTATAACGATTGAGCAGTGTATAACTAAACGAAGCCATAAGCGAAGCCAGACTCGGATCAACATAACTACTTCCCGTTCCTCCGTATGGACGATCAGAAGCTGCACTAAGATTGTCATAACCAAAGTGATTATTAGTCAGTCCCTTCACATTTGTCCAAAAGGTGGTAGTCTTTTCTCTCTGATATTCAGCAAGAAGAGTAGCAGAAAGGCTATTTGTTCCCCAACAATGTTTCCAATCCAAAGAAAGATTACCCAAGACTTCTTCGGTCTTACGTTCTCCTCTATATGCCAAGCCCTGCGCCCACACCCATGTCGGAGCAAACTTACCATTCTCTGTCGAAGTAGACGAATAAGAGCCTAAGGCTGCCAATCGTAAGTTATAAGGCAATTGCAAAGATAGTTGTAGGTGAGAATTAAACGTAAGATTCTTCTCATCATTTCGTTCAAGTAGCAAGGGCTCTACTGGTGCAATCTGTGAAGCATTACCATTTCTCTGCCACCCATTTCCTACTTTATGAAACGAGAGAGTTGGATTCATTGCAGCCGTAGAATAAAAAAGGATTAGAGGATCGAATATCTTCTCATCCTGCTGAGAAGAACCAAACACACCAAAATCCACCTTTAATTTATCGTCAAAAGCAAGCTGTGAAATGTCCAGCTTGGCCATGAAGTTATTATAATCCTTGTTTTTAATAACCGTCTGTCCATGTACATAACCCAACGAAGCACGATAATTAGACTTCTCACCTCCACCACTAAAAGCAACATGATGGGAATTGATAAAACCTGTTCGTACTATCTCCTTTTGAAAATCAGTGTTATAACCATTATCAACATAATCTAAACCTAACGCTTTTGCCGCATTGACATACTCTGCTGCATTGAGCATACGAAGACGTTTATATACTGACTCAAAACCTATGGTACCATCATAGTAAATCTTGAATTGACTACCCTTACCTCGTCTTGTCTTCACCTCAATAACTCCCGATGCTCCTCTTGACCCATACTTAGATGTTTCCGCAGCATTCTTGAGTATCGTAAAACTTTCAATATCAGCAGGATAAATACTGTTCAGCGTAGAAATATCACTATACACGCCATCTATAATGACCAACGGATCATTGCCTCCTGTCAGTGACGTTGTACCACGTACACGCACCGAACTTAGCATTGCCATACGATTAGCAGCCGAGGAACTAATGTTCACACCAGCAGCCTGACCACTTAAAGCATCCAAAGAGTTGAGCACAAGCCCCTTATTCATACGGCCCTCGCCTACAATATCTATCGAACCTTCGTGAGAAAACAAAGCACTTTTACGCACTTCGGCCGACACTAAACTGTCGGCAGGTATCTTTCGTTTTTGTGCAATAACAGGCTGAATAAGCGCTATTGAAGCTATGGTAACAATGAAAACAGACTTATACATAAACCATATAATATTAAAGCATATCAGAAACTAACTTTTCAAAGGTATAAAAAAACAATGTAAAATCAGTATAAACTGTCAAAAAAAGCAAAAACATAATAAAATCTTATGAAAAGAAATATAGTTGCATCACATCAAAATATACTTATGGATTAAGTATAAGA
>ERZ772909.1989-NODE-1989-length-10712-cov-13.751900_pt1 | contig 10712 bp, 8 predicted proteins | sample MGYA00511137_ERZ772909 | MGnify/ENA primary metagenome ERZ772909 (study PRJEB29015, sample SAMEA2738095) | human oral metagenome | biome: human oral; feature: human-associated habitat; material: saliva | place: China | collected 2270 ... | reverse complement strand
GCCGTACTGGTTTAAAGTTAATCCACTATAGTTTACAGCAGAGGCTGAGACAATGAACACGTTCTAAGATAGGAATATTGCAAAGGTCGTCTGAAACCGGATCTAGTTTCAGACGACCTTTTACTTGTCCATCTTTTGTTTCAGCCCTTCCCTTTCGCCGCCAACATATCCAGCATCCCCGCCAGATGGCTTCTGCCCTCTTCCTTGCTCACAATCGGTTCGCCGCCTTTGCGTCCTAAAATCTTGATGTCTTCCTGCGGCATTTCGTCTATGAAGCGGCTGGGTTCGGGGAACTGCCATGTGCCTTGTTTTTTGCGTTTGACGCAGTGGGTCAGCGTAAGCTGGCGTTTGGCGCGGGTGATGCCGACGTACATCAGGCGGCGTTCTTCTTCAACATTGTCTTCTTCGATGCTGTCGTTGTGCGGCAGGATGCCCTCTTCGCAGCCGACAAGGAAGACGTAGGGGTATTCCAAGCCTTTGGAGGCGTGTAGGGTTGAGAGTTTGACGGCATCGACTTCTTCTTCGCTTTTGCCTTCCAAGAGCGTCATTAGGGCGACGGTTTGGGCGAGTTCGATGATGTTTTTGCCGTCTTGTTCGCCTTTGCGCTCCAACCAGCCGGTCAGGTCGCTGACGTTGCGCCATTTGATTTCGCCGGCTTTGCCTTCTTCGCTGGCAAGCAGGTGGTTTTCGTAGTCGATTTCTTTGAGCAGGCTGTTGATGAGTTCGCCCGCTTCGCTGGTTTCGGCTTTGGCGCGGTAGCTGCCGAACATATCCATAAAGGCTTGCAGGTGTTGGCGGTTGGTATTGTTCAGCATGGCAAGGGCTTCTTCGTTTTGCGCGGCTTCATACAGGCTGCATTCGTGTTCGTGCGCGTAGGTGTTGAGTTTGCCCAGCGTTACATCGCCGATGCCGCGTTTGGGTGTGGTAACGGCGCGCAGGAAGGCGGGATCGTCGTTGGGGTTGGCAAGCAGGCGCAAATAGGACAAAACGTCTTTGATTTCGGCTTTGTCGAAAAAGCTTTGTCCGCCGGAGAGTTGATAAGGAACGCGCGCGCTGCGCAAGGCTTCTTCAAAAATTCGCGCTTGATGGTTGCCACGGTATAACACGGCGAAATCGGCGTATTGGGTTTTGTCGCCGCCGACCAGCTTCTGCTTGACGATTTGGCTGACAACCCAGTCGGCTTCGTGCTGCTCGCTTTGACAGGCAACGACCTTGACGATTTCGCCTTCGCCGAACTGCGACCAAAGTTTTTTGGTAAAGAGTTTGGGGTTGTTTTCGATGACTTTGTTGGCGATTTTGAGAATGCGCGTGGTGGAGCGGTAGTTTTGCTCCAGCTTGATAACCTTCATCTGCGGATAGTCTTCCTGCATTTTGCGCAGGTTTTCCATGTTTGCGCCGCGCCATGCGTAGATGGACTGGTCGTCGTCGCCGACGGCGGTAAACATGCCTTCCGCGCCGGTCAAGAGCTTCATCAGGGTAAATTGGCAGGTATTGGTGTCCTGACATTCGTCAACCAACAGATAACGCAGCCGCCGCTGCCATTTGTTGCGCACTTCGCTGTTTTGCTGCAACAGCACGGCAGGCAGGCGGATTAAGTCGTCGAAGTCCACTGCCTGATAGCTTTGTAAGGTTTCCTGATAGCTCGCATACACGCGTGCGGTTTGTTGTTCCCACGCATTAGAGGCCGTCTGAACGACATCTTCAGGCGTTTTTAAATCGTTTTTCCAAAGGGAAATTTGATGTTGCGCTTTGAATGTGGCTTCTTTGCCCGTACCGCCTAAGAGTTCGCCGATGATTTTGGCGCTGTCGGTAGAATCGAGAATGGAGAAGTTTTTTTTGTAACCGATATGGTTCGCCTCTTCGTGCAGAATCTTCATGCCCAAAGAATGGAACGTGCAAATCGTCAGCCCGCGCGTTTGCGATTTGGGCAGCATTTTGGCGACGCGCTCCTGCATTTCCGCAGCGGCTTTGTTGGTAAAGGTAATTGCGGCAACGGTATGCGGCAGATAGCCGACGTTGACAATCAAATGCTTGATTTTTTGCGTAATCACACCGGTTTTGCCGCTGCCTGCGCCGGCAAGGACGAGCAGGGGGCCGCCGAGGTAACGGACGGCTTCGAGCTGTTGGGGATTGAGTTTCATCATGTTTTGATGCCGTCTGAAATCAGTCTGCGCCGCTTTCGAGGCAGTCGAGTGCCGCACGGAGGGCGGATACGCCGATTTGCCCCGGCGCGGAGTTTTGCGTTCCCGAACCGAACGTGATGCTTGAGCCGAACACCTGTCCGGCAAGCCGGCTGACCGCACCCGTCTGCCCCATCGACATCGTAACAATCGGTTTGGCGACAAGCTGTTTCGCTTTGAGCGTGGCAGAAAGCAAAGTCAGCACATCTTCCGCGCTTTGCGGCATCACCGCAATTTTGCAGATGTCCGCGCCGCAGTCCTCCATCTGTTTCAGACGGCATACGATTTCTTCTTGCGGCGGCGTGCGGTGAAACTCATGATTGCAGAGCAGGGCGGCGATGCCGTTTTTTTGAGCATTCGCCACGGCGCGCCGGACGGCGGTTTCGCCAGAAAACAGCTCGATATCGATAATGTCGGGCAGGCGGCTTTCGATCAGCGCGTCGAGCAGTTCGAAATAATAATCGTCCGAACACGGGAACGAGCCGCCTTCGCCATGCCGTCTGAACGTAAACAGCAGCGGTTTGTCGGGCAGTGCGTCGCGGACGGTCTGCGTGTGGCGCAATACTTCGCCGATGTTGCCCGCGCATTCCAAAAAGTCGGCGCGGAACTCGACGATGTCGAAGGGTAGGTTTTTGATTTGGGGCAGTACGGAGGATAAATCGGCGGCATCTCGGGCGACAAGCGGCACGGCGATTTTGGTGCGTCCGCTTCCGATAACGGTATTTTTGACGGTAAGGCTGGTGTGCATGGCAGTTCAGGCGGCTGGCGGGAAAAGTAAGGGTGTCATTATAGCAAAGGAGGGGCAATGTTTCAGACGGCATTCGGTCTGAAGCGGATGGTAGCCCCCGAAAGGCAAACATGCGATAATGATTGACCGATTCATATTCCGCGCCGCAGCCCGTGCTGTGCCGCATATTACATACCGCATTTGTTCCGGAGGAACCCCCCATGTCAGACGACAAAAGCAAAGCCCTTGCCGCCGCCTTAGCGCAAATCGAAAAAAGTTTCGGCAAAGGCTCCATCATGAAAATGGACGGCAGCCAGCAGGAAGAAAATCTCGAAGTCATTTCCACCGGTTCATTGGGTTTGGACTTGGCACTCGGTGTCGGCGGCCTGCCGCGCGGCCGTATCGTTGAAATTTTTGGTCCGGAGTCGTCCGGTAAAACCACCCTCTGCCTTGAGGCGGTTGCACAGTGTCAAAAAGACGGCGGCGTGTGTGCCTTTATTGATGCGGAACATGCCTTCGATCCCGTTTACGCGCGCAAGCTCGGTGTCAAAGTAGAAGAGCTCTACCTTTCCCAGCCCGATACCGGCGAACAGGCTTTGGAAATCTGCGATACGCTTGTGCGCTCCGGCGGTGTGGATATGGTGGTCGTCGACTCTGTCGCCGCCCTCGTCCCCAAAGCCGAAATCGAAGGCGACATGGGCGACAGCCACGTCGGACTTCATGCGCGGCTGATGAGTCAGGCTTTGCGCAAACTGACCGGACACATCAAAAAAACCAATACCCTGGTTGTATTCATCAACCAAATCCGCATGAAGATCGGCGTGATGTTCGGCAGCCCCGAAACCACCACCGGCGGTAACGCGCTCAAATTCTATTCTTCCGTCCGCCTCGATATCCGCCGTGCGGGTCAGATTAAAAAAGGCGAGGAAGTCATCGGTAACGAAACCCGCGTCAAAGTTATCAAAAACAAAGTCGCCCCCCCGTTCCGTCAGGCAGAATTCGACATTTTGTACGGCGAAGGCGTAAGTTGGGAAGGCGAGTTGATTGATATAGGCGTGAAGAACGACATCATCAACAAGTCCGGAGCCTGGTACAGCTATAACGGTGCGAAAATCGGTCAGGGCAAAGACAACGTCCGTGTCTGGTTGAAGGAAAATCCTGAGGTTGCCGATGAAATCGATGCGAAAATCCGTGCATTGAACGGCGTGGAAATGCACATCACCGAAGGAAAATTGGACGAAACCGACGGCGAGCGTCCCGAAGATTAAAACTTGAAATCCCGATAAACGGTACTTCTGTTGCGAAGTACCGTTTTTTTTTTTGCCGCCTGCCGGTTTGGTTTATTTTGTCCGGATTCGGTCGGCATTTGTTTTCAGACAGGACGTCGTTTGAATATGCGGGGCGGTATCGGTATTGTTTGATATGGAATCCCGATTAATATCGTTTCCGTTCGGCAGTACGCGTTGCCAGCCAGCAGACGCATGAACCGAGGCAGACCATTGCCGCGCCCTGCCAAAACTCGACGGGAAGGGGCGTTTGCAGTAGGAAGGATGAAATGCAGGCAGAAAAAATCGGGATGAAATAGGATGCGCCGGCAAGAACGGTCATGTTGCCACGCGAAATGCCGATGTTCCAAACGGCATAACCCAAACCCAGACAGGATGCGGCGGTGGTTGTGTAGAGCAGCGATACGGTATCGAAATTCAGGCTGCCTGTGCCGTCTGAAAAGTATTTTGCCCACAAGATGCATGAAACGAGCAGGAAAAAGAAGCCGACGGCATTGCCCTGTGCTTTGACGCGTGCGGTCAGTGTGCAGTATGCCGCCCAGAACAGCGCGTCCGAAAGCGCCATGATGTAGCTTGTCGGATTGGTGCGTATGTTGGCTATCATTCCGGAGACGGAAAATCCACCTTCTCCACCCAATACGACGGCGATACCGGCGAAAGACAGGATAAAGCCTAAGGCAATCCACCATTTCGCAGGCTGCCTGTTGAATAGGACGGCGCCGATAATGGTAAAGGTCGGCCACAAGTAGTTGACCATGCCGACTTCGACGGTTTGGCGCGCGTTTCGGGCGTAACCGACGGACAGCGACAGGCACAGTTCGCATCCGACGAAGAAAAGGCTTGCCCAAAACAGGTAGCTCTTGCTGAAGCGGCTCAGATTCGGCCTGCCGAAAATGATAAAAATCAATACGGCAGCTATGCTGTACATCATTGCTGCACCGCCGACCGCGCCCATATGCAGGCTGACGGTGCGGATGAGTCCGATGACCGAACTCCAAAAGGCGACGGCAAGCAGCCCGATGGCGGTCGCCTGTTTGGGTGTGAGGTTTTGTTGGAATCTGGAAAGCATGGTGCTTAAAGGAAAATTTTGTTTAATATATCAACAGTATCCGCACGCGTATTCTCTGTCAAACGGAAAATGCCGTCTGAAACCAATTAGGGCTTCAGACGGCATTTTTATATTTTTGCAGCGTCAGTCGGATCAGCGGAAGAAGTCGCCCATGCCTGCAGGCAGCCCTTGGGTGAAAGCGCCCATGGTTTTGCCGGTGGTTTCTTCAGCTTTGTCGGAGGCGGCATTGAACGCGGCAAGGACGAGGTCTTCGAGCATTTCTTTGTCGTCTGCGGCTTCCTGAATCAGCTCGGGGCTGATGTCGATTTTGCGGACGACGTGGGAACAGGTCATCACGACTTTAACCAAGCCGTTGCCTGCTTCGCCTTCTACTTCGGTTTCGGCAAGTTTCGCTTGCGCTTTTTTCATGTTTTCCTGCATTTGCTGCGCCTGTTTCATCAGGCCGCCTAATCCGGCTTTTCCGAACATATTTAAAACTCCTGTGGTTGAATCGTTAAGGTTATGGGGTCATACCGTTTGGTGTGAAGGGTCGTCTGAAAGCGGGTTGACGGTTTTCAGACGACCTGAATGTTTATGTATCCGAAGGGAAACGGAAGTTTTCGATGCCGTTATTCCGCTTGCTCCGCCAGTTCCAAAGAATCGGGCTGCCATTGGGCTTCGAAAACTTTTAAAACCTGACGCGCGGTTTCGTCGGCTTCGAGCAAATCCTGTGCCTGCTGCCTGCCTTCGAGCTGGAGGCGTTGGCGGCGCATGGTCGGGGTTTCCCAACCTGCATCGTCGCGCCATGGTTCGGTTTGCAATTTCAACGGCAGGCCGTAGGCTTCGGCAAGCGTGTTTTTGATTTTGTCGAGCCGCTCTTTGTTGGCGGTGGCGCGGGCTTCGTCGGTCAGCGACAGCATCATCAGATGGCTGCCTGCGTCGTAGTGCGTCCATGCGGCGTGTTGCGCCAGCATTTGCGCGGCGCCGAGCTTGCGGGCGAAGTGTCGGACGATTGCCGCCCAGTTTTCAGTAGAAAACTCGGGCAGCGGGGCGAACTGCGTGCCGTCTTCGTCGTCGCTGTCTTCTTCGGCTTCCGATTCTGCTTCTGCCGTATCGGCAGGGACGGCGTGTTCCCAATCCGGCGGCGGGGGCATTTCCGCGCTATCCGCTACAGGGTAGTCATGCTCGGGCGAACCGTAATCGTAGAAAGGCTCTGCGGGAGCTTCATGCACAAATGCTTCTGCTTCCACGGTTTCTTCAATCGGGGTCGTCTGAATAGGGTTTTCAGACGACGTTTGAGACAAGGAAACGTCGGCTTCGTTGTTTGCTGCCCCGTAATCGGAAACTTGGTTTTCAGACGACGTTTCGGCTTGAGGGGTCGTCTGAAACGGCGTTTCTGCTTCGTTTGCGGACGGAGTGTTTGTCTCTGCTGCGTCAGAGGTCGTCTGAACGCTCGCATCCGCCGTTTGCACAGGCGTGTCCGATACGGTTTCCACATCGCTCGGCGCGTCTTCCCAAGGTGGAACGTCGTTGTTTCCTTGAGTTGAAATCGGTTCGGCAACCTTGTTTTCAGACGACGTTGCAGGCGTGGAGGTCGTCCGAACGGGTGGTTTGGCGGCTTCAGACTGGGGAAGTTGCAAAGGCTTTTTTGCGGTATGGACACCCGTTTCGGCAGAATGCAGCTCGGTATTTTCGATATGTCCGCCAACGTCGTGCGCATCCGCTGCCAACGGGGCAAACGCAAGCATACGCAGCAGGGTCATGACGAAGCCAGCGTATTCGTCGGGCGCAAGGCTCAAATCCTGTTTGCCGTGGATAGTGCATTGATAATAAAGCTGGATTTGTTCGCCGCTGAGTGCCTGGCTTAGTTGCAACAGGGTTTCGCGCTCAGGGTCGTCGTGTGCCAAAGCGGAAGGAACCGCCTGTATCAAGGCGAGGCGTTGCAACAGCATGGCAAGTTCGCTCAACGCGCTGTCAAAGCCGATGGCGCGCGCCGCCATTTCCTGCGCTTTCGCCAGCAGGGCTTCGCCGTCTTGGTTGACGATGCCCGCCAGCAGTTCGTACAGATATTGCTTGTCCACCGCGCCTATCATTTGGCGGACGTCTTGTTCGGCAACGCTGCCCGAACCCATGGCAATGGCTTGGTCGAGCAGGCTCAGGGCATCGCGCATCGAGCCTGCGGCGGCACGGCCTAAAAGTTGCAGGGCGGCGGGTTCGTAGGCGATGTTTTCGTTGTTTAAAACATGGGCAAGGTGGTCGGCAACCTGTTGCGAAGTCATGTTGCGCAAGACAAATTGCAGGCAGCGGCTCAAAACGGTAATGGGGACTTTGTGCGGATCGGTGGTCGCAAGGATGAATTTGACGTGTTCGGGCGGCTCTTCCAGCGTTTTCAGCATGGCGTTGAACGCGCTTTTGGAGAGCATATGTACTTCGTCGATGATATAGACTTTGTATTTGCCGGCGGTCGGCGCGTATTGGGCGTTTTCCAATACTTCGCGGATGTTGTCGATGCCGGTATTGGAGGCGGCGTCGATTTCCAGCAGGTCAACGTAGCGTCCGGTGTCGATTTGCGTACAGCTTTGGCACACGCCGCAAGGTTCGCCGTGTTGCGCGTTTTCGCAGTTCAGGCTTTTCGCCAGAATACGGGCGATGGTGGTTTTCCCGACCCCGCGCGTACCGGTCAGCAGGTAGGCATGGTGAAGGCGGCCTTCGTCCAGCGCGTTGCGCAAGGCTTTGACGACATGTTCCTGACCGACTAAATCGGCAAAGGTTTTCGGACGCCATTTACGGGCAAGAACTTGATAAGCCATAAGGTTTTCTCTGCTGGAAATAAATCGGAAGGTCGTCTGAAAAGTGGTTGAACGCCTTTCAGACGACCTTGGAAAATGATGGGTATTTTAGCATTTTTTTGATTTTTATTAAGGATTTTCTGTCTGCATATCAGGAAAGGCGCGTGTATATTCGTTAGAATATTACAAAATCTAAAATATCTTGAAGAACAAATCACTATGTCTGAAATCATCTTACGCAATCATTCCGCATCCATGCAGATAAACACCCTGGGCGCATATGTGGACAATTTGGTTTTACACGGTCGAGAAGTGTTATTCCCGAAAACCAGCGTCCAAGTCGGCACTGACACAAAATTACGCGGCGGGATGCACGTCTGCCTGCCGTAGTTCGGGCCGGACAGTAAAAACCATTTGGCGCAACACGGTTTCGGCAGAACCTCTACTTGGCAAATCCGTTATCAAAACGAATCGGATGTCGGCTTGAGATTAATCAGTACGGCAAAGGGCTACGAAAACGTCGAGTGGCTGCTGGATTACAGCCTGCCGAACGAAAACGAAGCAGTCGCCACGCTGACCGTCTGCAATTACGGCGACGCGCCCGTGCGCACTTCACCCGGTTTCCATCCCTATTTCCCCGCCGTCGGCACCCAATTCGATTTCAACGGCGCACCCTACGACGCCGACTATATCGCACACACGGAATTTGTCGCTTCACCGTCGGATACACATGTTGCGTTTGACGGACTGAAACTCGACATCCGAACGCAAAACCTGCCCGTTTACGCGCTTTGGAGCGACCGAAACGGACAATACACCTGCGCAGAGCCTACCGCCAAAGGCAACGCCTTTTTATCGCCTGCGCGCGGTGGGCAGTTTGTCTCGGGGCATGGCAAAAAGCGTTACGGCATGAAAATCCGTTTGATTGCTTGAATTTGGAGTGGATTTGTTTCAGGCCCTCAAATAAAAAACCACCTTGGAGAAGGTGGTTTTTAAACATTACAAACCGTTGTTGTTGATTGCATTCGCAATGTCGCGCACGGCGGTAACATACATTCGGCTGTTGTTATACTGCCAAACCGTATAGAAATTATTCAGACCGAGATAATATTCAAATACGCCCGGACTAGTTTCCAAGCTGAATAAAACGGCTTTCTCATTGTCGGCAACCGCTTTTTGCGGAACCACGCCCATCGCTTTGAAATCGGCAACAGTACGGTTCAATGCGGTTTTTTCATCAATGATGGCTTTTAAATCGGGCGTAATTGTCAGATTGACGGGAACAATCATTTTGCCGCCTGTTTTCCAACCGTGCTGCTTCATATAATTGGCAACAGAGGCGGCAACGTCGCCGATATTGTTCCAAATATCACGGTGTCCGTCGCCATCATAATCGACCGCCCATTTGCGATAGCTCGAAGGCATGAATTGCGGCATCCCCATCGCGCCCGCATAGCTGCCTTTGAAGTCAAAAACGTTCTCTTTTTCTTCTTTCGCCATCAGCAAAAGCTCAATCAGCTCGTTTTGGAAAAACTCGGCGCGACGCGGATAATCAAAACCCAAGGTACTCAAAGCATCGGCAACGCGGAAGCTGCCCGTGTTTTTACCGTAGTTGGTTTCAATGCCGATAATCGCCACAATCAGCTCGGCAGGTACGCCGTATTTGCGTGCCACATCATCGATAACGGCACGGTTGGCAGCGTAAAACTGTTTGCCGCCGTTAAATTTCGTCGCGCCGGAGTTGCCCGTGCGGAATTCATACCAAGGGCGGGAAGTTGACGGGCGGTACATGATATTGATGATATTGCCCTTGTAAACCACGCCATTAAAAAAGTTTTGCAGCTCGGCTTCTGTAAACTGCTTTTTCGCTGCCTCATAACGGATAAACTGGCGGACATTGGTATTGGCATTAAAGCCGCTGCTGGCAACCGATTCCGCAGCAGAATCAAAAGCAGGACGCTGGTTTTTGCTTTGATTGATCGGCTCAACCGTTTTAGCAGACTCAACGTTTGTTTTGGTTGTATTGCAAGCAACAAGCAGCAACGCAGTTGATATCGCAAGAGAAGGAATAAGTTTTTTCATATCTGAATTTATAGTCACTAAGGAAGCAGTCTTAATTATGCAAAAAGGTCGTCTGAAAGACGGTAGGAATATACATTCCATTCCCTTTCAGACGACCTTTTAAGACTGTCTATTACTCGGCAGCCGCAACAACAGCAACGGTAATCGCAGCAACAGCGTCAGTGTGCAGAGCCACTTCAACTTCGTACTCGCCTACGGCTTTCAGAGGGCCGTTAGGCAGGCGGACGTTGGATTTTGCAGCTTCAACGCCTGAAGCAACAATCGCAGCAGCGATGTCGGCATTGGTAACGGAACCAAACAGACGACCGTCCACACCGGCTTTTTGAGCGATAGTGATGGTTTGACCGTCCAGTTTTTCTTGACGTGCTTTAGCATCGGCCAAGATTTCGGCTTGTTTGGCTTCCAATTCGGCACGGCGTGCTTCGAATTCTTTCATGTTGGCTTCAGTAGCGCGTTTGGCTTTGCCGGCAGGAATCAGGAAGTTGCGGGCGTAACCGTTTTTCACGGTAACGATGTCGCCCAGGTTGCCCAAACCGCCGATTTTCTCTAACAGAATAATTTGCATGATTTAAACTCCAAAATTATTTGTGTTGATCGGTG
>ERZ772909.1987-NODE-1987-length-10724-cov-2.139751_pt1 | contig 10724 bp, 7 predicted proteins | sample MGYA00511137_ERZ772909 | MGnify/ENA primary metagenome ERZ772909 (study PRJEB29015, sample SAMEA2738095) | human oral metagenome | biome: human oral; feature: human-associated habitat; material: saliva | place: China | collected 2270 ... | reverse complement strand
TAAGTCCTAAAAATATAATATTAGATAAAAATATGAATGTGAAAATTATAGATTTTGGAGCAAGTAAAAAGTTAGATAATAAAATTAGAAATGAAGTCCTAGTTTGCGATGGTTATTCAGCTTTAGAACAATATAGCTTTACTGCAATAAAAGATGAAAGAAGTGATATATATTCTATTTTTTCAGTTTTATATTTTATGTTACTTAAGAGAAAATTAAAGAGTAGTTATGAAAGGTTTTTGAATGATATTGAATTTGAAAAAAGTAAAGTAGAAATAACAAAAAAATATGGAAAAAAGCTAGAGAAATTAGTAAAAAAGGGGTTAGAAATAGAAAAAGAGAAAAGATATAGTAATTTAAAAGAAGTTTTAGTTGAAGTAAAGGGAATTAAATGAGGAGAAAGAAATGGAGTTATTTTTTGAGGAAGAGTTAAGAAGAAAATCATATTATGAAATGTATCAAATTGCATTGAAAGAAAAATTGATAGAAGTTTATTTACAAAATCCAACTCGTGAAGAATTGATAAATATTTTGATGAAATATAGAGGAGTAAAAGCAAACTATACAATAGAAAGTTATAAAGAAAATGGTTTAGTAAATATACAACATCTATTTGATGAAAAATTAAATGGAAGAATACATCACGAAAATAAAATAAAAATACCACATAAAATAATATATTATAAAGGGTTAAATTTAACTAGAGAAGATAATTATAAAATACTAATTCCAGATGGAGTTGGTAAAGGAAATATATTTTTAATTAATTCAAATAATTATGTATGTGGAATTTTTCATTTAGAAAAAGATTTAGTAAGTAAAGATTTATATTATTTAATTTCAAAAGATAGGATGCTGAGAGTAGATAATCTTAAAAGTAATAAATATTCGTTTATTTTTTTAAAAGAAGAAGATTTAAAATTTACATATAAATTCTATAATAAAAAAAAGGGAGAAAATACGGCAAGTTATCCATATAAATTAAATTATTATAAAGTTGAAATTGAGGATTTTGAAGTGAGAGATCTTGAAGAAACAAATGCAACATTGTGTATAGATTTTGGAACAACAAATACAGCTTTAGGAACTTATCTTGATAGCAATTATATAAAAAATATACCGACAAATGATATATTAAATGAAAAGATATCATTAAATTCAATAAATTATGTTAAATTTGATGATGGAGATAGAAAATATAGAGAGATATTTCCGACATTAGCATATGTAGAAGATTGTTTTGATAAAGAAAATATTAAATTTTTGTTTGGATATGATGCGTTAAAAAAATTAGAGATGAATGACTATGTAATGACAGGTTCATTGTTTTATGGATTGAAAAACTGGGTTCATAATTATAAGGAAGAAGAAAAAATTGTAGATGAATATGGTAACACTCAATATATAAAAAGAGAAAAAATAATAAAAGCATATCTAGATTATGTTGTAAAAAGAGCGGAATATCAATTTAAGTGTAAGTTTAAAAGGATTCATGCTTCAAGTCCAGTAAAATTAAAGGAACAATTTTTAAGTTTATTTGAAGAGATATTTACGAAAGATGAAAAGAATGAATATGAAATTGTGAAAAAAAATAGTATGGATGAGGCTATAGCTGTTCTGTACAATACAATAGAAAATCAAATTAGAAAAGGGAAATATGAAGAAAATGAAGAATATAGTGCTTTAATAATAGATTGTGGTGGTGGAACTACAGATCTTGCAGCATGTAAATATAGAATTGAAAATAAAAGTAACTTTTTAACAAGAGAGTACCTGCATTGAATTTGAAATCGTTTTTTTGAATTTCAAACTTTGTACAGTTTGAGCTCGGAGTTTTCTTGTAGAAAGGTAGAGAGCAGAGAAGGTGCTACAAGTAGAATTTTTGAAAAACATTTTGCCCTTTGCAAAAAAAGTTATACCTTTGCGCCCACAAATCCTCAGACAGACTTTTTGAGGATTTTTATTTTTTTATAAACACTAAGAATATTATGAAAAAAGTATCATATTACACTCCCGAAGGACTTAAAAAACTCCGCGACGAGCTCAATCAACTGAAAGATGTAGAACGTCCACGCGCTTCGCAAGCTATTGCAGAGGCACGAGACAAAGGCGACCTCTCTGAAAACGCTGAATACGATGCCGCCAAAGAAGCTCAAGGGCTCTTAGAAATGAAAATAGCTAAACTAGAAGAATTGGTAGCTAATGCTCGTATCATTGATGAGTCTCAGTTGGATGTGAGCAAAGTGCTTGTTCTCTCGACAGTAAAACTCAAGAATCTGGCTAACAAGATGGAAATTACCTACACCTTGGTTGCTGAGAGTGAAGCTGACCTAAAAGCAGGTAAAATATCTGTTAGCTCTCCGATAGGGAAAGGTCTCTTGGGCAAATCGGTAGGGGAAATAGCGGAAATAAAAGTGCCTAATGGTACCCTTAAAATGGAAATCCTTGAAATTTCAAGATAATCCCTAGCCTTAATAACCACTAATACCTAAAACATCTATGAGTATCTTTACCAAAATCATCAATGGGGAAATTCCCTGCTACAAAATAACTGAAAACGAGGAATTCATCGCTTTCTTGGACATCAACCCCAATGCCAAAGGACACACCCTATGTGTTCCTAAACAAGAAATCAGCTATCTCTTCGATATGGAAGATGACCACTACCTACGCCTAATGGCTTTCTCTAAAAAGGTAGCTAAAGCCCTCGAAAAAGTAGTTCCTTGCAAACGCATCGGCGTAGCAGTGGTAGGATTGGAAGTGCCACACACCCACGTTCACCTGATTCCTATCAGCGAAATGAAAGAAATGACTTTCCAACACAAAGTTCAAATGACAGACGACGAATTTAAAGCCTTGGCAGAAAAAGTACACCAAGCGCTTTAACTCTCAGCTTAAAAAGGGCATACAAAAAAGGCTATCAACAACTTTTACGATGTTGATAGCCTTTTTTGTATGCCCATCAGGATAGCAAACGCTCCCGATATACGGAATAAGTTAAGACAATAACCCGTCTATAGCATCGGTGTAAGTCTTTTTAGGAGCAACCCCTACTTGACGACCTACTACCTCTCCATTTTGGAAAACCAAAACAGTAGGAATATTGCGGATACCGTATTTAGCAGCAAACTCTTGGTTGTTATCTACATCTACTTTGCCTACTACTACTCTTCCCTCGTATTCCTTAGAGATTTCTTCAATTACAGGGGCGAGCATGCGGCAAGGGCCACACCATACTGCCCAAAAATCTACTAATACAGGCTGAGTGCTTTTTAGCACCAACTCTTCAAAATTTCCATCGGTTATTTCTAATGCCATAATCTTAATGTGTTTGTTTTATTAATTAATTTGTGTGCAAAGATACAAACTTAAAGCAAAATTCCAACAGTGTTATTGATAGTTTTTTATTATACTGATATAATAGCTTCTCTATCTCTTTCTTACCGAAATCAAGAACTTGTTAAATTTTTCTTTGTCTGACGAAAAAGTAAACTTAGCCTGCAACTGATAGTAGTTCTGAGGGTCTACCACATTGGGATAGGCCTCTTGTGCGATGATAAGTTGGTTGTCTCCAAAAGAAAGCTCTTCCATCAGTCTTCCTATCTGTTCAGTAGTAAACGAAACCATATCTTTCTGAGCGCGGAAGAAGTTCAGCTGGTCTCTGTCGAAAGTCTCATCTTTGTACATTTTGAAGAACTTATTAAACTCCTCTTGGGGCATCGGAGGAGGGCAGACATAACCTCTACTGCCACCGTAGTTTCCATATGAACGGTTCCAGACATCGTTCCATTCTCTTCCGTGATACGATGGTTGTTGAGTGTTCAGACTAATTTCGTCTAACAGATACAAGCCCTCACGGGAAAAGAAGTCCATTACCATACGGGTATTGTTTCGAGGGGAGATTGTAACACGGTACAAAAGAGTGCGCCCCTGCCAAACACTGAGCAACTGGGGGCTGCAAGCTACATCGAAAAAGCGATACATTCCCGTACTGCTGGTAATTTCTTGGTCGCCAATACTCACCGTAAAACGGTCGCGCTCAGGAATACGAATGAACACCTCGGCATAGCCTGCATTATAATCGTACTCCCAATGATAATCAATATTCACCAACACGCCTCCGCGCCCTATCACTTGGCGTGCTTGTTTGGCTTGTCGAGCCTCATTTTGCAACAATCTGCCGGCTGAGCCTACTTCTTGAGCCCAAGCTACAGAGGCCAATGCCCCTAAACATATTAAAAATAACTTTTTCATACACCTAATCTTAAAATAGTTCTTTATATTGGAGTAGCTAAATTCGTGCCAAAACAAAAGTGCAACCTCCTAAGAGTGTTGCACTTTGTTAGTTTATTCCCTAATTATAGGCTTGAATCTACCTTATCTGTTTAGAATTTTAATAATGTCTTACTTCTTAGCAGTAGTGGTTTTCTTCTTTGCTGTCTTAGGAGCTTTTTCTGATAGCAGCGCAAGGGCTTGTTCCTTTGTGAAAGCCTCTATCTCTGTTTCCTTTGGCAATTCTACTTTGGTCTTGCCTTGCAAGAGGGTGTAGCGCCCCCAACGGGCTTTCTCTATGCGAATTTCGCCACCATCCCATTCCTTGACCACTTTTTCTGATTCTTTTTTAAGCTTGTCGGCTATCAAGAATTCTACTTCCTGCTGAGTGAGATGCTCAAAATTGTATTTCTTAGGTACGTTAATGTATATATTGTTCCATTTAATGAATGGGCCAAAACGCCCTACCCCTTTGGTTACTTCCAATCCTTGATAGGTAGCAATAGGAGCATCGGCTTTCTTCTTCTCGCCTATCAACTCTTTGGCACGGTCTAATGTTACCCCGAATACATCCTCTCCTTTGGCCAACGAAATATATGCATCGCCGTAATGTACGTAAGGTCCAAATCTACCCACATTGACCTCTACATTCTTTCCATCTACAATTCCCAAATGACGGGGCAGTTCAAAAAGTTTTAAAGCTTCTTCAAAGGTAATTGTCTCAATAGACATTCCAGAGAGCAGACTTGCGTAAATAGGTTTCTCGTCATCATCAGTATTTCCTATTTGTGCCATTGCTCCATAGCGCCCTAAACGGACACTTAAAGGACGACCACTCTTAGGATCAATACCAAGAAGGCGTTCGCCGGTTTCCCGACCAGAGTTCTTCTCTACATTTTCTACCACAGGATGGAAATGATTGTAGAACTGAGTGAGCATTTCTGTCCAATTCTCTGTTCCTTCGGCTATGTGGTCAAAACTGTTCTCCACCTTGGCAGTAAAATTGTAATCCATTATAGTATCAAAGTGGGCTACTAAAAAGTCATTCACCACACTACCTATATCGGTAGGGATAAGTTTTCCTTTGTCGGCTCCTACCCGTTCGGTATGCGTCTTAGCTGTAATTGTTCCGCCGACAAGGGTCGGTTGCTCATAAGAGCGCAGTTCTCCATCTAAGGCACTTCGTTCTACATAGCCTCTGTTCTGTATGGTAGAGATTGTAGGTGCATAGGTAGACGGGCGCCCTATGCCTAATTCTTCCAACTTCTTCACCAAAGAGGCCTCGGTGTAACGAGGTTGAGGACGCGTAAAGCGCTGTGTAGCAGTGATGTGTTGTGCTGTAAGCATCTCTCCTTTCTGCAAATTAGGGAGCATTCCTTCTTGTTCGTCTTCCTCGTCGTCGGTGCTTTCTAAATACACTTTCAAAAAGCCGTCAAACTGTATCATTTCGCCTGTTGCTACAAAACACTCGGGGTGCTTGTTGGCTTCTATCTTCACGGTAGTGCGCTCCAGTTGGGCATCAGCCATTTGCGAAGCAAGCGTGCGCTTCCAAATCAGTTCGTAAAGGCGTACTTGGTCGGGTTCAGCTGAAATGGTAGGTCTGCTCATATCGGTAGGACGAATGGCCTCGTGGGCTTCTTGTGCTCCTTTGCTTTTTGTAGCAAAATTGCGCACTTGACTGTAAGCCTCTCCAAAAAGCTGAACAATCGCATTTTTGGCAGTGTTAAGAGCCTCTTGAGAGAGGTTCACACTATCGGTACGCATATAGGTAATGAACCCAGACTCATAGAGCCGTTGGGCTACCGTCATTGTTTTACTAACTGAAAAATGAAGTTTACGCGCTGCTTCTTGTTGTAGGGTTGAAGTTGTAAAAGGGGGAGCAGGCGATTTTTTAGTAGGTTTTTTCTCTAAGGACTGTACGCGATAGTGCGCACCTATGTTTTGCTGCAAAAACTGTTCGGCTTCGGCAAAGCTATCAAAACTCTTGAGCAAAGAGGCTTTTACACTTTTCCCCTCGGCTGTAAGAAACTCCGCCGAAACTTTGTAGGCTGACTGCGCCTTGAAGTCCTGTATTTCGCGCTCGCGCTCTACAATTAGGCGTACTGCTACCGATTGTACACGCCCTGCGGAAAGTCCACTTTTAATTTTCTTCCAGAGTACTGGAGAAAGCTCGTAGCCCACTAAGCGGTCGAGTACCCGTCGTGCCTGTTGGGCGTTCACCAAATTATAGTCTATGCCTCGTGGATTCTTGATAGCATTCTCTATAGCTGCCTTGGTGATAGAATTAAAAACAATGCGTTTGGTATTTGTAGGCTTTAGTTTGAGTGTCTCTGCCAAGTGCCATGCTATGGCCTCTCCTTCGCGGTCTTCATCGGAAGCCAACCATACAGTTTCGGCAGCAGCAGTAAGTGTTTTCAGTTCTTTTACCAGATTTCTCTTATCGTTCGAAATCAGGTAACGGGGCTTGAAGCCATTGGCGATGTCCACTCCTATTTCATTGGACGGCAAATCGGCAATATGCCCATAGCTGGACACTACTTTGTAGTCCTTCCCTAAGAACTTTTCTATAGTTTTTGCCTTGGCAGGCGACTCCACAATCACTACATTCTTAGCCATACGCTTGTTTGTTTTTTGGTTATTGGGGGCAAAGATAGCAATTAATTGTGAATGAAGAACCACAAATATGGAAAAAACATTTTCTTTTCTACTTATTATGTTTTTCTTCTAAGACATTTCCCCCTTTTTTAAATATTTTCTGCATCAGTCCTTTAAAAGTATTGAAGTCTACCGAATAAGTAAGTCCTACCCCCTGGGCATAACCTATACGGTCTAACATATACTGCTGCCATTCGTTCTCTCTGTTAAAAATTTTAGCAATAAGGCTACCGTCAGGATTTAGTCTAAACTGTACCTCTACATTGCCCGCTACAGCAGTACGACTGACTCCCCCCACAGGAATTCCCACTTTGGCATTCACGCTTGCCCAATCAGTAATTTGAGTAGAAACCGTAAAGCCTAAGCGGTCGCTATTGATGTCGGAATGGCCATCGTTAATGCCCGCTTCGTACGATACCCCCAAGTTGAGCTTGTTGTCCTCGTCGGAAAGGAGTTGGTTAAACAGTCCTGCTGCTGTTTCAAAAAGGTTGTAGGCCACAAGGCGGTTATCGGTATTTTTTTCACTCATAAACGACCCCTGCGCCAAAAGAGAAAAGGCTTGTAGCTGCTTACGGTCTTGGTCTTCCAATTTGTAGTTGAGCTCTGATACCAAACTTGGACTGCTATCGGGGAATGTGATGTCAAACACTGTTTCGGGGTGCATCAGTTCTCCTTGCAACTTAATAAGTACTTGGGTATTTATTTTGCGGTTGTACTGCATACTCTCCAACAACGTACTTGGGTTTGCACTGAGCGTATAGGCTGCTTTCAAATCGCGAAGAGTAGCCGTTAAAGGGTCGCCACTCCAAGAGATTGAGCCTCCGGGGAGCACTGTAAAGCGCTTATCGATAAAGTTTTCGTACTTAAAATTATAAAAGCCCGAATAGGTAATAAAGTCTCCCCACATATTGAACTTGCCATTGGTATTGATTTCTATCAGCAAGGTTCCTGCCCCGCGACCTACTAAGTTGCTACCTGTCTTCTTGTCCATTACAATTTCCACCTCGGCTGTAGGCAAAATATCCAACTCAAAGTTTAATTCCAAGCCTTTGATAGATTCCAATTCTCGGGTTACCTTGACTTTTTTGTCGCCTTTTTCTATAAAGGTGATGAACGAATCATCGCCTACGCTTTCGGTATCGCTCAGTGGAATTTTGAAAGAAGTTCCCTCTTCGCTTTGCGCATTCACCTTAATTGCAATCTCGTCTAAGGCTCCTTTGATAGTAGCTCGTCCTTTCATAAAAGCCGTACCGTAAAACAGAGCATCATCGGTGTAGGGGGTGTTTAGCACCATAAAACGCTTGCCAAGTGTTTGGAGTTTCAGGTCTAAAAACCAATCTAACAAATGGTTATGGCGTATTGAGCCACTGAGAGTTGCTTGGGTTTTGTAGGCCGTATCAGTAAGTTCCCAATTATCTATATCGAACGTTTTGTTGTTCACCTTTATACGAGCTCCTTCCTGCACATTGGCATTGAGGTTCAGATAGCTGACATTCACCCCTGCATTGTGCAAAGTAAGCATACCGTCCATCAAAGGGTCGGCTATGGGGCCACTTATCTTCACATCTCCGCTCATCGTGCCTCGCAGATGGTCAAAAATCCCCTCTAAAAAAGGATTAAAAGGCGAGAGAGCAAACTCGTCGAAATGGGCATTAAGGTCTAACAGAGTGCCTTTCTTCTTGTCTAAATGTATCTTTCCTCTTGTAGCAAAACCTCGTGTTCTGCCATTTGAGAAGAAAGCTCCTACATCAAAAGAGGAGAGATCGTTATTGCCAAAGACGGCCATCTCCAAATCGCCATAATCATAGCCATTGAGCTTAAAGTACTTTATAAAAAGGTCTGCCGAAGGATAATAAAGGTTTCCTTTTTGGGTAAGCGAGACATTGCCATTGAGTGTTCCTGTAAGGTTTAGCCCTTTCATTTCGGGCACAATTTTTTCTAAGGCTACATTGTGGGCTACCAAGTGTAGGTTCTTATAGTCGGCTGTGGTGATGAGTCCGCTGAGATTCACATACTGGTTTTGGTGTGCCATCTTGAAGTTGCTGACCCTAATGCTATCGGCCGTGCGGTTTAAGACTATCTTATTATAGTCGTTCATCGCATTCTCTCTGTTGATGAACCACGCATTGCCTTTGAAGTTCACAAGGGACTTTTTGATTCCTATGATGGATTCTTGCTTCTTGTTCAGGGTGTGATAAAAGTTCAACTCATAGTTGTCTTTTCCTGTCTCTCCTCCTTTAAACTCTGTACGGAAAAAGAGGGTATCCTTAATAGTTGTATTGATAAGGTTTAAATCCTGCAAGGCATAGACTCCTAAATCAACCTTTTTGACCTCTAAAAAGGTGTTGTAGAGAGGATTTTTGTTATCTATCTCCAAGCTAAGACTGTCTATTCTATTGTTGTAAACATCTACTTGGGGCGATTTGACTTGAAATTTAAAACTTCCTCTATCGGCATCTATATTGCCATTGATAAAAGTGTTGCGCGAGATTTTCACCTCTGGCACAAATACCTCTACAATTTTGTTGTAAATGTCAAAATGGAAATCGACGTATTGGTTGTGCTCTATTTGATAGGGGTTGTAGTGGGTGTAGATACTTCCTACAGCGTTTTGGAGCATCTTTTTCATCTCTGCCATTTTGAATTTTCCTTTTACATTGCCGCTGACAATGTCGGGCGAGTTGATGCTAATTTCTTTGACTCCCTGATCATCTACTGATGAGTAGATTTCAAAGTCTTTGAAGGTAAAATCGCCAGCTGAATTAATGTAGTTCGTGTTCTTAAAGGCTATTTTCCCCACTATGTCGTCCAGCTGATTCCCTTCGATGTCTATAATCACTTTTCCACAGAACTGAGAAAGGGTATCTATGTCTATCAGCTTAAGGGCGTGAAAATCTGCAATGGCAATATCAGCTTGAAAGTCAAACTTGTTACTATGCTGAGAAAGGTCGGCTAGGCCACTGAAGCGCATCGTTAAGTTAGGGTCTCGAGCATCTATCTCGCCATTGAACACCTGATTCCGGAAAGCCCCGTTTACCTTTATTTTTTGGTACTGGTAGCCATTGTAGCCGATAGAGTGAAAAGTACCGTTGGCAAAAAGTTGCATCGTCTGAGGGTCAAAGCCATTTCCGCGCACTGTTAAATCGGCTGTCATTGTTCCTAAAGAAGGGTCGGCTAACAGGCTTCCTAAGGGGAAAGCTAAGGTTTTCAGGGTGCCTTTGAAAAGAGTTTTTTCGGTATGAGTAAGGTCGGTAAGGTCTCCTACTATTTCAGCCTCGCCTTCATTGGCTTTCAGCAGCATATTGACATCTAAAGAGGTTGTGCGATAGTCAAAATCGCCTTGCAGCGTAAACATTTTAAGCCTTTGAAGCTCTTTCGGAATATTTTCGCCCAACACAGTAGGCATTAGTAAGGCTAAATCGTTGTAAATGCTCTCTGCATACACTCTTTTTCCCCTTACAATAATATCGGCATCGTCTGAAAATAGATTTTTAAAAGCAAAATAACCATTGAGCTGTGTATTCTGGTAGGTGATTTCGCCTTGCGGAAGAATAAAGTTGTTCAGAGTGCCTTGCATCTGTACCGCTTCCATTTTAATAACTCGCTCTGGAGTGAAGCCATTGTAGAAAGTATTCAAATGGGTGGTGTTCAGCTGTGCACTATGCAGGGTAGCATCAAAAACTACTTTGTTCAGAAAATTGCCATAGCTACCTTTGTGAGGATACATTTTCAAATCGGCCAACAGTGAGGTGTAGGGATTTGCATCTGCCCGCAAATAGAGATGGTCTGCCCTCATA
>ERZ772909.1984-NODE-1984-length-10744-cov-5.162691_pt1 | contig 10744 bp, 9 predicted proteins | sample MGYA00511137_ERZ772909 | MGnify/ENA primary metagenome ERZ772909 (study PRJEB29015, sample SAMEA2738095) | human oral metagenome | biome: human oral; feature: human-associated habitat; material: saliva | place: China | collected 2270 ... | reverse complement strand
CCATGAGCGGTAAAGACATGATCGGTCAAGCTCAAACAGGTACTGGTAAGACAGCGGCCTTTGGCCTACCTGTATTGGAACGCGTAGACGGCAGTAATCGTCACGTTCAAGTAGTGATTTTGTCCCCTACACGAGAATTAGCTATTCAAGTAGCAGAAGAGCTTAATAAAATGGCTCAGTATACGGATATTACGGCATTGCCTATTTATGGTGGCCAAGATATTAACCGTCAATTCCGTGCATTGAAAAAGAATCCGCAAATCATTGTTGCCACACCAGGCCGATTGATGGACCATATGGACCGCGGTTCTATTAAATTTGAAGACGTTAAGATTGTCGTTCTTGACGAAGCTGATGAAATGTTAAACATGGGCTTTGTAGACGACATCAACAAAATTTTAGGGGCTATCCCAGAAGATCACCAAACATTGCTATTCTCTGCAACAATGCCTAAGGCTATTCGCGAGTTAGCAGAAACATACCTTACAGAGCCAACGTTGATTCGTATGAAACCTACGCAAGTAACGATGGATCTTATCGAACAATACTATATCGAGGTACAAGATCGTCAAAAATTTGACGTGTTGTGCCGTTTGTTCGACTTACAAGCGCCAGAGCTGGCTATCATCTTTACACGTACGAAACGTCGTGTTGATGAAGTAACAGAAGCTCTTAAAAAACGTGGCTATATGGCGGAAGGTATCCATGGTGATTTATCACAACAAAAACGTGATAGTGTAATTCGTCAATTCCGAGAAGGTACAATTGACATTCTTGTAGCTACTGATGTGGCTGCTCGTGGCCTTGATATTTCCGGCGTATCTCATGTATATAACTATGATTTGCCACAAGATCCTGAAAGCTATACGCACCGTGTAGGTCGTACAGGTCGTGCAGGTAAGGCAGGCGAAGCCTATACATTTGTTATCCCTCGTGAAATTGAACACCTTCATGCTATTGAACGTTTAACAAAACGTAAAATTGCAAAACGTCGTGCTCCATCTTTGGGCGAAGTTCTAGAAGGTCAACAACGTCTTGCTGTTGAAAGCTTAATTGAAATGGCTAACAATACAGAAGAGTTGGCACCATTTAAGGTGAATGCAGAAGAGTTGTTGAATGATACTGATTCCGTTACATTGATTGCGGCAGCACTTAAATTGTTAACAAAAGAGCCAGATACAACACCTGTAAATATTACAGAAGAAAAACCTTTACGCGTGCGTCGTCGCCGTGAAGGTGGTCATGGTGATCGCCGCCGTCGTGATGGAGACCGTCGTAGAGATGGGGGCCGCCGCGACGGAGATCGTCGTCGTGATGACCGTCCGCGCCGCAGTCGTGATGATCGCAAAGGTGACCGCCGTGATAGCCGTCGTCGTGATGATCGTCGTAGCGACCGTCCTAGAGCCGATCGTAAACCACGTCATCAAGGTGAAGGATTTAAACCATATTTTAAAGACTAATTACAGTGTGAATTTGGTTTAATACAGATTAATAGTAAATATGAGTTATGAGAAACGTGGATTGTATAAATCCACGTTTTTTATTGCTTAAAATCTACTGGAATGGTACAATAAATAATAATTATTGTTTGAAAATGGACGATAGAGTACCGATATGTTTCCAAGTGGAGAAAGGTAGATTATTATGGATATCGCACAAATTTTGCGAAGCGAAGGGTTTAAGGTAACCCCTCAACGAATTGCAATTTATGATGCTTTGCGTGGTCATCACAATCACCCAACAGCAGAGATGATTTATCATAGCTTGCGTCCTACACATCCAAGCATGAGTTTAGCAACCGTATACAAAACAATGGAGATTTTTGAAAAAATTGGCCTTGTTAAGGTATTGGAAGTGGGTGATGAACGCGCACATTACGATTGGGATACAACAGCTCATGCACATATTCGCTGTGTTCGTTGTAACAAGGTAGAAGATATGATGAATGTCGATCTACATGCTATTGCTGATATTGCTGGAAAAGCTAGTGCTTATCAAATTACAGGACAACAAATTACATTCGAAGGCGTATGCCCAGAATGTGCAAAAAAAGAAAGTCACTAACAGACGCCCCCTGCGTATAAGATGCAGGGGGTTTTTGAGTAAAAATAGAGTGGAAAGGAAATTTAATGTTTATTATAGGTTCACATTTATCAATATCAAAAGGGTATTTACATATGGGAAAGGAAGCTACCAAAATTGGGGGCAATACATTCCAATACTTTACGCGCAATCCTCGCGGTGGTAGCATGCGTGCTCTCGATGTGGAGGATATGAATAGCCTTAGTGCGTATATGAAAGAACATAACTTTGGTACCTTGTTAGCTCACGCGCCTTACACGTATAATCCGTGTGCAGCTAAGGAAGATTTGCGCGCTTTTGCAAAACAAGCCATGACAGAAGATTTAGAGCGCATGGAATATTTACCCGGCCAGATGTATAACTTTCATCCCGGCAGTCATGTAAAGCAAGGTGTTGACCAAGGCATCGAATACATCGTGGAGTGCTTGAATGAAATCTTATTCCCAGGCATGAAAACAACGGTTCTTTTAGAGGTTATGGCTGGTAAGGGCACGGAAATTGGCTCTCGTTTTGAAGAAATTGCTCGTATTATTGACGGTGTAAAATTAAAAGAGTACATGGGTGTTTGTGTAGATACTTGCCATATTCACGAAGGTGGTTATGACATCGTTAATAATTTAGATGGTGTTATCGACGAGTTCGATCGTATTGTTGGTCTTGACCGTTTGAAAGCTATTCACTTGAATGATTCAAAAAATCCTATGGGGGCACATAAAGATCGTCATGAAAAAATTGGGGAAGGTCATATCGGTATCGATGCAATTGCCCGCATTGTAACACATCCTAAATTGACGAATTTGCCATTCTACTTGGAAACGCCAAATGAATTAGATGGCTATGCTAAAGAAATTGCTATGTTGCGCTCTATCGTAGATAATCAATAATCAAGCAAAATAAATTGAGCTATATAATAATTGGTATAAACTAAATATATATAAGGTATAGGGAGAACTGGAAAGGGGGATGAAATGCGTTTTTTACATACTGCGGATTGGCATTTAGGTCGTATTTTTTATGGTCAGTACTTAACAGATGACCAAGCTTATGTGTTGGAACATCAGTTCTTTACTATTTTGAAAGAAGAAAAAATCGATGGCATCTTGCTGGCAGGGGATGTATTTGATAGGGCGGTACCACCCATTGAAGCTATTGAATTATGGGACTCTATCATTACTCGTCTCGCTATGGATTATAAGGTTCCTCTATTTGTAGTGAGTGGAAACCACGATGGAGCGGAACGCCTTGAAGTGGGACGGTCTATGCTAAGTGAATCGGGCATTCATATTTGGGGCTCCCCTCATCATGCATTACAACCCTTTGAATTTGAAGGCTTTGATGGTAGGGTAGCCATTTGTCCTATGCCGTTTAGCGAACCTCGTCGTATAGGTGACGTTTTGGGATTGAACTCCAGTGAATCAAAACCAGTTGATACGGATATGACTGATGATACTTTATTTTCCTATGTAGATGATAAGGATCAAGAAGCGGTCGCACTTAATTTACATAATTATGACCAAATGTATCAGGCTTGGAGTGATTATCTATATAAACAAGTGCCAAAACAGATGCGTAGCATTGCCATTAGTCACGCCTTTGTAATGGGTGGCGAAGTAGGTGGTTCGGAACGAACATTGTCTGTAGGTGGTAGTGAACAGGTGAGCCCTCACGTTTTTAAAAACTTTCACTATACAGCTCTTGGACATTTACATGGACCGCAACGGATGGGGGCAGACCATATTCGCTATAGCGGATCGCCATTGAAGTATTCCTTTGATGAACATGGGCAGAAGAAATCTTTTACCATTATTGATATGGATACAAATGGTAACATAGATATTAGTACTATTCCTGTAGAGGCGAAGCGGGATGTAGTCATCTTGGAAGGTTATTTTGAGGACCTTTTAAATAATACAGCCCTCCAAACGAAACATAAGGATGATTACGTGCAGGCACGCCTCCTAGATACGATGCCTATCATGGACGGCATGGCTAAGTTGCGTCAGGTTTATCATCGATGTATGACCATTGAACTGGCAGGGCGCATAGCAACACCTGTGGTAGATATGGGAGATGCCGTATTTAAAGAACTAGATGAGCGTCAATTATTTAATCAGTTTGCAGAAACCGTGTGGAAAGAGCCGTTAACAGAGGCGGAACAGTCATATATCGACTCTGTGTGGGACCGAATTATCAAGGAGGACTAGATGAAGCCTGTATCACTAACAATAGAAGCCTTTGGTCCGTATCGAGATTCGGTTACCTTGGACTTTAGTGCACTCCAAGACCATACCATGTTTCTTATCTCTGGTCCCACGGGGGCAGGTAAAACATCTATATTAGACGCCATGGTATATGCTTTGTATGGCGAACCAAGTGGAGAAGTGCGGAAAACCGATGCTATCCGCAGCGATTTTGCTGAACCTGAGCGGATGACACGCGTAGACTTTTCCTTTGCCATCGGAGATGCTCAATACCGTGTTGAAAGACTACCAAAACAAATGGTAGCCAAAAAACGTGGCACCGGTATGCGGGAACAGAACGCTAGCGCTACTGTATACGAAATGAAAGATGGTGAGTGGAAGGTCGTTGCTACCTCTGCCGCCGCTGTTCGCGATACGATTCAACGAATCATAGGTTTTCGTAAGGATCAATTTTTACAAGTGGTTCTATTGCCACAAGGGGAATTCAGAAAACTCCTTGTCGCCTCTACAAATGAACGGGAGGAATTACTACATACGCTCTTTAGAACAGAGTTATATCGAAAACTACAAGAGGCTCTTAAATCAGCTTATGATGATGAAAAAGCTGGCATTGAAGAAAATTTGATGAAACAAACGGCGTTGATACAGTCGATTCCTCATGATGAGGATACTCCACTACTGACTGCTCAACATGTACGTGAGTTGTTAGCAAATCGAGGGCCCTATCGTGATGGACTTGTTGTAAAGCGAGATGAGGCTGTTACCGAGGTAGAGCAGTTCAATGCATTGCGTAAGGAGTGGGCCGTATATAATCAAGCACAACAGGCTCTTACAGAGGCTACTTCTGCACTAGACTTGGTCAAAGCAAGAGAAGGGGAGCGTTCAAGTTTAAGTGAAAAGGTTCAGTTCCTCACTTCTTTGACTCCTAGCTATGAGCTATATAAACAGTTTAGTGATAAACAGAGTGTATTAAAAACCTTGGAAACCGCACTTTCAGATGCGAAAAAAGGTGTAGAAATTGCATCTCAACATGAGTCTACATGTACAGAGGCTCATGAAGTGTTAGCATCTCAAGGTGAAACTATACAAGCTAAGAGGACCACATTGGCTCAATTGCAACAACAGTCAGAGAAATTTGATGAGTTAGCATGGCTAAACAAGGAATTGGCCACACTAAAGCGTAACTTGGAAACACAGGACCGCGAGAAAAGTGAAGTTAAGTTACAGGCACAGCACAAGCTAGTAATTGATTTAGAGGTCGCGTTAGGTGAAGCGAGAAAACAGTTCCAAGCTAATAGTAAAACATTAGAGTCTATTCCTCGTATCCAAGAACAGTTGAGTCAGTTGCAACGATATGCTGAATTATTAGCACAGAAAGAGAAGATTCAAAACGATATTGATGCAAAAGATAAATCTTTAGCGGATATAGAGGAATCTGTAAAGAACTCGAAGGTACATCTTGAGCGTTTAGAACATTTGATGGCAGAGGGACGAGCGTTTGAACTTGTCCATTTGGTAGTAGATAATGAGCCTTGCCCTGTATGTGGTTCTACAGAGCATCCACAGTTAGCATCCAAGCCTGAGTTGTATCCTACAAAAGAGGAGATAGAAGCGGCTCGTGCGGTGCGGGATGAGGCGCTACAAAAGCAGGCTAGCGAAATTGGTCAGAAAGAAACGTTGGTGATTCGTCTACATGAGTTAGATGAGGCAGTTAAAAACCAAGTTTCTAAACTTACAGCATCCATTGATGGTTTTTCGGAAGATACCTTTGATTCTATTCAACAAGACTTGCTATCCCAAATGGACCAGCTCACAGCTCTACATAGTGATACAGAACAGTTGAGCAAGATTATAGCTACAAATGAGGATGCATTGAGCGCGGCTAAAGAAGAATTAGTAAAATTAGAGATCGGTTATAAGGAATTACTTGAAAGGTTGCATGACTTAGAGATCCAGATTAGTTCTGTGCATGCTAAGATTGATGCCTTATCTGAAAGCTTGCCAACTACAGATCTTGATGCATGGCAAAAACAGATAGAATCGTTAGAGACCGAAATTAAAGCATACGATGAGCAAGTGGAGGCTTGTAAAACGAATTTAGAAGCTGCTCGAGAACAGCTCAATGCTAAGCGGGGGCGTTTAGAAACCTTATCTGCACAAGTGAAAGAAGAAACTAACAACCTTGATGCAATCTATAAGGAATATACAAAATCATTGGAATTAATTTCTTTATGTGAAGATGATTTCATAAAGGTGTTAGGTGATTATAAGGCCTTAGATACCTTTAGAACTGAACTACATGCATTAGACGAGGCTTTCAATAAAGCTCAAGCTGTATATGATGCGGCGTTAAAGGTAGCGAAATCTATAGTTGAGCCTCGTGATACAGTAAGTGATGAGGTGTATGATGCGGCGGTAGAGCGTAGAGATACGCTAGTAGGCAATTTAGCGGCTTGGGATAAAGAAACACAGCATATAGAAACTACACTTGCTTCACTAGAGGAAATTGAATCGGCTATGGGTGAGGCCCGAGAGAAGGTAGCCTTCTTAAGTCGATTGAATGATCTCGCTAATGGGGGTGAACAAGGTTTTAAAAATGTCACCTTTGAGCGCTATGTATTGGGGGCCATTTTAGATGAGGTTGTTTATGCAGCTAATTTACGTCTTCAAAAGATGAGCCGTAGCCGTTACTCTTTGGAGCGTTCAGACTATACCGGTGGCGGCCGTGGTAAGCAAGGCCTTGATTTGGCCGTAATGGACGCTTTCACAGGACAATCTAGACCTGCGAATACCTTGTCAGGGGGGGAAACATTCTTGGCCTCTATGGCACTGGCCTTAGGTCTTGCCGACGTGATTCAAAGTTATGCCGGTGGTATTCATATGGATACGATGTTCATTGATGAAGGGTTTGGTACACTTGACCCTGATACATTGGAGCTCGCTATGGAAACATTGGTACAACTACAATCATCGGGGCGCCTTATCGGCATGATCTCCCATGTGCCTGAGTTAAAGACGCGGATACCTGCCCATTTAGAAGTCACACGTGGTGATGAAGGTAGTACGGCAAAATTTGTTATTAACTAGCTATAAATTTACAAAATGTGATACTATTAAAAGAGGATAATTCCTACAAAAATATACTGTATTTACATAAGGAGGTCCTATGAAGTTTTCATTTGCTCATAATAATATAAATGTTAAGGATCTTGATAAGAGTTTAGCCTTCTATAAAGAGGCCTTACTGCTTGAAGAGGATCGTCGCTTGGAAGACCCAAGCGGTGCTTTTACCCTTGTATATTTAAAAAGTCCATATACGGCGCATGAATTAGAACTTACATGGTTGCGCGATTGGGATCGCCCTTATAATTTAGGAGATAATGAATTCCACTTGGCATTTTATGTAGATGACTACGAAGCAGCTCTAAAAAAACATAAAGAGATGGGTGTTGTAGCCTATGAAAATGCCGACATGGGTATTTATTTTATCGCTGATCCTGATGGATATTGGACAGAAATCATTCCGGCGGGTAAATATTAATGGAATATATGTTAACTCGTTTAGAGTGGTTGGTTGGTCCTGATAAAATCCAAACATTAAAGGATACATCTATTGCGCTCTTTGGTGTTGGTGGTGTCGGCGGTGGGGCCCTCGAGGCTCTAGTACGTGCTGGTGTAGGGCGCATCGTTATTATTGATGGTGATTCCATTGCACCCAGCAATTTAAATCGTCAAATGATTACGACACACGATACCATTGGAGAACGTAAGGTTGAGGTCGCAAAGGCGCGAGCTCTCTCCATCAATCCTGATGTAGTGATAGAAACTCACGATATTATGTATACTGAGGAGAAATATCCTGGATTTATTCAAAGCTTGAACGTTGATTATGTGATCGATGCCATTGATATGGTAACGGCAAAACTCAATATTATCGAGGTTTGTCAACGTGAAAGCATCCCTGTTATTTCCTGTATGGGCGGCGGTAATCGCTTTTACCCAGAGAAACTTATGATTGCAGATATCAATAAGTCTCATACATGCCCGTTGGCACGCGTTATGCGCCGGGAACTCAAGAAACGGGGTATAAAAAAACAATTAGTTTTATTTTCTACAGAAAAACCGACAAAACCACAGTTCCGCGGCGAAGCAACGAGCCCGGGAACATGCAGTTTTGTGCCACCAGTGGCAGGTTTTATATTAGCAGCACATGTGTTGCGTACAATTTTGGAGGTACCTGAACAATGAAACAAGCAAAAATCCATATGGCAAAAGGTGGAGACATTGTAATTGAATTATTTGATAAAGAAGCACCTGGCACAGTACAAAACTTTATCGACCTTATTAATAAAGGTTTCTATAATGGATTGACATTCCATCGTGTAATTCCTGGATTCGTAGCGCAAGGTGGTTGCCCTAATGGCAATGGTACAGGCGGTCCTGGTTACACAATTAAAGACGAATTGATTGGCAATCCTCATAAACACGAACGCGGTGCATTGTCTATGGCTCACCGTGGTCCTAATACTGGCGGTAGCCAATTCTTTATCGTATACGAACCACAACCTCATTTAGATGGTGTACATACTGTGTTTGGTAAAGTAATCGAAGGCATGGATGTAGTTGATGGTATCCATCAAGGCGATATCATGGAAACAGTGGAAGTAATCGAAGGTTAATCTCATGAATGATGTATCTGTTAAACATCCGGAGTGGCTTGATATCGATGTAAATGGGACTATATCACACGGCTATGATCAAGAATGGTTTGATGATGAATGGCAACGTTTGTCTGGTTGTGGCCCTACATCGGCTACACAGGTATTGAGTTATTCTGAATTTCGAGATGGCCTATTAGATGTGTCTACTACGGCGAATCATACATTAGCATTAGAACGTATGAATGTCGTGTGGAACTATGTAAAACCAAGATTTGGTGGTGGCGTTTATAAAACGCAATGGATGGAACGCGGCCTTAGTCGTTTGTTTGATGATAAGAATTTGCCTTATGAGGTACACATGCTTAATGTATCTCCCTTTTCTGCATCCCGCGTAGAAGTAGAGGCGGCGGCGCAGTTTATTCACGATGCATTATCACAGGATGTTCCTGTAGCGTTCTTAAATCGCCATAAAGGTAAAGAACCTGCGCTCTATACATGGCATTGGGTGCCTATTTATAAGATGTTCATGGATGGTGATGATATTCGTTGCGGTATTTTTGATGAAGGGGAAATCCGTGATTTCTCACTAGTTCATTGGTTGCAAGATACCATCCTTGGCGGTGGATTCTGTTATATAACTAAGAAATAATATTAGTATTATGAGAGCGATGGTGAAAGCTATCGCTCTACCTATATAGGAGGTTATTATGAGTCAATGGATTACAGAAGAGCAAACGCCTCATTTACGTCTCAGTGCTGAAGCAGAAGAGGTACTTTATTCTGGTGAATCTGAATTTCAAAAAATTGAAGTATTTAAGTCTAAAGAATATGGCATGATGCTTGCATTAGATGGTGTATTCCAAACGTCTGAACGGGAGGAGTTTATCTACCATGAAATGATTGCTCATGTACCATTGTTTTTGCATCCAAATCCAGAACGGGTACTGATTATCGGTGGCGGTGATGGCGGTGTAGCTAGAGAATGCGTACGCCATGATTGCGTTAAAGAAGTTACCATGGTTGAGATTGATGGTAAAGTTGTAGAATTGGCAAAACAATACCTACCTACTATTTCTAAGGCTATGATTGAAAACAATCCTAAGTTAACAGTAAAGATTGGTGACGGTATTGGCTTTATGGCAGAGGCTGAAGATTACTATGACGTTATTATTGTGGATTGCTCTGATCCAATTGGTCCTGGTGAAGGATTATTTACGGAAGAGTTTTATAAGAATACGTTGAAAGCTTTAAAAGCAGATGGTCTATTTGTACAACAAACTGAATCTCCTATGCTTCATCAACCGCTCGTTGAGAAGGTGTTTGGTTATGTAAACAATCATTTCCCAATCGCTCGTTTGTACACCGCATACATTCCAATCTATCCGGCCGGGATGCATTGCTTTACGATTGGATCTAAAAAATACGACCCATTAACATGGGAACCAAATCGTGAACAAAACTTTGAAACTAAGTACTATAACAAGGATATTCAAAAGGCTGCGTTTGCATTACCAAATTTTGTAAAAAACTATTTGCCAAATAAATAATTTATATGTATAATAGGGAAGCACCATTCGTTAAGAAACATTTTAACGGTGGTACTTCCTTTTTATTAGGATGTGAAAGAGTTTTATATTAGAAGTATATAGCTTGTTAATTTCAAAACTGAAAGTTAAATGAAATTAGAAAAAGTTATTGACACAAACTTCTAAAACAGATATAATTCTCTTTGTTACGAAGACAGTGTCTTCGATACCTACAAGGTGGTGGGTATGGTGAAGCGGTTAACACGGCGGATTG
>ERZ772909.1978-NODE-1978-length-10771-cov-4.955394_pt1 | contig 10771 bp, 2 predicted proteins | sample MGYA00511137_ERZ772909 | MGnify/ENA primary metagenome ERZ772909 (study PRJEB29015, sample SAMEA2738095) | human oral metagenome | biome: human oral; feature: human-associated habitat; material: saliva | place: China | collected 2270 ... | reverse complement strand
AGTTTGTTATCAAGGATGAGAAAGTCTACGTCATTGAAGTAAACCCTCGTGCCAGTCGTACTGTTCCATTCCTTTCTAAAGTAACCAATATCCCAATGGCACAGGTAGCGACCAAGTTAATTCTCGGTCAAAGTCTTGAAGAGCTTGGTTACCAAGATGGGCTTTACCCAGAAAGCACTCGCGTTCATATCAAGGCACCAGTATTCTCCTTTACCAAGCTAGCTAAGGTAGACAGTCTGCTTGGACCTGAAATGAAGTCAACAGGGGAAGTCATGGGTTCTGATACCACTCTTGAAAAAGCTCTCTATAAGGCCTTTGAAGCTTCTTATCTACACTTGCCAACCTTTGGTAATGTTGTCTTTACTATCGCAGATGATGCAAAAGAAGAAGCTTTGAATTTAGCTCGTCGTTTCCAAAATATTGGCTACGGAATTCTTGCTACCGAAGGAACTGCAGAGTTCTTTGCAAGTCATGGATTGCAGGCTCAACTTGTTGGAAAGATTGGTGATGATGAACATGATATTCCAAGCTACGTCCGCAAAGGAAAAATTCAAGCAATCATCAATACAGTTGGTACCAAACGGACAGCTGATGAAGATGGTGAGCAAATCAGACGTTCAGCAATTGAACATGGAGTTCCTCTCTTTACAGCTCTAGACACAGCAGATGCCATGCTAAAAGTACTAGAAAGCAGAAGTTTTGTCACAGAAGCGATTTAAGAAATAAGATTCTCTTTGGAGAATCTTTTTTTTACAATAATATAAATTTAGTTATAAAAATCACATTCATAAGTAAAAAAAAGAATTACAAATATAATTTAAAAATATAGTATAACTTTATTTCTAGATAATTAATAAATCCAATGAAATAAGTAGTGTATACTTAAAAATACATAAAAAAATAATATAAAACTAAAATTGATAGAAAAGTAAAAAGTAAACGTTTTCAGGAGCACATAATTCTTTGAACTATTTAAATTCTTATGATAAGATGAAGATGCTAAAGAAGTTAGAAAAAATTTGTATTTAAAAACCAAAAATATTAAAACGCCAAATTATTTCTGACTAATAGTAAAAATATTAAAAAGGAGAACTTATCAATATGATAAGAAAAGAACAACAACGCTTCTCTTTGCGTAAATATAAGGTTGGTGTTGCATCAGTCTTTTTAGGAACAACTCTTAGCTTTATGATGGCTAATGGAGCCACAGCATTGGCGTCCGAGCTTCCGGCACAACCAGTTACCGAAGAGAAAACAGAGTTGGTAAATACGGGTGATTCTAGTAGGGAATCATCAAATAAGGATGTGGAAACTACTGAAGTAGTAGCTGAAGCTAAGAAAGAAGTAGCTGAACCTCAACCGAGGGAAACTACTAATGTAGCAGAAGATCAAGCTGCGCCAGAAGCAAAGGAAGAAATAAAGCCAGAAACTACTGAAGTAAATTCTGAAGCTGCAACTTCAGAAAAACCTGCTACAGAAACTATCAACGCTTCTGAAACAAATGAAGAAGTAAAACTAGCTGTTTCTGAAGGTAATAAACCAAAAGTACGCAGTCGTCGTGCAGCAGAAGACCACAACTATACACCAGTTGTAACTGAAAACTATCTAAAAGATGGGGAAAAGGCTACACCAGAAATGTCAGACCCAAATGGGGCAACTGTTAATTCCCAAACAGTGCCAGCAGGCTATGAAAGAAAAGAAGGAGATTATTATACATATAGTATTGTCGAACTAACTGAGTTTAATAAACGTTACAATACAAATTACTACTCTCGTTCATACAAGAGATTTGATGATTCTACTGAAACAACTGTCGAATTAATTGATAAGAATACTGGTAATGTAGTTGAAACTAGAACTATTTCTGCTTCAAGTGGTATTCAAAGCTTTACGACTACTAAGACAGCTTCTAATGGAGAACTCACTTATCAGGTTGATTATAATAAAGGTAAAGCTACTAGTAAGGCTGAAACAGCTCAACCCTTCCTTCAATATGGTTTTGAAGTTGGAGCTAATATCAAGGCTCTTGTAGCAAGTGGGCACCAACTGACTACAGAGGAACAAAAATTATTCGATGCAGTTTATAAGGCTCGTACTTCAACAGATATTATTAACATTGTAGAACCAGCTTATAATGGACGTACCATTACAGATACAAACAGTAAAATCCCTAGCTTTGTTGAAAAAACAACCTATTATAAAGTAGTTGATAGAAGCAACCCAACATTCAACGCCAACAAAACAGATAAAAATGTTCAAGATTACAAAGAAAATGGTAATGAAGTAGATTTAGCTAAATATACAACTAAAGCTATGGAAGGTCAACATTTTACAGCTTCAGGTGAGCGCCAATTTGACGGGTATAAACTCTATCAATCAGCAGATCCAGATACTACAACTGGCTATGTAAGTCGTCCTTATAAAGTTGGTACTAAGTTCATGGATGCTGAACGTGCAGGAATTAAACGTATTAAAGAAGTTGTTGGAGAAGATGGTTCAGTAGTTGTTCGTGTTTACTTATTAGATCCAAAACAACAAAGCAAACGTTCTGATGGTACCTTGGAAACAGATGGCTACATGTTACTAGCAGAAACCAAACCGATTAAACCGGGAAAAGCAAATACCGAAGATTTGGTAGTTAAGAAGTCTCCACTTTATACTATTCCTTTCACAGATAGTAAAGGTGTAAACTATCCAAACGGTAAAGAAATTCCATTTGATTTCCAAACATCTCCAGGTTATGTTCCTAAGAAAACTGTATTTGTACCATTCTTAGGAGATAATATCGGGCATCTTTCTCCAAATTCTCAGTTGGAAAGAGGAGTTTATGGTATTGGTACAAACGTTGACTTATTGAACTCTCTGACACCATATAAACAACCGATTTACTACTATGTGAAACGTGAACCGGCTAAAGTTACGCCTGAATTTGAAAAGGAACTTGACGGACGTGCATTAACAGATGGAGAGTTTAGATTCAAGTTAACAGAGGAAAAGAGTACTCCTGATAAACATGAAGAAACAGTCACTAACAAAAATGGCAAGGCTACATTTAGTGAATTATCATTTAGTAACCCTGGTACCTATAAATACAAGATTACAGAGTTAAAAGGTTCTGATACGAACGTTGATTACGATGCAATGACAGTTACAATGACTGTTACGGTAACTGAAAAAAATGCAGTTGGGGATCTTGAGGCTACAGTTGAGTATAGTTCTGAAGGTGGATTTAGTGCAGATGCTACTGACAAAGTCTTTAACAACTATGTAGTTTCACCAGTAGTTACTAAGTTTGATTTCACGAAGAAACTCGCAGGTCGCAAACTTAAGGAAGGTGAATTTAGCTTTGTCCTTAAGAATGCAGCAGGTGAAGAAGTAGAAACTGTTAAAAATAAAGAAGACGGTACTGTTACCTTCTCTAAACTGTCATTTGATAATACAAAAGTTGGTAGACATACTTATACAGTAGAAGAGGTTATCCCAGCTACTAAAGAGCTAGGGATGACTTATGACACCATGAAAGCAACGCTTACTGTGGAAGTTGCTAAAAATGGACATACCTTAACAACTGTAACAAATGTAAGCTCAGCAGGTGGTGTAAATGAGAATGGAGAATCTACAGATGGAACTGAAGATAAAGAGTTCAACAACAAGATCACTCCTCCAGAGACTCCTGAGTTCCAACCAGAAAAATTTGTTCTTAACAAAGAAAAATTTGATATCACTGGTACAAAACTCGTTGACGACGATGATGAGTTGACAAATGAGTACACAGATACAAATGCTGACCCTTACGCTGATATAACTACGAACAACGAAGCAGAAAATATTAATACCAAGACTGTTGAACGTGGTTCAAAACTTGTTTATCAAGTTTGGTTGGATACAACTAAATTTACTGATAAAAACAATGTTCAATATGTAGGTTTTTCAGATAAATATGATGCTGACAAACTTACAGTTGAGTCTTCTTCAATTAAAGCTTACGATGGTAAAACTGGTGTTGATGTAACTGATAAATTTGATATTACAGTTGAAAATGGTACTATTAGTGCGACATCTAAGAAGAAATTTGTCAATGCTGATAATGTCATTAATACAACTGAATTTGAATTTGGAAGATACTACAAGTTTGATATCCCAGCTACAGTCAAAGAAAATGTTGCTGCAGGAGCTGATATCGAAAACACTGCCAACCAAATCGTTCACGTTTATAATCCAGTAAGTAAAACAGTTGAGAAACCAGAAAAACCTACTCAAAAACGTGTGAACAGTGTTCCTATCGAAGTAGAATTCAACTTCACTAAGAAACTAGAAGGACGTGAACTGCAAGCCAACGAATTTAGCTTTGTTCTGAAAGATTCAAAAGGTAAAGAAGTTGAAACTGTCAAGAACGATGCAGATGGTAAAGTAAAATTCAAAGCTCTTAAATATGAAAAGAGCCAAGTTGGTGAACATAAATACACTGTTGAAGAAGTAGCAGGAGCAGATGCAACTATTACTTACGATACGATGAAAGCTGAAGTTAAAGTTACTGTTTCACATGATGGTACTGCTAAAGCTCTAATTGCAACTGTGACAAATCCTGCTGACAAAGAGTTCAACAACACTGTAACACCACCTGAAGAGCCTCAGTTCCAGCCAGAAAAATATGTTGTCGCTGCAGAGAAATACGATATTACTGGTGACAAACTGCTTGATGACGATAAAGAATTAACAAACAAGTATACAGAAACAAATACTGATCCATATGTTGATAAAGATAACAACAATGAAGCAGAAAACTTAAATACTAAGACTGTTAAACGTGGTTCTAAATTGGTTTACCAAGTATGGTTAGATACAACTCAATTTGATGCTAATAACAGAGATAATATTCAAACAGTTGGAATTTCTGATAACTATGACGAAGATAAATTAACTCTGAATGAAGCTGATATCAAAGCCTATGATTCCGTAACAGGAGCTGAAGTAACAGATAAATTTGATATTGCAGTTAATAATGGAGTTATAACAGCAACACTCAAAGCTGGTAATACTAAGTCATTAGGTGATGCAGAAAATACTCAAATTATTGATACAACTAAATTTGAATTTGGACGTTACTATAAATTTGATATCCCAACAACAGTTAAGGAAGATGTAGCTGCTGGCGCAGATATCGAAAATACTGCAGCTCAAGTAGTGAACTACTATAATCCAACTACTAAGAAAGTTGAGAAACCAGAAAAACCAACTGAAAAACGTGTCAATAGTGTTCCGATTTCTGTAGAATTTAACTTTACGAAGAAACTTGAAGGCCGTGAGTTGAAAGCTAATGAATTCAGCTTCACATTGACAGACCAAGACGGAAACCTTGTTGAAACAGTTAAGAATGATGCTTCTGGTAACGTTAAATTCTCAGCTATTGAGTACAAGAAAGGTCAAGAAGGAACTTACAAGTACACAATTGAGGAAGTTGTAGGAACAGACGCTACTGTAACATATGATACTATGAAAGCAGAAGTGACCGTGACAGTATCACATGATGGTACAGCTAAAGCTCTAATTGCAACTGTGACTAATCCTGCTGACAAAGAGTTCAACAACACTGTAACACCACCTGAAGAGCCTAAGTTCCAACCAGAAAAATATGTTGTAAACACAGAGAAATTCGATATCACAGGAAACAAACTTCTCGATGATGATAAAGAATTGGCAGATAAGGTTGCTGATACGAATGCAAATCCTTATGTTGATCAAGCTGATAATAATGAAGCTCAAAATATCAATACGAAGACACTTAAGAAGGGTGATAAAGTATACTACCAAGTATGGTTGGATACAACTAAGTTCACTGAAGCGCACAATATTCAATCTGTAGGTGTAACAGATAAATATGACAGCGAAAACTTAGACGTCAACGTAGCAGATATTAAAGCATACGATTCTGTAACAGGAGAAGATGTGACAGCTAAATTTGATATCAAGATTGAAAATGGTGTGATTACTGCAACTTCTAAGACAGACTTGACTAAGTCACTTGGTGATGAGGAAGCTACTCAAGTAATTGACACTGCTAAGCTAGCATTTGGACGTTACTACAAGTTTGATATTCCAGCTCGTATCAAAGAGGTTGCCAAAGAAGGTGTAGATATTGAAAATACAGCTTTGCAGATCGTTCACCAATACGTTCCAACTAAGAAAACAGTTGAAAAACCAGAGAAACCAACTGAAAAACGTGTTGTTAATATTCCGGTTAAAGTTGAGTTCAGTTTCACTAAGAAGTTAGAAGGCCGTGAATTGAAGGCTGGTGAATTTACTTTTGTACTGAAAGATAAGGATGGAAAAGTGATTGAAACTGTAAGCAATGATGCTGAAGGTAAAATCAAGTTCTCCGCCCTTGAATTCAAACGTGCTGAAGAAGGTACACACCTCTATCATGTAGAAGAAGTAAAAGGTACTGAGACTGGTATGGAATACGATGGTATGGTTGCTACTGTAGATGTTACAGTAACCAAGGATGGAAAAGTGTTGACCCTAACAACACAAATGCCAGAAGATACCGAGTTCAATAACAAGGTAACACCACCGACCCCGCCGGTAACACCACCAACCCCACCGGTGACACCACCGACCCCACCGGTGACACCACCAACTCCACCGGTAACGCCGCCAACCCCACCGGTAACACCACCGACCCCACCGGTGACACCACCGACCCCGCCAGTAACGCCACCAACCCCACCGGTGACACCACCGACCCCAGAAACACCTAAGGAAGGTGAATTACCAAATACTGGTGAAAAATCAACTACAGTTGTTGCGGCTATTGGTGCAGTTCTTGGACTATTTGGTCTTGGGTTGATTACCAAGCGTAAAGAAGACGAAGTTTAAACGAATACCTTTTAAGATTGGTTAAGTTTCTGATTCTTATTCAAGAAAATGGAGAGGGCATAACTGCTCTCTCTTTTGATTTATTCATTCTTTCTATTTCATTATAGATTCAAGTAAATATAATCTATTCTTAAAAAAATAAACCGTTTTCACTTGACAAAAATTGGTCTATACCATATAATGAAAGAAAGAAAAACGGAGGAAATGATTATGAAAGTTATTCAAGTGGATAATCCAATTGAAGGTGGGAAAGTAGCCTTTGATATTTTAAAAGAAAAATTAGAAAATGGTGCTAAAACACTAGGTCTTGCGACAGGGAGTAGCCCTCTCGAGTTTTATCAACAAATTGTTGAGAGTGACCTTGATTTTTCAAGCCTAACGAGTGTGAACTTAGATGAATATGTAGGACTTGATGGAGATAATCCTCAGTCTTACCGTTACTTTATGCAAGAAAATCTTTTCAACAAAAAACCATTTAAAGAAAGTTTCTTGCCTCGTGGTGATAAAGACCATGCAGAAGAAGAGGTGGATCGTTACAATCAAATTCTTGCAGACCATCCTGTAGATTTGCAGATATTAGGAATTGGCCGTAATGGGCATATTGGATTTAATGAACCAGGTACACCGTTTGATAGCCAGACACACTTGGTTGATTTAGATCAGTCTACAATTGAAGCAAATGCTCGATTCTTTGATAAGATCGAAGATGTACCTACCCAAGCTATTTCAATGGGAATCAAAAATATCCTGGATGCCAAGTCTATTATTCTCTTTGCCTACGGTGAGTCAAAAGCAGAAGCTATCGCTGGAACTGTCGAAGGTCCTGTTACTGAAAGCCTTCCAGCAAGTAGCCTTCAGAACCATGATGATGTTATTATTATTGCAGATGCTGAAGCACTTAGCTTATTGAAAAAATAGTTCTCGCATAAATGAAAACCATTCGAAAATTTTTTGAATGGTTTTTTGTAACTTTATGAAAATTTTTGTATAGAAAGAAATAAAATTATAAGAAATACGTATATTATGATTTAAAAATTTATAATCGTTAAGAAATAAAATAAATATATTTGTAATTAGTTAAAATTAAGGTTTTTGAGCTTCGATTTCATTGACTTTTAGATTTAATTATAGTACTATGATGGTGAGTTATTTAATAATTCAATATATCGAAAAAATAATAGGGAAAGAAGGAAATATTTAATGGTGAAAAAGTTTAAGAAAAAGCCGTTTTTAATATTTTTTGTATCAGTTCTGACCTTCTTGAGCGCATTGTTCTTATCGACCAATGTCGCTTATGCGGATGGGAAAGAATTAACGGGTGTAGTAACTGATATAAGTGTCCTCAACATGTCGGATTCCAAATTGGAACCGAATGGAGATGGTACTTATCAGATTATTACTAATCGTACAAATCAGTTCTTTGTCCAATTTGACCTCAAGAAATATGATGGTAAATTGGCCAATGGTGATTACTTTGATGTAGATATTCCTACACCAGTAACCGTGTATAACGGAACTACTGAATTGTACGATAAGGAAACAAAAGTAAATATCGGTACAGTAGTTGTTACTGCTAATGGTGATAACCAGGGTGGTAAGGCGCGTGTTACTTTGAAAAACCTAGATGAGTTTCAAGCCAAAACTGGTGGAGACACCGTCAAGGGTGTGAAAGGTAATTATGCAATTACTTTCCTATTTAAGAGTGACCAAACAGCAACACCACTAACTTTTGAAAATAAAGGTGTTGGTAAAACAATCACACATACCTTTACATCTAAGACAGTTGACGGCAAGCAAGAAGGTTTCGAAAACTATGCTAAGATTGGTAACGATGTAGTTAGCAAAGCATGGGAATCACAAAAACTTGCAGCTATCGGTTCAGTTGGAAAAGGTGATATTTATTCTCCATGGAGAATCCGTGTCAATACAGGAAGACAAGACTATGGTAAAAACCTAGTTCTTAATGACTTCCTTCCAAATACAGCTGAGTTTTCTGCTATTCAATATATTCCAGAATCATTGGTAGTTTATTCTTCTGCAACATTGAACGATGGTACTTCTCAAGTCCCATCAGATGCTAAGAAGATGGTAGAAGGTACTGACTATACTGTAGCTTGGAATGAGAACTATACTCAGTTCAAACTTATCTTTGCAGATGGTTCTAAATCGTATTGGGTAGAATACCATACAACAACACCAGGTGATGGTAGCAAAGTTCAAAACGTTATCCAGTTGACTACAGCAGATGGAACTGCACTTACTCAACGTAGTAATCGTGCAAAATTAGATTTCACGGTTGAACGTGTATCTCTTGTAAAAGGACAAATCGAAGCTTCTACAGCCTTCAAGATTAAGATCAACAAGACAAATGCCTTCACATTGGTTCCAGTTGCAGGCGCTGTTTATACAGTGAAGTCAGAAGACGGAACTATCTCTACAGAATTGACTACAAATGAAAAAGGTGAGGCAATCTCTGATGAGTTTGATCAAAAATATGTCGGTAAGACATTCATCATCAAAGAAAAAACAGCTCCTGCTGGATATAATCTTGATGAAACAGAATACAAGGTAGTTCTTGGAGCTGAAGGTTCTAAGATTAACCTTAAAGACGAACCAATCGCAGCTGATTTCTCAATTACTGCTAAGAAAGTAATTGCTGGAAATCGTCCAGTAGCCTTGAAAGATGGTGAGTTCAAGTTTGATTTGTACAATGCAAATAACTTGACTACTCCAATTGCTTCAACAACAAACAAAGCAGATGGAAGCATCACATTTGAAGGTTTGAAAGCTAAAGGTCCTGGTACCTATAACTATGTCATCAAAGAAAATACTGAAACTAAAGTTCCAGGAATCACATTTGATGAAAACTCATACGAAGTAACAGTCGTAGTTAAAGCTGAAGGTGGAACACTTAAAGCTGAGGTTACAACTCAAGCACCAACTTTAACAAACACATATGAGCCATCACCAGCTCGTGCTACATTCAAAGCAACTAAAGAATTAGTTGGTAAAGAACTTGCTAACGAACAATTTGAGTTTGAATTGAGCGAAGGTGGTAAAGTCATTGCAACGTCTTCAAATGGTAAGACAGTCAATGGTGTTGAAGCAGCAACAAATGAAGTAGTCTTCTCAGTTCTCTACACTGAAGCTGGAGATCACGAATATACAATTACAGAAACAGCTGGTACAGCAGAAGGAGTTACATACTCTAAAGAAAGCTATACAGTTCATGTTAAAGTTGTAGATAATGGTGAAGGTAAACTCGTAGCTACTGTTACAGAAGCAGACGAAGCTCGTAAGTTTACAAACACATATAAAGCAACTCCAGCAGAAGCTGTTATCAAAGCAACTAAAGAATTAGTTGGTAAAGAACTTGCTAAAGAACAATTTGAGTTTGAATTGAGTGAAGGCGGAAAGGTCATCGCAACATCATCAAATGGTAAAGAAGTTGAGGGTGTTGAAGTTGCAACAAATGAAGTAGCCTTCAAACTTTCATACACTGAAGCAGGCGAGCACGAATACGTGTTGAAAGAAAAAGCTGGCTCAGAAGAAGGTATTGAATATTCAACAGAAAGCTACACAATCCATGTCTCAGTGGTAGACAACGGTGAAGGTAAACTAGTTGCAACTGTAACAGAACCAGACACTGATCGTAAGTTCACAAACACTTACATTACAACAACAGAGGCTCCAACAACAACAACTGAAGCCCCAACAACAACAACTGAGGCTCCAACAACAACAACTGAAGCCCCAACAACAACTGAGGCTCCAACAACAACTGAAGCTCCAACAACAACTGAGGCCCCAACAACAACTGAAGCTCCAACAACAACTGAGGCTCCAACAACAACTGAAGCTCCAACAACAACTGAAGCTCCAACAACAACTGAAG
>ERZ772909.1977-NODE-1977-length-10775-cov-3.812966_pt1 | contig 10775 bp, 10 predicted proteins | sample MGYA00511137_ERZ772909 | MGnify/ENA primary metagenome ERZ772909 (study PRJEB29015, sample SAMEA2738095) | human oral metagenome | biome: human oral; feature: human-associated habitat; material: saliva | place: China | collected 2270 ... | reverse complement strand
TCCCGTTGGCTAAAACGTTAAAGTGTAAAACGCTAAAACGAAACTAAACTGAACAAATAACTTCTTTCTATGATTATAATAGACAATATTCTAATCGGGTCAAACAACCCACACGATTTGTTATAGAACCTAAAAAAGTGACAATCATTGTTTGGATATATAAGACTAATTTCATACCTTTGTCCATTGATTGCAATTTATTAATAAATTTTAGAAATTTAGTTATGAAGAAAATTTTAGCACTCTTGGGTCTTACTTTATGCTTGTCAAGCACGATGAGCGCACAGAATACAGACTCAAAGGGTATTTTCAAGCACGTCGGTGCAAATGTTTCAGTAGGTACAGAGGGTATCGGTTTTGGTGTTGCAACCCCAGTAACAAACTATCTTGAAATAGGTTTTGGTCTAAACTTCATGCCCGACTACAAAGTGAACAGTAAGGTTAAGGTTGATGACCTTAAGGTTAGCGGTCTTGTGGTTAATGGAAACAAGCTTCCAGACCAAACAATCCACATGAAAGAAGTTGATGTAAACGGAAGTTTTGCACGTACCACCTGCGACTTAAAGGTGAACTGCTATCCATTTGGCGGTAAAAGTAAGTTCTTTGTGGCAGCAGGCTTCTCCTTTGCAGGAAGTCAGCTCATCACCCTCCAAGGACATAGCGAGGATGTTAAAGACGCAATTCTGAAATATCCACAATATAAAGGTCAGATAAAAACAGAAATCGACAAGTATAAAGTCCAGTTTGATGACAACGGCGACATCAACGGCGACATCAGAGTAAGCGGCTTCCGTCCTTACCTCGGACTCGGTTTTGGTCGACTCGTTCCAACCAAGCGTGTGGGTGCAAGATTAGAGTTAGGATGCCACTTCCAAGGGAAAGCCAAAATCTATCAAGATAATCAAGAAATTGAACCATCAGATATAAAAGACAAGGACGATACCTTTTCAAAAGTCCTTCCCTACACCACTCTCTATCCCGTCTTAAAACTCTCTATAACAGGACGAATCTTGTAAAAGTATCGGTTTGGCGTAACCAACAGCAACACTACTGCAGTTGGTTACGCCAACTTTTTTTTTATATTAATCATCCTTTATTGGAGTAATAAAGGTCGATAATGTTGCGTGTGAGTAATATAGATTGAATACCCACCACGATATGTTACAAAACAGTATAAAAAAAGCGAGGGGCAACCCATAGGTTGTCCCTCTATGTTCTTTTGGTAAAGGTGCAGTCTAATGGTCGTAACCATTAGGTGCATCTGTTTTCTTATGCAAAGGTAGTATTGTTTTTTAGATACTCCAATTAATTTAAGCATTTTTATAAATCTTCTATTCTCAATCCTGAAGTAGTTTGCACAAGGTCTATAATATTTTTGTAACCTATTTGATTATAAGCTATTTTCATTTCTTCTTTCATCTCTTCAACTCTGTTTTTAGAAATGAAATTCAAAAAATATCTCAAGACAAAGTAAGAACCAGCAAGCATTGTGTGCCGAGGACTTAAATTACCTAAGGGTCCACCACCAACGGGATCGTGTAGTTTCAGGTCGAAGAGCACCTTTCCATGGGCGCAACAATTGCGCAATCGTCTAATGACATTAAGATAATTAGTAAACTGCGAGGGATAAGACATACCATATATACCTGCTATTTGGCATTTTAATTTAGGGCTTATTAAGTTTTCATACAGTCCAATTATAGTTCCAAAGGGCATAAATTCTAAAGCTTTCCAAACAGGGGCAAATTCCCTATGGTACTTCTTTAAGTCACGTTTTATGGGCGGTTCTTTACGAATATTAGAAAGAGTAGCTTTATATTTTTGGTCAATAAGAAACGGACTGTTAATCACTTTTTTATCGGTATACCAATAAGGATTTTTTTTATATTCGTTTGATACGTAATAGATGAGTGTTGTTCGAAAATTTACTTCTATACGACTGATGTAGCGTAGAAGAATATTACGAAGATCATAATCAAAATAATATAGTTTTATTGCATAATCAAAATGAGTGTTTTCCTTTAGGATATGATTTCGCTTTGTTGTCTTGGGATAAGTCAGTTCAAAAGGAAACCAATAAAAGCCCAATCGATAATACCCGATATCAAGTAAAGCCTCTTTTACCTTGTTTTCTTGTTCAGGTTCGATAATCATGCCTCGCTTACGCAGTTTTGCAATTTGGTCGTCAACAGATGTTGCTTTCTTTTCCTTTTTCATGATATTTCTATTTTCGTACAAAGATACAATAAAATGTTGAAAGTGGATCAGTAAGCAACAATTTGTTATTTTACAAATCCACTCGCACGAAACGACGTAGAGCCAGTAGTGAACCTTAACACTCAACACTCCACACTCCACAAAACTATTCATCATCACCTAACACCCACCACCCACCACCCACTAATTACTCATTGTCTAAATATTCCCCATTTCGATAAGAAAAAAAACAAATGTTTTGAAAGACTCAAAAATAATTAATACCTTTGCAAAACGAAAAGATTGTAATAATTACAGATATAGAAAAGGGCGCAAAATAAACAATAAATAAAGGTTGTTAGAAGTCCTATTCGTCTGTGGTTAGTCAGAAAATACAAAACATTAAAGAACAAAAACATTATGAAAAAGAAATTTGTTTGTACCGTTTGTGGCTATATCCACGAAGGTACAGAGGCACCTGAGCAGTGCCCAGTATGCCGTGTAAAGGCAGAGAAGTTTAAGGAGTTCAACCCAGCAGCATTGAAGGGTACAAAGACCGAGCAGAACCTCAAGAACGCATTTGCAGGTGAGAGTCAGGCACACACAAAGTATCTCTACTATGCTTCAAAGGCTAAGAAGGATGGTTATGAGCAGATAGCAGGTTTGTTCGAGGAGACTGCACGCAATGAGAAGGAGCACGCAAAGATTTGGTTCAAGTTCCTCCATGATGGCGATATTCCAACAACAACACAGAACCTCGCTGACGCTGCAGCTGGTGAGAACTACGAGTGGACCGACATGTACGAGCAGATGGCAAAGGAGGCACTTGAAGAGGGTTTCCCAGAGTTGGCTGTTAAGTTCCGCAGCGTGGGTAAGGTTGAGAAGCACCACGAGGAGCGTTACCGCAAGCTCTTGAAGAACATCGAGGATGGTGTAGTATTCTCACGTGAGGGCGATTGCATCTGGCAGTGCCGCAACTGTGGTCACATCGTTATCGGCAAGAAGGCTCCTTCTGTTTGTGCCGTTTGTAACCACCCACAGAGCTTCTTCCAAGTTGAAGAGTCTAACTACTAAGCATACGCAATAATAATTCCACATAGTGCGTTAGTCACACGGTGCCAAGATTCGAAAGAGTCTTGGCACTGTTTTTTTGCATAGAAACATCGAATGAGGACAAAAAAGCGGGACTACCTATACAAAGGTAATCCCGCAATGATATTAGTGTTATTGTGTCTCGTTATAATGGGTCTAATGCTTTTTTTACCCTATTCTTGGTAAGGAAAGCATATTCTGACTATAACAAGAAGTCCTATTTACCACCACAGATGAACGTGCTGAACAACTCTGATAGGACGTTTTGCCTGCGCAACAGCAACGTCGCGTGCAGCCTTGATGACGCTCATACGCTCTTGGTGCTCACGAGCCAGAGCCGCATTCATTGCAGCCCAGCGTCTTTGGTCAAGGGCTTTGACACGAGCCTCGATTTGTTTCACCAACTGTCGTGCAGCGGCTGATGATGTCGTTCCGACAGGCATTTCGCTTAATATTTCGGCAACACGCTCAGCTCCTTCCTCGTCAGGTGCTGCTGCCCAAGCTGCTTGTGCCTGTTGAAGTAGCGAAGCAGCCAAGTTGTTGGCATACATCTTATAGGTGCGTTCTACCATTGGAAGCACCTTTGTCGTGTAACCGGGCGTTTCTTCTGGTATTTCCATTAAGATGGCTAAGGCATCATCATATTGCTTTGCATTGATGTTAGTCTGTGCCTTTGCTAAAGTCTTTTGGAGTTGACGTTGGTAGTAGGCAACTATCTTAGATTGTCCGTTAGACAGAAACGCCTGAAATGCTGGAGTGTTAAGATTTACGCCTGCAAAGGAACGAGCAACAGCATTGATTTTGTTCTGACCACGTGTCTGAACACCCTCTACAATATATGAGTCAAACACAACGCCACTTGCAATTCCGACGAGTGAGAAGGTGTAGTTGAGGGTCATTGACACAGTGTTTTGCACACCTGCCCCAGTCTGCTCGTTGAGTATAGAAATTGATGGGACCAGTGCCACCGACGCATTCTCTGCCGTCGTAGCCAGTCCGGCAGAAGAAAGTGCTGCAAGCATTTTGTCACGCAATTGTGTTTCGGCTTTTTCAGGCACATTGTAGTCTGAATTTAGGTGAGCTGGTAGAACAGCAAACTGCTGTGCCGAAGCTGTGTTCAGACAGGTTGTAATTCCTACGATTGCTATTAAGCCAACTTGTAGGAAGAATGACTTTGCTTTATTCATAATCGTTTATTTAATGGTAAGCACGGCTGAACCAAGTGCACCCGTCATACCTGATGCCGTAGCACCGGAACGTGGTCCGTCGACAGTCAGTCCTAATGATTTTAGATATTTAGCCAATTCACGATAGAAGACACGTGCGTCTACAGCTCGTCCTTGTTCGTTAAAGAGTGGCATCATCGCCTGAGAAACGCTCATGCGTCCTTCGTCTTGATCGTCAATAGAGAAGGCTTGGCGTATGCAGTGTTCTGTGAGCCAGTCTTCCACATGTTGTGCGATTGTTTTACCTGCAACAACATTTTCTAATGATTGACCATTAGCAGCTTGAACCGTAAGACGGCTTTCGCGTCCTGACTCTATGTAGCTCTCGAAGGTTGTTTGCAGCTGGCTGTTGAATTTGTCAAGATAGTTCATTACCGCCTCTTGAAGCAGTGTGGCAACATCAACGCCGATAGCAGGCTGTCCTGTACCACTTGCCGAAGCTATGCTCTTATTACTGTAAGCATCAAAGGCTTCGAGGGTAAACATCACAGTGCTGCGAGGTCCTTGCTTATTAACCTTATAGCTAAACTCAATCTTGATGTCAATTGGAATAGGGTGGTTAGGGTCGTTCTTTGCGAGTTTAAGCTCCTGTTCTAACGACGTAACCTCAAAACCACGATCTTTCATCAACTCATTAAACTTTGACATGGCTGCTTGAAGGTCGTTGTCGAGGAAGGCTCTTTCGTAGTCGGCAATCCAACTCGTTGCACCCATATCATCTGTCTCTGACAACAGATTCATTGTTTTAAGTAGTCGGTCGGATGGAACTACTACAACACGTGGCTTCTTTGCCTTTGCTTGCGCCTTTGCTGTGAGCGCAAAGCCAAAACACAACACTACCAAACTGAGTGCTAATACTATGATACGTTTATTCATTGTTTATTTTATTATTAAAAGAGACCTGCGTCAAGACGCTTGATAACACCTGCTTGCTCTAAATACTTACGAAGTGCATCTTTCTGAACAGACACGACAACTCCAATCTTGTAATTGTTGCCCACTCTAAGACGGTCGGCACCATCAACACTACCATCATTAGAGATGTTGACAAAGCGAAGATATTCGCCGTTCTTGAAGAACTTGTCGAAGAATGCCTGATTTGCAGCCAACTCCTGTGGCTTGACGATGGCTGGCTGGTTAGCACATCCGTTTCCGCCAACAATTCCCTTAAAGAGAATACCATGAACGGCGTCATGTTTTGCCTGATTTACGGCTTTGTTATAATTTTTAGCGTATGAATACACCTTGATAAGGTTAGAACCCTCAGAACCTACACCAAGGCAATTCAATTCATAACCGAAATTGTTTTTTGTTGCACACGAACCCAATGAAAGCGTAAGTGCTGCTAAACCTAAAATAACAAATGTTTTTTTCATCTTACATATAAATAAAATAATCTTTGCAGCATCGTATTCGCTTGAATAACAATGCTACAAAGAGAGTTGATAATTATTTTAACGTCCTAAAATTAGAAACTGATGCGAGTACCCAAAGATGCTGATACTGGACTAATTTCCAGCTCCTTGATTATGTCCTTATCTTCACCCAAGGTGTAACCATAGTCAGCACCTACGAAGAAACCAAGGGCTGGAGTGACTTGCATACCCAAACGTGCACCTGCTGCAATCGTGTAAACATCAGGTGTCTTCTTTATCGTACGATCACCCACAGAAAGAGCGTCGCCCGAAATAAGGAGATAATATCCATTGAAACTTGCGTGGGCTGCAAAGTTAAAGCAACGAGCAAAATTAAACTCTTTACGAGCACCAATTCCCCATTGCAACATGCTTCCTGGCACTTTTTTGCCATTGTCATAGTAGTCAAATTTTACAGGACCATAATTCTTAAAGTCAATACCCTTAGCACCCAAAGGAAGACCTACGCGCACAAAAGTAAAGGTTCCTGGAATGCCAGTCCATTTAGAAACGCGCTGTTCGATTTCTGCACCTACGAAGTTGTTACTCAATATTGGTAGTACAGAAGTTCCAATATCTTTCTTAGAAACTAAGGTCATACCCTTATCATAGCCGCCACCAGCAACCTGATAGAAAGTAGTAAACTCCTCGCCATGACCATCGGCATTCTTACGATTATCAGCAATGTTCTTTGTAACACGGAAGGTAGCTCGACGCTTGTCCTTCATTGTTCCATCTGACTTCTGAACCATCTCCATTACATAGAAACGATCGTCTACTTTCAAGCCTTCCTTCTTTCCAATTTTTGCTTGTAAAGGATGAACGCCAAGAACCGGACTCTGTACTTGGAAGTCAGTATTTACTTGTGACATTCGTGTGAGGAAGTCGTCATAAGCTGAAGCTACGTCTTTGTCTTTTGTAAACGAAACAACCTTTGTTGATGCAACAAAGTTAAGTGGGAACTCTACCTTGTCAATACCATCAGCAGAGTCGTAGCCTTTCTCATAGAAGTTTGTACGAACCTCTGCGCCAAAGTCGAGCTTGTACAGCACTGAATAGATTTTATTTGTTACTGTTTTCTCATAGGTCTCAGATGTTAAATAGACTACTTGGACATAAGAACGATCAATCATTCGCTCTCCAAGTTCCATCAATCGAGCGTCCTTACCACGCTTGCTTGCCTCTGCTGCCAAAACGTCGGCATCGGTTGCTCCATACGCACCACGCTCTGCAAGGACATCAAGCGCATAACTCTTGTTTGCCTCGTCAAAACGTGGGAACCAACAATGCATAACGCTTTGACCAACATTGTTCTCTTTCAATAGTTTTTCTGCGTAAGATTTTAGTTGCTCTACAAGCTCTTTGTCATTTTCTGCCTCCACGTTGAGTTCACCTGTTGGCAGGTTTACTGGGTTGTAATAAAACTGCTCGGTGTTAAGTTGCTGCAATTCTGATAATACTTGATTTGCTTCACCACTACCGTCTGTTACATACAACACTGTAAGAGAAGGGCGCACGTAACCACGGGCTAATTCCGATTGCACAGCTGTCGTATTCATTACGGCTTCCTGTGCGAGTACTGGACTTGAAATGCTTCCTAATGCAAGGAGAACACCCAATGACATAACTTTTTTTGTTAGATTCATAATTAAAATATTTTGTTAGAATTGTATCACGGAGTTGTATTTTTTTTACTATTCGTTTTCTTTTTATTAAAAATATTGATGCAAACTTAATAAAAAATATCAAATTACCCCCCCCAATATGTTAAATTATCATAACTAACAAGTTTTCTTGTATATTACAGTTTCTTCATGCCCATAATATCTGGCGTTAAAAAACGATAAACGCGGAAGGGCAAGGCAAGTTAATTCGGAAAGATTTGCTAACTTTGCACAAACTTTTTATTGATGACCTTAAAGGAATCGCAGGTTTTTCTCGGTTCAAATAATCACTATCATAATGGAAAAGAAAATATACATTAAACCAGAGTCGGACTTGGTGCAATTACCATCCGAGGCAACAATGGAGTCTGGTATGCTGAAAGACAGTAAACACGAATTGATATTAGGCGACTTTGTCGACACTAAGGATCCTAAGGAAGAGGACGGGTACGAAGAACCATGGTAGGCTTTTCCGCTATGGATTATTCGATAGAGAGACGTATTACGAACGTTGAAGAAACGTGTAATACGTCTTTTTTTTGATTCAATAGAATTGCATAGCAACAAAGCGATAGTTCGAACAGAAAATAATCACTATTAGAACTTACGCTAAAGAAACAAATGAGTAATATCTAAGAATTTCACTAATTGTACGAATTCTTATTGCAAAGTGATTCGTGTAATTCGTGGTTAACTATATAAATTGTGTTTAACCCTTGAGCTTTGAACTGTCACTACATCGGTAATCATAATTATGGATTATGACGTACTGATGAGAACTTCGTTCGAATAATTGTGAATTCTGAATTATGTGTCAAGTTATCAATCACCCCAATTCTTTCCAATGTCTGCAAGATTGGAAAGAATTGAGATAAGAGTATTTCTACTTTTTAGATAGTATTTCATCTAAGCCATCCCCTTTCACATAAGCCCTTTTAACTTTGTTCAATGAGATTTCTGAGACAATATTCTTTTCTAACAAACCGATAATATCTGTCTTTGCAGTTGTTGGACTTACGCCGAATCTAACCTCCAAGTCTTTAATTGTCACCAGTGCATTAGAATCATCAGCAAATAGCTTGATAATTTGTGCCTGACGCTCGTTGAAGTTCCCCATACGAAGGAATAGGCTTGCAGCTTTCTTCTCTTCTTGCTTTCTTTTAATATAAGCTTGTAGTTGCTTAAATGACTGCTCCAGCACTCTCAAGTTGTATGCAACGAAGTAGCCTATATCCATTCCGTCAGCCTCTGTATATAGGAAGGCTTTTTCGTAGGCTTTCTTAGATCTTGCAATAACTCTTGAAATCGACAAATACTCCGTTAACCAATAACCCTGCCTTAACATATACCAGAAGAACATTGCCCTGGCTGTTCTACCATTGCCATCAACAAAAGGGTGGACAAATGAAATCATGAAATGGATCACGATACCACGAATAATAGGATGTATGAATTGGCGTGGATTCTCATCATTGAAAAACTCACACAGGTCCTTTATGAACTGTGGAATATCTTTATAAGAAGGAGGGATATACACCGTTTCGTGAGTGATACCATTCTCGACAACAACATCATTATTACTCCTAAAACGTCCTACATCTTCGAGATTCTGCATCGTATCATCAGTCATAAGACGATGTATCTGTAACAACAACTCTTCAGATAAAGGTTCATCCTTATGCTCTACAATATATTGTATCGTCTGGTAGTTGTTATGAATCATCTGCTGTGACTTATCCCTCGGGGTCATCTTCTTACGAAGCATTTCCTTTGCCACCTTTCTTGTTGTTGCAGCACCCTCCATTTGGCTTGAGTAGATAGCCTCTTCCATCAAAGAACTGATTAAGTACTGTTCTTTGTTGTTAGTATCAATGATTGAGTTATTTCCCCAGCTACCACCCCAATACATATCAAACTGGTGGCACACTTTCTGCATGGAATTTGTTAAGCTTAATCTCACATCATACTTGTCCCATACTTTTATATTGCTTATCCTCCTTGCAGCTTTCACAAAGGTCCACAACTGCAGGGGAGTGCAATCTTTTGGGCACTTCTTATACTTTATCGAATCCCAATACTCAAAGGTTTCATTGATTTTATCAATCATATCACCTACATGCGCACTCGGCTGATGAAGCATTGCAGAAAATAAATCCTTCTTGCTTATATGTGGAGGTCTTTCTATTTCCATACATTATAGTTTTAAGTGCAAAGCTAATCAATTCTTTCCAATTCTGCAAACATTGGAAAGAATTTGAAGGTTGTTAAGGGGGAAAGTGGACGAGTTAAACAAGTAGACGAGTGGACAAGATGCTTGTGTGAGAAAGGATAATATTATTGTTCTTTTTTAATAACTATTCAAGCGAGGAAACGATATAAAAGGCTTCTGTTCTTTTTAGACTTGCCAAACTATATGCCTATCCCCACTAAATGTCTACTGTCCCATAGTTCGAATAGAAAATAATCACTATTAGAACTTACGCTAAAAAATAAACGAGTAATATCTAAGAATTTAAAGATATTAGATGAAAGTGTAAGATAAGAAAGTAAATTTACATACCAATGAGACGATAAATACGTTTTTTAGTGCCTCATTGGTATGTTGAAAAAAAAATAGAGTTACTCTGTAACATGCAATTTTTTATATTTTATTTTAGCTTCTTCTGGGTGGCATGGAATATAATATTCACCATTAGGAGTTTGCCCTATGGCATTGGAAATAATTTGATAGCAGACGGTTTTAAGTATATAGGAATTCTCAGAATCGTCTGAAATGTATGCTTTGGTTCCTCTTGAAATTCGTTTTGGATTTTTTAATGGTGGTAGGAAACCACAACTTTCGTCTACAGCATCTTTGTAAATAACGTTAGGATCCTCTGGTGTTTTTGCGGTAATGGTATATACGTCACAAATGTACATGCCTGGTCCAGGTAAATATTCCGCGTATGCAGGGCTAAAGATAACCTTTACTTTCGATTTTCTTTCGATTTTTATATCACCAGTCCATGTTTCTATTAGAGAAGAACTTGCTCTTGTTGTAGAAGAGTTTAGCTTTGTCGTAAGGGAATTGTTCCCCTTTTGCGACTTTATATTGTCAGATGTTTTGATATCTTCGTCTGTTACATCCGAAGAACAAGCTGTGCTTATAAAGCACAAAGCAGAAAAAATAAGTAATAAATAAT
>ERZ772909.1969-NODE-1969-length-10787-cov-47.066996_pt1 | contig 10787 bp, 10 predicted proteins | sample MGYA00511137_ERZ772909 | MGnify/ENA primary metagenome ERZ772909 (study PRJEB29015, sample SAMEA2738095) | human oral metagenome | biome: human oral; feature: human-associated habitat; material: saliva | place: China | collected 2270 ... | reverse complement strand
CGGCGGCCGGGGTCGAACCGGCACGTCCTTGCGGACACTGGATTTTGAGTTCCATAACTACATTTTTTAAATCTTATAACCTTGATTTAATAGGGTTTTAAGACTTTTGAATCTTGCAAAATGGACTCATTTTTCAAATTTTAGTAACTTTTTGGTAACACTCCATACCTAATCGTTCTAAGAGCATCATCAGAGAATAGACGATATGTCCCAACAGGTTATATTCATCCAGAAGTATTTAAGACACTTGTACGATTATTTTAGGTATATGGAATATTAACAAACTAGACATAAATTAGGTCTAGTTTTTGTATAAATGACTCTAATATTTTTCTTTTAGATAATTCCTAAAGCATTTTTTACTACTCTAATACCATCATCAATACTTCCGGCATACTGGATGTTTTGCTTAGCTAGGTCAATTTGAAAATCTGAAACAGCTGTTCCTGGTGTCAAACTTTGACTATCAAATCCATTCGAAACTATAAACGTGTATTTCCCAGTCCAATCTTTTTCAACAGTTAATGTAATCATTTTATTTTCTCCTTTAATTAGGGTAAGTGTTTTTTGTTATTATAACAAAAATAACTCTTTAGCCCAAGAATTTGATAATTCATTTTCTAACAAAACTTTTTCTTGCCATATACCAGAATATTTTAAACCACAATCTTTAGCAGAATTTTTATGATTCCCATTTATATTTTCAGGCATAAGCGCTGGTATCTCTTTCCATACACTTCTTGATTTACCATTCATTGTTAATACTCTGTCATCGTGAAAATTAAAAGTTCCATATCCTTTTTCTTGAGGTAAAAATGATAAGTTTTCACTTGGGATATAAAGCATATTTGATTGCAAATTACTCATATGGTCGCAAGAATGAGGATGAAATGGATACATATTTTGCAGAGATTCTTTATCATTCATCATATTACCAATTTGCAAATAACCATAAATGATATTTAGATCCGGGGCATCTTTTTTAAAATGCAATGTTCCGTTGTAAATATCTCCTTCGGTTTGTCTAAACCAACCGAAAAATAGAAAAAGATCCCCGATAGAAACATTTTGATTTCTTAATAATCCCTGTGAGCTTTTAATTTGACCAAATGCTGCTCTCCAGTTAGAAACAGGAGTATTCCTAAGATTTTCTCTTATATCTGGATCAAGATGACAATTATAATGATTTGTTTTATCTTCTTTCCCTTTTAGTTGTCTTAAGATATCTGAAAATAATACTCCGTTATAGTTTAAGTCGTCAAAAGAGATACTATCAAACTTGGCAGGTATTGGCAATGAAAGTAGCGTCCCGTCAGGTAATATAGGACTCGGGATGGAACCATTGGATGAATCAAATCCCTTTCTTGATAAAATTATTTTCATAATTCTTTTCCTCGTATAAAGAATGGATGATAGGGCAAATCCATTACTTTGTTTTGTGAACCAAGTATAGTTTCAGCAAATTCCATTAATTCTAACACATCAGAAAATCTCTCTTCCGAATTATAAAATCCATTTTTAGCATTCCACCTTGGGAATGGTTTCCCATTCATTCTTGCTCGTTCTCCCATCGGAAAAAAGTCTAAAATTTCTTTAGGAATTTTAAGTGGAGACTTACCAAAATAATTAAAACGGTCTGCAAGAATCACTATTTCATTCATAAAACTTGATTGGTTTAATCCATTCTTTTCAATCAGCCATTGATAAGTATAAGCATCTCTTCTATTATTAGATTTTGGAGATAGTAAATATTCTTTCATTGTTAAAATTTCACTAATTTTAGCAACAAAAATTAGATGATTATATTTTGGAGTGATAAACATTCCTTGCTCATCTCTCCATTTTTTCCCATCATTTGAATGCCCTGCTACAGCCATTATGTAAGCATCTACAGACTTAGAGTTTATTTTATCCGCCCAGTTCTTTTTAATATTTCTTCTTAACTGAAGCATACACCCTCCTTCGGTAAGAAGATGGGGAGTTGTATCATAATTTTCTGTAAAAACACAAGGATTGATACCATAATCATGAGTCATTCTATAGCAGTAAAAAATGGTTTGTTTATCCACTTTTTTATCTCCTTATCTCCAAAATTTTTTGTATTCTAATTAAATATAGTATATCAAAAATGCTTTTTTGAAGAAAGGAATTATACTCTTTTGTAAATATATGTTGAAGATAGTCTAACGTTCCCATAGCCTCAAGGAATAATAGATATCTTCTAGAGAAAAAACAAGATCTTGAATCCTAGTCTATAACACTATATTGGTGGCCAGCGTTGAATCAGCACATACTTCCAAATACTAAATTCTGAACTTAATGTTTATATTTTTTTACTCAAAATATCTTAATTTAATAAAGTTTTAAGACTTTTGAATCTTGCAAAATAGGCTCATTTTTAAAATTTTAGTAACTTTTTGGTAACTCAGTCATAGCATTATTAAAAACAATATTTATTTCAAGTATTCTATCTTTTAAATAGACCACCAAAGTACTTAATTAAATCCTGTAAGTTATCACGTTTTTTCAAATCACTTATATACTTAACTAAAATCGTTTGAGTATAATTTTTATCTGTTTTTAAAAAATTACTGATACTAGTAGTATTTCCCTTTTCAAATTCTGTTTTATATGTTTCTGTTAAAAATTCAACCAATTCAAAAATTAATTTTTCAATCAATTTATCGACATCATCATCAACATAGTTTGAAATAAATTTACCATATTCAAAAAATTCGAGATCTTCCTCGACTTTTTGAGTGTCAAGTTTAAAATCTTGGTTAACAAGTCTGTATATAAAACCCATTAAAGCAAAAATGGCTAATTTAGAATTATTTAGAACATTTAGTTGTTCTATATTTAAATTAGAATAAGCTTCATTATTCTTAAATTTAGAAATGGAATTATCTACTCTTTTATTCAATTGAATTAAATCAACTAAAAAGTCGACCTGATTTGGATTCTTTCCATATTTTTGACGAAAAATTTGTTTATAATGAGTATTATTTGAAAATAGTGATTTTTTATTTGATCTAGCTGTTCCGGGTTTTTGGGAAACAAAGGAATATATTAGCTGAGCTAGCTCCTCATTTTTGATCTTGTTATCCCCATATTTTCTTGGAGCTACAACTCCTCTCTTTATTTCTAAGAAATATCCTTTTTCATCTAATAGTCTTTGAAGCTGAAGCATCTCTGGTGCGTTTGATTTCAGATCTCGTGGTTGTATTGGTTTTTGCGAATTTGTTGCTTCTGCAATTTCATTGAAAAAATTCATAGTTTCCGAGCTCCCAAGCTCTTCAACACTTTTAATAATTTTTGCCATCACATAAAAATCATCTGATACTGATTTTAGATGTTTAGCTATCAATGTAGTAGTTTGACCACCGTTCACGATTGAAAAATCATATATCTTTACAGTATTCCCATCTAGTATATAATCCTTACAAGCTATCGTAAGACCATTATTTCTGAACCAAAAGTCATCTTTATCATGATTTATTGTATTAATTATTCCATCATCGACACTTTTCGATTTAATATATCTCCTAATATTCAAATTAAATAGGCCTTTGCTCTCATATTTATCATAGGCTTTCTTTAAACTGTTTGCGCTAATGTTCAAAACACTGCCTTCAAAATTATTAGAGCGATACTCTAGAACATTTTTAGATTGATCTATATCAAATTTAAATTCCTCAACAACATTAAGTGCTGTTTGCAAATCTTCAATAATTTTTTCAATTTCATTCTCACTATAAAATAATAGCTCTGAATATTGAGAATTATGTTCAACTCTTGATTCAACTTTAGCTATATTAAAAGAGGATAAGGATGCAAATACTATTTCTATATTTCCCTCATTTTCGTCATTTAAACGATCAGTAACATTAAGATATCTTTCCTTTAAAATTTTACTATAGTTGGATGTATTATTATTTTTAAAGTTTCTTATAGTGGAGTTGATTTTATCAATTTCTGACACCACTCCGTTGACATCACAATTCTTAGAATATTTATTTTGACCTATTATAACTTTAGAGTTTTCATCATCATAAAATACAAAATCAATACCACCATCATTTGCCCCATCAGTTATATTTTGGTTTATTATTTCATACCAATATTTACTGTAATCCAAAGAATTATAACATGACAATGCACATACTAGAAAATCAAAAGCTCTTTCTTCAGTAAGCTCTTCCCCTCTAGTTTTAGCTACTTCTATAATTTTCTTTATTTCGTTTTCAATAATTGCGCCCATTTGAATTTCCTCCAAATTAATTTTCCCAATATGTTTTTACTTCTTCAAAAATAGTATCTAAAAGCTCTTTATCCTTTCCTGATAAATCATATTTCTCAATTATACTATCTTTTAATTTCAACGACTTAATTTTATTTTTTGTCACCTCAACTGCTATAGAATGTTTTAAAATATCAAATTCTTTTTTTGAAAAATTAGCAATATTAGAAATATCTATCTGTTCTAACGGAATACTGTCAATTATTGAATAAGGAGTTTGTCCTAGTAAATAATCAGTCGTAGTCTCAAATAAATTAGCTAATTTTACGACAAATTCTAATCCAGGTTCTAAAGTCCCATTCTCCCAACGAGAATAAGTTCCTTGTTGAACTCCAATTAATTCTGAAACTTGAACTTGAGTTAGTTTCTTTGATTTTCTTAGAGTTTTTAGTCTATCTGAAAAATTATAATCTTTTAAATACATAAACCCTTCTCCAAATATTCCTATTCGAATATTTTTCTTGACAAAATATTCTAAACGGTATAAAATAGAATTATTCCATAAGGAATATTTATTTTAAGATTAAATATTCCATTGAGAATATTATAGCATAAAAGGAGGTAAAAGCGTATGTAACTAGTAGTCGATTTAAAAAATTTTAATAAAGGAGGTAAGATTCGACAAAATAAAAAAATCTTGAAACAAATGTGCCGTTCGTTCCAAGATCAAAATATATTATGTAACAATTATACCACAGAAAACTCTTCAGTTGCACAAGAAAATTTCGGAGGTTTCACAAAAAGATGACCAATAAAGAGTTAGTCAATCAAATTTCTGGCCTAAACTCTACCTCTACTCTTAAAAATTGGATTCAACTGATTAAAGAGATAAGTGGCAAGGAATTTAAGAAAATTAAAATTCCTATCAGTAGAAACCCAAGAACTCATCAATTAAGTTATACAGTTGCCTATGACTTTACAGACGAAGACCTTAGACAATTTCAAAAGTTAGCTAAACTAAAACTTGAAATAGGTCTAAAAGAGGCTATACAAGCCGTATTTGGGAGTCTAGCAGACAATGAGCATGAATCCCTAAACCAAGTAATAGATGAGCTCTACGATGAACTGAGCGCCTTAAAACAGGAATTTAAGCGAGAAATGCGACTGATAAAAATTGAGAATTCCAACCTAAAAAAGAAAATCCAAGATATTGAAGAGTCGATGCAAACCGGCTTACTAGGGTTTGTTAACAAGAGGTCAAAAAATAGGTTCGGCTAATAGCGAGTTTTCGGCTGAGCCATGAGGCAGAAAGCCGAAAATGAGCGTAGATGCGGACGGACCATTTTTGACCGATAGGGTGTGTAGTAACACCACCCTCTGCAAGTTAGGTGTACCATCGAAAGAATTCAGTATTTCCAAGGGTTTCGGAGATTTTAAGGGTGGCAAAATTAGGCAAAAAGTTGAATCAAAATCTATGGCAAAAAATGAACATTTACGTTCTGTATTTGACTGGATTCAAATTCAGTTTGATAAGACTGAATTTTCGCCAAGAGAAATAATCGAAGACATTCTATTTCTTGACTATGACCTATTTATTGAGAATAAAGGGAGCCTTAAATACTATAACTATGATAGCCAGCTTCATTATGGGAATATCCGTATCTACTATGGAGCGAAAGAGTCGTCCTACATGCTTGTCATGTCAGGACAAGCACTCGAGTTCTATAGAGATATGGTATTAGATCCAAATAGTCTGTCCGAAAGACAGTTTCTGAACAACCTCTACTACAATTACAATCAGTTTTCAGTAAGACGAATTGATATTGCAATAGATGATTTTAATGAAACACCCTATTTCACTCCTAATCAGCTTCTAAAGATTTGTCAGAAGAAACGCTTTATATATGGAAAAAGCACCTACTACAATACCTACGGAGATGAAACAATCGGCCAAACCTTATATTTGAGAAAACCCAATGATGATGAAAGACTTAGAGTTTATGATAAACGCTTAGAACGAGCTGAGAAGCTCGGCATCAGCAAGCATTTTATAGAAAATTGGATAAGAACTGAGTTAGAACTTAGGAAAGAAAAAGCTCACTACTTCATTCAAGAATGGTTGCATTCAGAAATAGATCTTCTCAACTTTACCAAGGGATATCTCAAAGAAAAAGTGAGGTTCTATAGTGATAGTCACTTCTCAAAACCTTTGAGATCTTGGGAAAAGTTTTTAGGTCACTCAAAACCTGTCTCTATCATTATTTCAAAACCAAAAACAGAACTAGAACAAAAATTAGAATGGTTTACCTATAAAGGTTCAGGGGCTATTCTAAAAGCTTATAAATTTCTATACGACAATAATTTACTGCATGAGTATGAGAAATCTAACTATCTCGCACTCAACAATATGGAATATCCACCAGATTTAGCAAGTGGATTAATAGAAAGGGCAATTCTCTTTAAAAGAGAGGATTTAATTCCTACAATCAAAGAAAATATCAAAAGGAGAAATTAACTATGGCAAAAATGCTTTCACAAAATGACTGGAATTTTAATAACATTGGAACAAAATTTGAATTGGATGAAGTTATTCCAAAATTTGAAACGGAAGTCCGAGCAGATGCAAACGGAGAAATTATCAAAAACCGAGATGGTAGCGAAAGACGTTTTAATACCGATAAAATCATTGGTTGGAAATACAATGTAACGATCAAGGATGGACAATTCAAAAAGAAATCAACCCAAGTCTCAGTAGACAATCCAGATGCCTTGGTTGATAATGACTATATCCAAGCAATGGATGAAGTACCAGTTACATTTGACAATTTACAAGCTACTATGATTAGCACGACAATGTATTACAAGGCGGATGCTATCCATTTAGTAGATGTAAAACAAAAATAAGTAAAATACAAGGGGAGTTAATCCTCCCCTTACTTAATCTATTTAGAAAAGGAGATCACATGATTAAAACTGTAACAAAAGATGACCTTATCGAACTTGGATTTGCTCCAGGAACTGCAAGAAAGATTATCCATACCGGTAAATTACTATTAGTGAATCGTGGTTTTAACATCTACGATAACAAACGGATTGGTACAATTCCAGCCAGTGTCGCTGAGGAGCTATTAGGAATTGAACTCCAGAAAGAAGCGTAACTTATGGCTTTACGTAAAAGTAGAGACGGAACTTGGATTGTCGATGTTTCCAATGGTATAAATCCAATATCTTTAAAACAACGTAGAATTGTAAGAAAAGGATTTAAAACTAAAAAAGAAGCATTGGAAGCCGAACAATACTTACGAAGTGTAGAACTTAAGAAAAAAAGTTTCAACTCAAAAATATCAATTGCTATCCTTTATGATCTCTTAAAAGAAGAAGATAAAATAAATAACAGAAAACAAAGTTATATAGATACACAAGAAAACAATTATAACAGGCATATAAAAAGCTATTTTGAAAAAGTTGATGATGTATCTAAATTAACTTATGAAGATATCTATCAATTCAGAGAACACCTAAGAGATAAAAATGCTCAAAACTCGGAAAAGAAGCTAAGTCCAAATACTATTAATAAAATTATGATTTTACTAAAGAAAATTTTGGATGTTGGATTAAGAAAGGGATTTTACAAGGAACACCCCGCAGGATTGCTAAAAAAATTGCCAATAGAAAAAACAAAATTAAACTTCTGGACCGTAAAAGAATTCAAGCACTTCTTAACACTATTTAACGACGATGAATACAATATAAAGTTACTATTCACTGTTCTATTCTTTACTGGTCTAAGACTCGGAGAAGCTCTTGCTCTAACGTGGAAAGATATAGAGTTTTCTACAAATACAATCCATGTAAGTAAATCAGTATACGTTAAAAAAGGTGAAGAACACATTAGTAGCACAAAGACAAAGGCTGGAACTCGAAGAATCATCATGAATAATAAACTAGTTGAAACATTAGAAGAATGGAAGCAAACACAGCATGAAAAATTAAAAGAATTTACAAGCAACCTAGATGATCTACAGATATTTCAAAATAGCCCTATTACGATAACTAAAGATTCAATCGAGAAGCAATATAAAAAGATATTACAAAGAGATAATACTCTAAAAAAGATAAGAATTCATGACTTCAGGCATTCACATGCTTCACTACTAATAAATCAAGGAGAAGATTATCTTGTTGTAAAAGAAAGATTAGGTCATGCATCTATAACTACAACAATAGATACTTACTCTCATTTATATCCAAGTAAACAACAAAAAATAGCGGATAAATTAGATGATTTGTTATAGGATTAGTAATTTTTAGTAACTCAGCATCAAAAATTCAACAAATAAAAGAAAAAGACAAGGTCCAAAACCTTGTCTTTTATACTATACCGGCGGCCGGGGTCGAACCGGCACGTCCTTGCGGACACTGGATTTTGAGTCCAGCGCGTCTGCCAATTCCGCCACGCCGGCAAATAGTAACTGGGGTAGCTGGATTCGAACCAACGCATGAGGGAGTCAAAGTCCCTTGCCTTACCGCTTGGCTATACCCCAATAATATAAAATAGGCGAGTGATGGGGATCGAACCCACGCATGCCAGAGCCACAATCTGGTGTGTTAACCACTTCACCACACCCGCCATAATTCTATTAACACGGGCAGTAGGAATTGAACCCACACTGAAGGTTTTGGAGACCTTAGTTCTACCTTTAAACTATGCCCGTAAAATGGAAGGGGAGGGATTCGAACCCCCGAACCCGAAGGAGCGGATTTACAGTCCGCCGCGTTTAGCCTCTTCGCTACCCTTCCAAAATATATAAATGGCGCGAGACGGAATCGAACCGCCGACACATGGAGCTTCAATCCATTGCTCTACCAACTGAGCTACCGAGCCTTATTGCGGGAGCAGGATTTGAACCTACGACCTTCGGGTTATGAGCCCGACGAGCTACCGAGCTGCTCCATCCCGCGTTAATAATAAAGGAGGATGTGGGATTCGAACCCACGCACGCTTTTACACGCCTGACGGTTTTCAAGACCGTTCCCTTCAGCCGGACTTGGGTAATCCTCCATAATATTCAAATGGACCTTGTAGGACTTGAACCTACGACCACTCGGTTATGAGCCGAGAGCTCTAACCAGCTGAGCTAAAGGTCCAACAAGATCATTATAGCGGCGAAGGGGATCGAACCCCCGACCTCCCGGGTATGAACCGGACGCTCTAGCCAGCTGAGCTACACCGCCATCAATCGGGAAGACAGGATTCGAACCTGCGACACCTTGGTCCCAAACCAAGTACTCTACCAAGCTGAGCTACTTCCCGAGTTAAATAGAAAAATGCACCCTAGAGGAGTCGAACCTCTAACCGCCTGATTCGTAGTCAGGTACTCTATCCAGTTGAGCTAAGGGTGCTCATTATATTATGCCGAGGACCGGAATCGAACCGGTACGATCGTTACCAATCGCAGGATTTTAAGTCCTGTGCGTCTGCCAGTTCCGCCACCCCGGCCTCTCTAAGCGAACGACGGGATTCGAACCCGCGACCCCCACCTTGGCAAGGTGGTGTTCTACCACTGAACTACGTTCGCACTGTTTTCTTCTATCTAAAAATGCCGGCTACATGACTTGAACACGCGACCCTCTGATTACAAATCAGATGCTCTACCAACTGAGCTAAGCCGGCTCATTTATTATATCTTAATGCGGGTTAAGGGACTTGAACCCCCACGCCGTTAAGCGCCAGATCCTAAATCTGGTGCGTCTGCCAATTCCGCCAAACCCGCATATATGACCCGTACTGGGCTCGAACCAGTGACCCATTGATTAAAAGTCAATTGCTCTACCAACTGAGCTAACGAGTCTAAAATAACTTCCGTTATCTTAAACGGTCCCGACGGGAATCGAACCCGCGATCTTCGCCGTGACAGGGCGACGTGATAACCGCTACACTACGGGACCTATGGGAGTTAACGGGATCGAACCGCTGACCCTCTGCTTGTAAGGCAGATGCTCTCCCAGCTGAGCTAAACTCCCTAGAGCTAAGCGACTTCCATATCTCACAGGGGGCAACCCCCAACTACTTCCGGCGTTCTAGGGCTTAACTTCTGTGTTCGGCATGGGTACAGGTGTATCTCCTAGGCTATCGTCACTTAACTCTGAGTAATACCTACTCAAAATTGAATATCTATTCAAACCAAGAAAACCGTTCGCTTTCATATTCTCAGTTACTTTGGATAAGTCCTCGAGCTATTAGTATTAGTCCGCTACATGTGTCGCCACACTTCCACTTCTAACCTATCTACCTGATCATCTCTCAGGGCTCTTACTGATATAAAATCATGGGAAATCTCATCTTGAGGTGGGTTTCACACTTAGATGCTTTCAGCGTTTATCCCTTCCCTACATAGCTACCCAGCGATGCCTTTGGCAAGACAACTGGTACACCAGCGGTAAGTCCACTCTGGTCCTCTCGTACTAGGAGCAGATCCTCTCAAATTTCCTACGCCCGCGACGGATAGGGACCGAACTGTCTCACGACGTTCTGAACCCAGCTCGC
>ERZ772909.1968-NODE-1968-length-10788-cov-4.074164_pt1 | contig 10788 bp, 10 predicted proteins | sample MGYA00511137_ERZ772909 | MGnify/ENA primary metagenome ERZ772909 (study PRJEB29015, sample SAMEA2738095) | human oral metagenome | biome: human oral; feature: human-associated habitat; material: saliva | place: China | collected 2270 ... | reverse complement strand
TTATTAACATAGAAAGGATCAAAACCAAATAAGTCTGCATTCTCTTCTAATAAATAATTAGGATTATTCTTTCTATCAAGTACTTCAGATAAAAATGAGTTCCCATGTGCAGATATATTACGGACAAGTTTCAATTCTGAAAGAAAGTCATAAATTTTCTCCCACTCACTTGTAGTATCTGTTTTAAAATCCGGATATTGTTCCATTACAAATTTTATAAAAATTAATAAATCCCCAACTGTAAATTCATCTAGGAGCATATCGATGGGAGTAACATCTAATTCTGGAATCTTATCCATTTCATTTTTGTACAAAAGTCGTAAATCCCCACTATTTCGTAAAAGATAATTTTTCCTAATTCTCTTTAAACTTTTTTTCCACAATTTTTTCATCTCGTTATCAGAACTCTGATTTAACTTGTTCATAAAATCATGAATATCAATAGAAAATTCAACAAATGTGCACTCAATTCGATTTTTGAGTGAATTCTCAATAAATAAAACCCACTTCATAATAAACTCTTTATATTTTTTATCAATTTCAATAATATGTTTAAAATCTAAAATAGAAATAGTTCCATCAATTAGATCCAATAATACTGCGATATCGTTAAAGACTGAATAACGAAGATTATTATCTTTTAGAAAGTTAAGTAAAGATAACTCACCACAAACATTAGGAGAAGGAGAAATTTTTTCATTCAGTAATTTATAAAAATCTGCATTTGATTCATTTTCAATATATTGATTAGACTGAATAATACTTACTTGTTTTGCAAACTTCACGTGTTGACTTCTGATAATTACTTGATTATCGTCACAATTCTCTGTAGGAATTATAAATTGAACTTTATCACCAATATTATATATGGAAACATCATCTGGAAAAAATGGAATTTTTCTTTCTATATCAATACTTTCTTTACTGCTGCTCATTTGTCTAGTCTCTTTAAATGAAATAACGCCATAATAATTTGATAAAACAATTATTTCCCCTTCATACTGTATCATTTTTTCTCCTTTCATTTATCATATTAAATAGCATAAGTTTTAAGCTACTCCATATATTATCCCAAAAATTAAGCTATACTAGGGTATGAAATTGAATTACTGCGGGAGTATGCAAAACCACGTTATCTACTCAACCTTAAAATATCACTCCTACTAACTATACCACTTTTCATACTCCAAATTTTTTCCAAAACAAAATATATATAGTATAAAATTAAGCTCTTTAACGATTACCAACTTTTTAACGTATTAAATTTCATCTTCTGCGAATCAAATTATTTCATACATACAAAATTTCACCTTAACTCTAACTTTCTTTATTCAAAGGCATTTCTTACTTTTATTGTATTATCAACTTAATCCCCATTTCTAGTGCAATGACTTTCATCATACAATCTCTCCTTTTTTACTCTAGGGGGTGCATTTCCTAGAGCTCATCATTCCTTTGATTTTATTATTGTATTATACCAAATTTTTATGTTTGTAACTATTCCTAAAGAAAAAGCCATATCACAGGGATATAGCTTCTTTGTTTATATTGAATGAATCATTTAACGAGTGAACAATATTTTTTGTACGCTCAAAATAAGAACGCAAGTTGTAAAATAAAGTGAGACAAAAACATCGTTAATTTCTGTTCAAATTATTTTATCAACCCTATTTGACAAAGAGCAATTTAAACAATAATACTTAACTGAAAAAATTTTTAAAATCATGCTTTTTTCAATCACAATAACTTTTATTTTATTGTGATTACTTCATTAAATTTACTATTCCAGTATTCTAAATTATGATGCAATACCATTATGATGAGATAATCATCCAAACTTAATAAAAAGTCCATCACCAAGTCTGCAGTTGTCTTATCGAGATGAGCTGTTGGTTCATCTAATAATAATATTTTTTTATCACTAGCTAATGCTCTCAACAATCCTAATAAATTCCTCTCACCACCACTCAATTCAGACATAGGGTTTGTAGACTGTAACGCTTTTTGAGTGGACGAGCTTAAGCGACTCCATAATTCATGTGAATGGTGGTTATTGTCTTTATAGAGACCAAATAACGTGATATTATCTTCTAACTTTGCCTTCATAAAATGCTCGTGTTGCGTCAAGTAAAAAATCTGATCAACAGCTGCTTGTATTTCGCCAGATTGTAATGGAAGTTGATGCATGATTAACTTCAATAAAGTTGACTTACCCACACCACTTTTTCCTACTATTGCATACTTATGAGGGGCAGTAAATTCTATGTTCAGATGTTCTATGTTCACATTATCTTGATGATAGCTCACATTGGTAATAATAATCTGAGAAGCATTAACCTCTCTTGGAAAGGCTAACTTCTGATCCTTTTCTCCTAAATTTACAATGATTGACAATGTTTCTTTAGACGCATTGATTAAGTTTAAATCAATTAAGATGTTCTTTATTGGATAAATGAAATTTTCGACATAACTAAAAGTCGCAACCGCTGCCCCAATTGATAGTTCGTTTTCTATCAAAAGATAACCGACTACTATAAATGAGGCAAGCTGTATTATAAACATGACTAGACCATTAGCAATATTGGATAACGTTTTAATTTTTCCATAATGGAGACGATTTTTTTCCGTTTCATCTAATTGTTGTTGATGTAGTTTTCTAAATGTGACTATAGTTTCGCCATTAATTCGAGATTTCATAGAAAAAATATCAGATAATCGTTGCGAGTATACTTCTAATCCTTCTAAAAACCGTCGTTGTTTTATAGTGATATAAGGTGCCAAATACTTGGAAACAAATGGTGAGCACAGCGATAATGCAATAATTACAATAGCGACTCTCCAATCCACAAAAACAATCAGTGACACCGCATAAATGGTAAGACTCATACACGACTTAATAATATCTAATAACGGATCTAAGTACTCTTCACTTAATACTTCTACATCATTATTGAAGACCGATAAGTATTCTGCGATTGTCTTGGAGTTGAATGTTGTTACGTCCGATGATAAAAGAAAATCACATAACTGACCTTTGACAACACGATTAAATTCAACTGAAGTTCGCCATTCATATACTTGTGATATATATTGGAATAACGAGTTACATACAATCGCTAAGAGATAACAAACGATTAGTTTTATGAGTAGTTCATTTCCTTCAATTAATACTCTATCAAACAACAACTTATTTAAATACGGTATAACAACATTGGTTGAAGTATAAAGTACGTGAAAGAGCAGTTGAATTAAAATAACATTTTTAATTTTTTTGATATAATAAACCATTTTTTCCCCTAAAAAAGCCTAATGAAGTGCTTTATTGCCTTCATTAGGCAAGATAATTAGATTACTTCATCTAATTTAATAATATCTACTCTATCTTCTAAATCTTGTTCAGAATACTCTGCACGAATACTTCTTGATTTGCCATTGCAAGTAGATTGACCGCATGCATAAATCTCAACTACTTTACCTTCAATCACTTCTGGAGTAGTATACACTTCCTTAGAATCAGACATATTTAGCACCCCTTTCTCCTATAATTTTTTTCATTTTTATGTCTAGCCACAGCTATTTTTTTAGATATACTAGAACAATCATCATAGTTTTTCCCCTCAGAAACTAGTGTAGCTGGACATCTGTCACAATAAGGTATTAACTGACAATTCATACAATTCTTAGAATCTTTGTTCTTCAACTCTCTTATATCTTTATATTTTTTCTTATTCCAGATATCTTTTATAGACTCTTCTTTTAAATTTCCCATTGATTCAAAAAAAGAATTGCATGGCAACACATCTCCTACACAGTTTATTGCAAAACCTGTCTTTAATATGTCACACATATATTGTCCAAGAAACCTTTTCTTTTTATAGTTTACTAAGTTATCAGATATTGGAATTACTTTTTGAAGTTCATCATCATTTAATGAATACTCTAAGGGCGTAATATCTCCATCTAAACGTGGAAAGATACATGTGGAAGTCAAAAACTTAAATCCATTTTCTTTCGTATAATTATAAACATCTACAAAAGAGTTCTTATTTTCCTTCAAAATAGGTGTTTTTAACTCAATAGGAATTCTGTATTTTTTTAGTAAATTAATTCCATTCATAAGTTGATTAAAAGAACCACTTACACCAGTAATACTATCATGAATTTCTGGATTTAATGAAAACATCGTCATAGAATAATCACTAATGCAAATATCTTTTAATCTTTTAACAATGTCTTCATCTAACAAGGATCCATTACTCAAGATATTTACTTTAAAATACATATCTCTAGCTAAACTGATAATATCCAGGGCATCTTTCCTCATAAATAATTCTCCGCCCGTAAAAGCAATTTGATGGATACCAAATTGACGTAAACTTATTAAAATATTAGACAAATCTTCATATGTTAATTTTTGAGTATGATGATTTGGAAGATAACAATGTTTACATCTCCAATTACATCTTGTTGTTAATTCAATTATACAAAATATAGGTTTGTCAAGGTTCATTGCATCATCCATTATCTTTGATATACTGTATGTTTCTGATGAACTATGTATCATTAAGTAGTCCCTCTTCCTTTAATTTATTCAGAAATGATGTAACCTCATATTTAACTACATCAACATTTTTATCTAAAGATAAATTAGTAATTTTAGTCACTATTTCTTCATTAGACTTTACTCCTTTTTCAATCAGATTCCATATAAATTTAGCAGTTTTTTCTAAAAAATATATTTTCTGATTACTTTCATTAACTATATATACATAGTCATTAATTTCTTGAAACGAAACAACTTTTGATATACTTAGCATAACTCTACTCCCACTTGTTTTGTAAGCCCTTAACTACTGATAGTTTAACATATTTTTTCTTTATTGTAAACATGGATTTCTTTCGAATCATTTATGCTGTAACCCTTTTTTACCTAAAATAGTGGTTTCGTTTTTTGAAAAAGAATATCGATTCTCGAAATAAAAAAATGATTCCAAAAATGGAAAATTCTAAACCCCACCCATCTAACAGGTGGGTTGCTTGTTACTCACCTACGAAGCATGTCGGATTGAAAGTCACATAAAAAAACAGTTTGCTTTCGCAAACTGTTTCTTCATTTCATTCATTATTTAGTTGCACGACGTACGTATGTACCTTCTGAAGTGTTTACTTCTAAGTACTCGCCAGCTTCGATGAAGTCTGGAACGTTTACGACTAATCCTGTTTCCATTGTTGCTGGTTTACCAGAACCTGTAACAGTAGCACCTTTAATAGATGGTTGAGTTTCAGTTACTTGTAATACAACGGTTGAAGGTAATGAAACCCCGATAACTTCTGTTCCGTAGAATTGGATTTTAACTTCCATGTTTTCCAAAATGTATTTCAATTCATTTTCGATTGTTTCTTCTGGAATTTCATATTGTTCATAGCTTTCTAAGTCCATGAATACACCAACGTTATCTTGGCTGTATAAGTATTGAACGTCTTTTGTATCGATATGTGCACGTTCTACTTTTTCATCAGGTCTCATTGTAGTATCAACTGTTGATCCGTTACGAACGTCACGGATTTTCATACGCATAACTGTATTTCCTTTACCTGGTTTGTGGTGGCTAATTTCCAACACTTTAATTAATTTTCCATCAAGAATGAATGTCATTCCTGCTTTTAAATCACTTACGTTAATCATGTTAACTCTCCTTCATATTTTGTTTACTATACGTTTATACCATATTTTTTAGAAAAATGCACTAGTCAAGTCCAACTCTGTGGAAAATTTCATCAACTTGTCGAATATGATAGTGATAATCAAAGGCATCATTCAATTCTTCTGTCGTTAAATGGGACATAATTTCTTCATGGTTTTCAATAATTTCTCTAAAAGAACGTTGTTCATCCCAAGCTAATGCTGTACATGGTTGTACTAAATCATAAGCTTTTTCACGACTTAATCCTTTATCAATTAATTTTAGTAGAACACGTTGGCTATAAATTAATCCAAATGTTGCATCCATGTTTTTAAGCATTCGATCAGGAAATACCGTTAAGTTCTTAACTATATTTCCAAAACGATTTAACATATAATTTAATAAAATCGTGCTATCTGGAATAATGATTCGTTCTGCTGAAGAATGCGAAATATCTCTTTCATGCCATAAATTGACATTTTCATATGCTGTTATCATATGTCCACGAATGACTCTTGATAAGCCAGCCATATTTTCTGAACCAATAGGGTTTCTCTTATGTGGCATTGCAGAAGAACCTTTTTGACCTTTTGCAAAAAATTCTTCGACTTCACGTGTTTCTGATTTTTGCAAGCCACGAATTTCTGTGGCGAATTTTTCAATACCTGTCGCAATTAATGCAATCGTTGAAATATAATCCGCATGTAAATCTCTCGATAAGATTTGTGTTGAAATTTCTTGCGGACGAATTTGTAACTTCTCACAAACATACGCTTCTACTGAAGTTGGAATATTGGCAAAAGTTCCAACGGCTCCACTAATTTTACCAGCTTCTACACCTTGTGCAGCACGTTCAAATCGTTCGATATTTCGTTTCATTTCTGAATACCATAATGCAAGCTTTAAACCGAAAGTCGTTGGCTCTGCATGAACTCCATGCGTTCTTCCCATACATACAGTATATTTATGTTCAAGTGCTTTTTGTTGGATAATATCTAAGAAACGTCCTAAATCTTTGCGTAAAATATCATTCGCTTGTTTTAATTGATAGCCATAGGCAGTATCGACAACATCTGTACTCGTTAACCCATAGTGAACCCATTTACGTTCATCCCCTAAAGTTTCACTCACTGCACGAGTAAAAGCTACAACATCATGTCTTGTTTCTTCTTCAATTTCTAAAATTCTTTCCACTGAAAAGCTAGCATTGTCACGAATTTTTTGAACATCTTCTTTAGGAATTTCTCCCAACTTTGCCCAAGCTTCGCAAGCTAAAATCTCAACTTCTAACCAACAACGATAACGATTTTCATCTGACCAAATATTAGCCATTTCCGGTCTTGTGTAACGAGTAATCATACAAATGCCTCCTATTTTAAAATCATATCCATATGTTCAATACCAACTAGCTGATAAGGTTGTGACCAAACTTCAAAGCCTAATGATTCATAAAACTGTTGTAAATACGTTTGTGCATGAATCATAATCGGCTGATCAACATACCACTCTTGACAAATTTCAATTGCTCTTTCCATAAGTGCTGTTCCTTTTCCATGTCTACGATAAGCTTCATCCACAATGACACGTCCGATATGAGCTCCATCGACTTCTTGGAAAATTCGTAAATAAGCAATCACTTTACCAGCTTCATCTGTTTCAAATAAATGCCAAGCTCGTTTATCAATTTCATCAATTTCTTGATAATTTAATTGTTGTTCAACAATAAAGGTTTGAATTCTTGCTTTATAAATTTCAATGACTTCTGTTTTCGATAATTCGTCAAAATTTTTTAAATACCACATATTTTTCCCCTATTATTTTTCAAAATATTTTTTAGTATTTAATTCATCCTCTTTTAATTGAGCGATAAGTGCCTCTACTCCATCGAATTTTAATTCGTCTCGTAAATAATGCAACCATTTTACTCTTACTGGGAATTCATAAATATCTCTTTGGAAATCTAAAATATAAACTTCAATCGTAATTTTCGTTACATCATTAAATGTTGGATTCACTCCAATCGAAGCCATTGCAGGATACCATTTATCTTCTACTTGAATTTCTACAATGTAAACTCCTTTTTTTAATAAATAAGTATCTGCAGAAACATCAATATTTGCTGTTGGAAATCCTAATAAGGCACTTCCACGTCCAAAACCATGAACCACTTTTCCAATCATCGTATATTCATAGCCTAATAATGCATTAGCTTCTTCGATTTGACCTGTTTCTAAATAGTTACGAATCGCTGTAGAACCAATTTTTTGTTTTTCTGTCTGTTGTTCTGAAATCGTAACAATGGAAAAACGTTCTTTTGCATAAGTCGGTAATAATTCCATATTAGCAATATCTTTTTTTCCATAAGTATAATCAAATCCAGCAACAACCGTTACAGCATTTAATCCTACCATATATTGGTCCACAAACTCTTGAGGACTTAATGAAGCAAATTCTTTTGTAAAATCAATCACGTAAAAAATATCTACGCCAAATTCTTCTAGTAACTCTACTTTTCTTTCAAAAGGTGAAAGATATTGTAATTCGTCTGGATCTGCTCCTTGGAAAATAATGGAAGGATGATGATCAAATGACATTAATGCTAATTTAACGCCTAGTTCTTGAGCTTTTTCCTTTGCTTTTTGAATCACTTCCTGATGTCCTAAATGAATCCCATCAAAAAATCCAAGTGCCAACACAATCGGTTCTTGAATAATTTGAGAAGACTGATAAGGATGGGTGATTTTAATAATTTGCATGCTATCTCTCTTTCCTTAAAACATTTTAATCGGTTTTAATAGTCCTTTTTTCTCAGGATGAGGTCCATATAAGGCTATTAATTCGCCTTCAATATAAAAAGTTGAAGGTTCTAATACTTGAGGTAATTCTTCTGTAGTTAACAGTGCTCCATTTTTTACTTTTGTAATAAAGTTTTCTGGAACATCCACTCTAGGATATGTTTCAAACACTTCTTCTAAAGGTCGAAGGATGGATGAAGCTTGTTGTTGTTCCACTAAAGCTTCTAATTGGGATAATGTCACACATTGTTCTGATATAAATGGTCCACTTTTAATACGAGTTAACTGCGACATATGAGAAGGTACTCCTAGTTTTTCTCCTAGATCAACGGCTAATGTACGAACATAAGTCCCTTTACTACAACTCACTTCAAATGTCCATTTTTGTGTTTTAGTCATTTCATCATATTCAGGAGTCGAAATTCGTCTAAACTCGTATATATTCACTTTTCTTTCTGGACGTTCTACATATTCCCCTTTACGAGCGTATTCGTATAGTCTTTTACCATTGACTTTCACAGCAGAATACATTGGAGGAATTTGAGTAATTTCTCCAATGAAAGTTTCCATCATGGCGTCAATTTCTTCTGTTGTAAATGGAGTCATAATCGCTTCTTGTTTTACAATTTCTCCATGAGCATCTTCTGTTTCAGTAGAAATCCCTAAACAAATCTCTCCTTGATAAACTTTATTAGATTCTAATAAATACTCAACCACTTTTGTTGCTTTTCCAACACAAATTGGTAAAACGCCATCTACTTCTGGATCTAATGTACCTGAATGTCCTACTTTTTTCATTTGTAATAAGCGTCTCACTTTAAAGACGCAGTCGAATGAAGTCATTCCTTTTTCTTTCCATAATGGTAAAATTCCGTCCATTGATTTCTTCCTTTTTCAATAAATTTAACTTTATAGCCTATCATATTTTATCATAGATTTTCTTAAAAAAAAACAAATCCTATGCTGGAAGAATTCTTTAAGAATAGTAAAAAATATTAATGCTAGGCGTTTTGTAAAAAAATATGATATGATAGAAATACATTAAGTTAAAAGGAGTGACAACATGTCTCGTATAATCATAGTGACAGATTCAACTGCTGATTTAACCGAACAAGAAATCCAAGATTTCAATATTCATGTAGTTCCATTAAATATTACCATTCAAGAGGAACATTATTTAGACGGTGAAACTATTACAAAAGAAGAATTCAAAAATAAAATGATTGCAAGTTCTGAATTACCAATGACTGCTCAACCTTCTATTGGTCGTTTTGTAGAACTGTATGATGAATTAGGAAAAGATGATTCAGAAATTATCTCAATTCACTTAATGAATTCGATTAGTGGAACTGTGAATGCTGCAAGACAAGCAGCAGATATTACAGAGTCAACTGTAACGGTTGTTGATTCAGACTTCACTTCCCGTTCAATGGGAATTATTGTTCGTGAAGCTGCTAAAGCTGCCCAAGAAGGAAAAAGTGCTGCAGAAGTTTTAGAAGTTATTGAAAGTACTCGTCAACGTACAAAATTATATTTAACTGTTTTAAATTTAGATAATTTAATTAAGGGTGGCCGTATTAGTCGTGTCATGGGAGCTTTCTCTAATTTATTAAATATCAAACTTTTCTTAGAAGTTATCAATGGTAAAATTGAGATTGTTCAAAAAGGGAGAGGTTTAAAATCTCTTCAAAAGAAATATGATGAAGTTTTTGAGGAAATGAAAGCTTGCCCTACTGGTATCCAAGAAATTGGGATTATGCATGCTGGATTAAATGAATTTAATCAGTCTCAAATTGATACTTTACGTGAGTTATTCCCTGAGGCAAAACTTACAATTGTAATGACTTCACCAATTATTATGAGTCATACAGGCGTAGATGCAATGGCGGTTACTTACCTAACAAAATAATAAATCTTTTAATAGACTTCCTTTTTATAGTAGTATTAGGACGGCAGTAGCTTCGCGTAGCGAAGCTCTTGCCTAAATTTTGAGCCTTGGGTCTCAAAATTTCCTGAAAGATAAGCCAGAGGCTTATCTTTCCCATACTACTATAAGAAGTCTTTGTTTGTGGTATCATTCTAAATAAATAAGACAAACATCTTCTTAGTTTTTTCTTCTAAGTTGATGTTTGTCTTTTCTGTTACATGAGGAAGTTTCCTACTAATATTCCGATATACGTTCCTAATATATATCCTAATGTTCCTACTAGCATAGTTGGTGCTACAAAGCGGTGCCAGCCTTTTGATACTGCCATTGCTGCTGCCGTTGTTGGACCTCCAATGTTTGCATTTGATGCTAAAATAGCTTC
>ERZ772909.1964-NODE-1964-length-10803-cov-15.288612_pt1 | contig 10803 bp, 9 predicted proteins | sample MGYA00511137_ERZ772909 | MGnify/ENA primary metagenome ERZ772909 (study PRJEB29015, sample SAMEA2738095) | human oral metagenome | biome: human oral; feature: human-associated habitat; material: saliva | place: China | collected 2270 ... | reverse complement strand
AATCGCTAATGGATATAAAGCTTAATCCATGGAGCATTGGTCATACAATGCCAAAGTTTGCGAAAAAACCTTTCCATGTCATATTTAAGCACGCAATGGAGGAACTGAAACATGAATAAAGAAGAACTATTTAATAAATTGCGTCGCAATACTAAACAACATTTTGATATGCCTGAGAAAATGATGGAAGGTATTAAATATCAAGATGTAGTACAGCAGTTCATTGAGATGAGCCACACTGTTGGTTGTGAAGTTATTGAAGCAAAGGCTGATGATGATATCAATGAGTTGATACAAAAGGCTTATCCAGATGCAAAAGTATTAGCTTCTAACTTAGAAGGGATAAAGGCAGACCTTAATCCTGATACCGTTGCTAAAGCACAAGACCTAAACGGAACGGATGTCGGGATTATTCAAGGCGATATTGCTGTAGCTGAGAATGGATGTGTATGGGTACCACAAACGATGAAAGAAAGGGTCATTTGTTTTATCTCAGAGAATCTTGTTATTCTCGTACAACGTGATAAAATCGTCAATAACATGCACGAAGCCTACAAGAAAATTCACATGACTGATTACGGTTATGGCTGCTTTATATCAGGTCCGAGCAAGACTGCAGATATCGAACAAGCGCTTGTTATGGGTGCACAAGCAGCCAGAGGTGTTACTGTCATCATAATGTGATAAACGTTAATTTTGTCAAAAAGAGAAATATAACGAGTCGTTAGGGGATGATTACGACTTTTTTTATTAACTTTGCAAGGAGAAAAGAAAGTTAAAAATATAACTGATTTTAATAAACATATAAGTTATGAAGATTGAAAAAGTACATGCTCGCGAGATTATGGACTCACGTGGCAATCCTACAGTTGAAGTAGAGGTAACTCTCGAAAATGGTGTAATGGGTCGTGCAAGCGTTCCATCTGGTGCATCTACCGGTGAGAATGAGGCTCTTGAGCTTCGTGATGGTGACAAGAACCGTTTCTTGGGTAAGGGTGTCCTCAAGGCAGTTGAGAACGTAAACAACGTTATCGCTCCTGCATTGAAGGGTGACTGCGTGCTGAACCAGCGTGCAATCGACTATAAGATGATTGAACTTGACGGTACTCCTACAAAGAGTAAGCTCGGTGCTAACGCTATACTTGGCGTTTCTTTGGCAGTAGCTCAGACAGCTGCTAAGGCATTGAACATTCCTTTGTATCGTTACATCGGTGGTGCTAATACTTACGTATTGCCAGTACCAATGATGAACATCATCAACGGTGGTGCTCACTCTGATGCACCTATCGCTTTCCAGGAGTTCATGATTCGTCCTGTTGGTGCTCCTTCTGAGAAGGAAGGTATCCGTATGGGTGCTGAGGTATTCCACGCTCTTGCTAAGCTTTTGAAGAAACGCGGTCTCTCTACTGCAGTAGGTGATGAGGGTGGTTTTGCTCCTAAGTTTGATGGTATTGAGGATGCACTTGACTCAATCATTCAGGCTATCAAGGATGCTGGTTACGAGCCAGGTAAGGATGTTAAGATTGCAATGGACTGTGCTGCTTCTGAGTTCGCTGTATGCGAGGATGGTAAGTGGTTCTATGACTATCGTCAGTTGAAGAATGGTATGCCAAAGGATCCTAATGGTAAGAAGCTTAGCGCTGATGAGCAGATTGCTTATCTCGAGCACCTTATCACAAAGTATCCTATCGACTCTATCGAGGATGGTCTCGATGAGAACGACTGGGAGAACTGGGTTAAGTTGACATCTACTATCGGTGACCGTTGCCAGCTCGTTGGTGATGACCTGTTCGTAACTAACGTTAAGTTCCTCGAGAAGGGTATCAAGATGGGTGCTGCTAACTCTATCCTTATTAAGGTTAACCAGATTGGTTCATTGACAGAGACTCTTGAGGCTATCGAAATGGCTCATCGTCATGGTTACACAACTGTAACATCACACCGTTCTGGTGAGACAGAGGATACAACTATCGCTGACATCGCTGTTGCAACAAACTCTGGCCAGATTAAGACTGGTTCAATGTCACGTACAGACCGTATGGCTAAATACAACCAGCTCATCCGCATTGAGGAAGAACTCGGTCGTTGCGCTAAGTATGGCTATACTAAGTTGAAGTAATTTATTTGGTCAATAATACTTGACTGAGTAAAAGAAATATGCAAAGAGGTAATTGTCTTTCAAAGGCAGTTACCTCTTTCTTTATTATAATAAGGTTCCATAGGGCATTTAACTTATGTCAGTCATTAGCTTTATCAGCCTTCAAATCTTCTCTTTCAGTTACTTTCATTGATGTTACATCTCATTATAAACGAATAAAAAAACTATCTGCACTCTTTATTTATCATAATGACCATTATTTTAAGAAAGGCCTTTTTAAGAAGAAATGAACATTCAACTAAGATTATATAGTGTCTCTTAAATCGTTATTAATCATGCTTTTAGAACTTAATTATCTACTAAATTAAATAAAAGATAAATTTATAATAGCATATTCTTGGTGATGTAAATTATAACATATAATTTTGCTATCTGGTTATCATTATGCCTTATAAAGCTTCATCATTAGTATATAACAATCTTAAAAAAGTAACTATATAGCTAAAACACAATATAACCTCTAGCTATAATAACAAAATACTTACAAACGAAAAGACGATAAATGAAAAAAGGAAATCAGTTACAAAAAGAATACGGAAAGTTTTTATGGAGTTCTGTGAGAAAGAAACTTTGTACCATTTCAATTATTGTTTTCATACTAATGTTACTGGTAGCTAATGTTTTTTTAGCCATAAATGCCATGGGAGCATTATCTGAACACGCATCAGCTAAAAGTGTTGTGCATTTTATTTTTCCTGTTCTTCAATTGGGTTGTTGTCTTACAGCCTCAATAGCAATGAGTGTTAAGACAAAAGAATCAAGGAGAATAATCTCGCCTTATCAAGAGTTTAGAATGCGATGGACTCTTTTCATATTACTACCTTTCTTATTTTATATACTTACTGCATATTTTTTTGACGGATTACAAAGACATTACATCTGAAGAGAACGAATAAAGGCTTGCTAAGTAAGTATATTTGGTCTTATATCAATCTTCATACTATACTTGAAATAACTTACCCTACCATTAAATATCACATACCTTGATAGAGCAAAAAAAAGAAAATCGGAACTGTAACAGTCCCGATTTCATTGTTCTATATGAGTAGAATCGTCTCTTTTATGAAGCTAAGATGATATATCCATCATATACATATAATAAAAGACTAAACTATATTTCTGCAAAGTCAATAATTCTAATCAATATTATAGTTATGTAAATCAACAAACTTACCACGCTGGCGACGCTCATCTATCATGCGCTCCAACTTTGCTCTACGATGTGGAGCAATCCATTTTCTTGCAAAGATATTAGGAATTGCGACACCCAAAGCTATACAAAATAACACCAATGAGCCATTAATAGCAAAGGACATAGCGCTTGTAACTTCCCCAACAACACCCTGTAACTCCATGAAGCCATAAAGTGCACGATACATTAATACTCCTGGAACGATAGGAATAACAGCTGGAATAGTAATACACTGGTGTGGAGTGTGGAAAAAATGAACAGCCTTAATATTAATGAGTGATATCAATGCAGACCCACATAAAGAACCAACAACAAGTCCCAAGCCTAAGCCAACATTTCCTGATTCAGGGGTGAGATATACAAAGTTACGAGTACAGACACATATTACACCACCAACTGCTATCCAAGGCATCAAACGATATGGAATGTTATAAATCGTCGCAAACCCCACTGCAGAGATTGCTGCAGCTATTGCATAAACTGAGAAAGAATGGTGAGGTACTGTTGGAAGGGTCTTTACAAAACCATCAAAACAGCCACATTTTATTGCCAACATAATACCAAATGCCATTGAAACAACAATGAGCAATGTGTTTGTGGCTCGAACTAAACCAGTATTTATATGATTGTCTAACAAGTCATTAACAGCATTTATCAAAGGAACTCCAGGTACAATATATAGTGCACAAGCTAAGAGAGGGTGCCAAGGAGTCTCAGAATGAAGATAAGGGCGGATAAACTCAGGGAGTGCCATCTGAACTGAAGGAGAAGAAAGAAAAGACGATAACCAGGCTAAAATCGTACTTAAAAAAGCAGCAATAGCAAAATTAGCATACAAATTAGAACCAGAATGATTCAAAAACATACGTAAGCGATTACCTAAAATAGCAGCTATAGAAGCATAGAAGAATGCTGTCCAGTCACAACCAAACTGTATACAGAATCCACCACAGGCAAGACCAGCACCAATAGCAATAACCCATTCGGTGTAATAATGTCTACCATGAGCAATCTTCTCAAGTTCTTCCTCATATTTCTCTATTGAGTAATCTTCCTGAATAGCACGCCATGAGAGTTTAGAAACCTCCTGAATAGCAAGCAGATTAATTACATGCTTGTCACAACGTTGCATCTTAGAAAAGCTGTGAGCTTCGTCACTTATGTTCACCTGCAACATATAATAATCAACATTAATGTGCAGGTTCTCCTTAGGAAGCCCCAAATATGCAGCAGTACGTTCCATGTTGCGTTTCACACGACTCGTATCTGCAGAACTTTCCATTAATATCTGTCCTGTACGAAGGAGCAAATCAAGTTTCTTACGAAGGATTCTCTTGGAACTATCAGTCTGTTTTCCGTCCATATAAAACAATCTATTTACTTAACTTAAAATCGTTTGCAAAGGTACAATATATTATTTGCATATTAGTATTACATCAAAGAAATCTATATCTTAAAATATCAGTTTTATCAGGAAAAAGTAAAGAAACAGTAATTCAAATTATGAGATACTCTCCCTACATATCAAAGCTTGAACATCGTTTTATGGATATTTTCCTTTGCTATAACAGGTTTTATAGCCTCTGAAAAAGGAATATCTGAAGGCGTAACACATTCTACTTGAGAGAAGCCTGCACTGAGTAAAGAAGAAACATCTACTACCCTACCCGCTATGAGTACAACAGGAATATTTTTGGGAAGCCCATATTCTAAGACTTTTACAGGTAGTTTCCCCATTAGTGTTTGAGCATCTGCACTCCCCTCCCCTGTTATGATTAAATCAGCTTTATCTATGATAGCATCGAAATTGATAGTTTCAAAAAGTATATCAACCCCCGACTGTATCTTTGCATTCATAAATTGAAGGAAGGCATAACCTAATCCACCAGCACCTCCAGCACCTTTGTCAAAAGCATGATCTACACCTAATTGCACAGAGGCCATACGTGAAAAAGTACGAGCTCGACGATCTAAGTAGCCTACCATCTCGGTCGTTGCGCCCTTTTGTGGACCAAAGACAGCTGCCGCTCCATGCTCTCCATAGAGCGGATTACTGACGTCTGAAGCTAACGTAACATCTAAATTATGTAAGATCTTATCACGCCAGCTATTTCCTAAAATATTCTTTAAGGCAGTTAACATCCCAAGTCCACAATCACTTGTAGCAGACCCTCCAAGACCAATAATAAACTTCTTATACCCTTTCTGTAGTGCGTCAGCTAAAAGCTCACCAACTCCATAAGTTGTTGCACGTAATGGGTTAAGTTCTTGATTATTAATTAGGTTGATACCACAAGACAATGCTGTTTCAATGATTATAGTATTATCAGAACGAACACCATAGCTGGCACGAATAGGGCGCATGAGTGCATCATGACATTCGACAAAGACCCTTTCACAGTCAGACAAATGTAAAAATACTTCTAACATACCATCTCCACCATCGGTAACAGGAACCTTGACAACCTCTATCCCCTGCCATCGCTCATTGAGGCCATGTTCGGCAGCCTCCTCCGCTTCCAATGAGGATAAGCAGCCCTTAAAACTATCAATTGCTAAAATAATACGCTTCATAATGCCTACAAAGTTATTAAGAATTCATTAATAATTTGGAGTTTACATCTATTATATATATCTTTGCAAGTAAATACTGATTAGATACCTTATATATGAAACAATTTTTCAAGTTCGTGTTTGCTTCTTTTTTCGGGATGATGTTGTTTAGCATCGTTACAGGTTTCTTTGCTCTTTGTGCCATTGTTGGCATGATTACGTCACAAGATACCACAAAAGAACCAGAAGAAAACTCTGTACTGGTATTGAACCTTTCAGGACAACTATCAGAAAGAAGTGATAATAATTTTCTTAGTCAGCTACAAGGTACTCAAGTAAATAGTCTGGGACTTGACAATATGATTGAAGGTATCAAAAAAGCAAAAGATAATGATAATATCAAAGGAATATACATCGAGGCTGGTGCCTTTGCTGCTGATTCATACGCATCAATGCAAGCTCTTCGCAATGCACTGTTAGATTTCAAGAAAAGCAGGAAGTGGATTATCGCATACGCAGACACTTACACACAAGGAACATACTATCTTTCGTCTGTTGCAGATAAGGTTTATCTTAATCCACAAGGTCAGATTGATTGGCATGGACTTGCTTCTGAGCCCGTGTTTATCAAAGATCTCTTGGCAAAGTTTGGTGTTAAGATGCAGGTTGTTAAGGTGGGTGCCTACAAGAGTGCTACAGAAATGTTCACTGGCGACAAGATGAGCGATGCCAACCGTGAGCAAACATCAGCTTATCTAAATAGTATTTGGGGCAATATCACAAAAGAAGTTGGTGCAAGCAGAGGATTATCTGTAGCACAGTTGAACGCCTATGCTGATAGTATGATTACCTTTGCAGATCCACAAGAATATGTTAAACTTAAACTTGTTGATGGCTTATTATATACTGACCAAATAAAGACTGTTGTCAAGAAACAGTTAGGGATTGATTCTGACGACGATATCGAACAGGTTACAATCGCTGACATGGTGAATACGGAAGCGAAGAACCAAGGTGATGAAAACAACAAAGTGGCTGTTTATTACGCTTATGGCGACATTGTAGATGGTGCCGTAGGAGGTCTTTTCTCACAAGGTCACCAGATTGATGCCCAAGTAGTTTGTAAAGACTTAGCGGATTTAGCGAAAGATAAAGACGTAAAAGCAGTTGTCATACGTATCAATTCTGGTGGTGGTTCGGCTTACGCATCAGAACAGATATGGCACCAGATTATGGAAATGAAGAAGTTAAAACCAGTTGTTGTAAGCATGGGAGGAATGGCTGCGTCAGGTGGATATTATATGTCGGCACCAGCAAACTGGATTGTCGCTGAGCCTACAACAATCACTGGCTCAATAGGTATCTTTGGTATGTTCCCCGATGTAAGCAATCTCTTTAGGGAGAAATTGGGACTGAAATTTGATGAGGTAAAGACCAACAAGTATGCTGATTTTGGCACACGTGCACGTCCTTTCACTGAAGAAGAGATGTCATATCTTAGCCAGTATGTGAACAGAGGTTATAAACTCTTCCGTCATCGTGTTGCAGAAGGACGCAAGATGACAGATAATCAAGTGGAGAAAATTGCACAGGGACACGTATTCACAGGACAAGATGCGCAGAAGATTGGACTCGTTGATCAACTTGGTGGATTAGATGTTGCAGTTGCAAAAGCTGCTCAACTTGCTAAACTACCAAACTACAGGACATCAGCATATCCAGAGGCTGACGACGTCTTGGACCAGATACTAAAGCAGGTAAAACCTGACACCTATCTGAGCGATGAACTACGTGCAAACTTAGGCGACTATTATGAGCCATTTACACTTTTGAAGACAATTAATCAACAAAGTGCTATTCAGGCTCGTCTGCCTTTTTATCCTAACATCCATTAATTAGATATGGAAGGAGATCACATCAAAATAAACAAATGGCTCATACCGCTTAGCTGGCTCTATGGATTGGGAGTTGGTCTGCGCAACGAGCTATTTGAGTTGAATATTCTTAAGACACGACGATTTGGCATCCCTGTTATATCCGTCGGGAACATCACTGTTGGGGGGTCTGGAAAGACCCCTCATGTAGAGTATCTTATCCGGTTATTGAAGGATAAGATGAAGGTAGCTGTACTTTCTCGTGGATATAAACGTAAAAGTCGTGGCTATGTTTTGGCTGACGAGAACACACCCATGCGTGAGATTGGAGACGAGCCCTATCAGATGAAGACGAAGTTTCCTGACATTCGCGTTGCAGTAGACAAGAATCGTTGTGAAGGAATAGACAGGTTAACATCTGATGAAGAGACAAAGGATGTTGATGTTATCCTATTAGACGATGCTTTTCAGCATCGTTATGTACAACCAGGAATTAATATTCTATTAGTTGATTATCATCGATTAATCATCTATGATAAGCTTCTTCCTGCTGGTCGACTTCGTGAGCCATTGTCAGGAAAGAATCGTGCAGACATAGTAATTATCACCAAATGTCCTAAAAGTCTTAATCCTATAGACTATCGTGTGTTGAGTAAAGCAATGGAGCTTTACCCTTTTCAACAGCTTTATTTCACTACTTTAGATTATTGTGATTTAGAGCCTATCTTCAGTAAGACACGAAACATACCACTTACAGAGATAAGAGGAAAGAATATTTTGCTGCTTGCAGGTATCATGTCGCCTAAACAGTTAGAGTTAGATTTGAACTCTTTTACAGGTAACAATGCACTGACAACCCTCTCTTTCCCCGACCATCACGCATTTACAACAAAGGATATAAACCGAATAAATGAGACCTTTGCAAAAATGCCTGAGCCTAAGTTGATTGTCACAACAGAGAAAGATAAGGCACGACTAATCGATGTTGATAAATTATCAGAAGAAGTAAAAGCGAACATATATGCGCTCCCTATTAAAGTAAGCTTTATGCTTGATAAGGGAGAGACATTTAATCAAAAAATCATATCTTATGTACGAAAAAATTCAAGAAACAGCATCTTGGCTAAAAGAGAGGATGACCACAAGTCCAAAGACAGCCATCATTCTGGGCACAGGCCTCGGACAATTAGCTTCAGAGATAACTGATAGTTATGCCTTCTCATATCAAGATATACCTTATTTCCCTGTATCTACTGTAGAAGGTCACGCTGGAAAACTTATATTCGGTAAACTTGGAGATAAAGATATCATGGCCATGGAGGGTCGTTTCCATTTCTATGAAGGATATAATATGAAGGATGTAACCTTCCCTATCCGTGTCATGCACGAATTAGGTATTGAGACATTATTTGTTTCTAACGCTTCTGGCGGTATGAACCCTTCGTTTAAGATTGGCGATTTAATGATTATTACCGATCATATTAATATGTTTCCAGAGCACCCACTACGTGGACGAAATTTCCCAACAGGTCCTCGTTTCCCTGATATGCACGAGGCTTACGACCATAAACTTATAGAACTTGCAGACACTATTGCCAAAGAAAAGAATATCAGAGTTATGCATGGAGTGTATATGGGAGTACAGGGTCCTACCTTTGAGACACCTGCAGAATATCGTATGTACCATAAGATGGGGGGTGATGCAGTAGGAATGAGCACTGTGCCAGAGGTCATCGTTGCTCGACACAGTGGCATAAAGGTATTTGGTATCAGTGTGATTACCGACCTTGGCGGCTTTGATGTACCAGTAAAGGTCAGCCACGAAGAAGTTCAGGAGGCTGCTAATGCAGCACAACCACGTATGACAGAAATCATGCGTGAAATGATTAAGCGCTCATAGCACATATCTAATAAGACTATATCAAGACGTTCTTTAATCTATAAGCAAATAGATAAAGAACGTCTTAGACTTTTTATCACAAAGCAATTAACATAATCAATGGAAATAAAAGAACTTGGTGAGTTTGGACTTGTCGACCGTCTTACAAAAAATATTCAACCAATTAATAGCTCAACCATTGTGGGAGTGGGTGACGATGCAGCTGTTTTGAATTATTCAAACAAAGAAACACTCGTCTCCTCACAGATGTTCATGGAAGGAGTACAGTTTGACTTGACTTACATCGACATGGAGCATCTTGCTTATAAGGTGGCTATGATTGCGATGAGTAATATCTTTGCTATGAATGGGCAACCACGTCAAATCATCGTGTCTTTAGGCTTGGGAAAGCGATTTAAGGTGGAAGACATCGAGCAGTTCTATGCAGGACTGAACAAAGCTTGTACCAAATGGAATGTAGACATCGTAGGAGGTGATACCACTTCTTCATACACAGGACTTGCTATCAACATAACTTGTATTGGTGAAGCAGCTAAAGAAGATATCACTTATCGCAGTGGTGCAAATGAGACCGACCTTATCTGTGTGACAGGCGACCTTGGTTCTGCTTATATGGGACTACAAATTCTCGAACGAGAGAAATCTGTTTACTATCAGCAAGTGCAAGAGTATAATAATAAGGTGAAGGAAGCTCAAAACAATAAAGACGAGAGGCGACTCGAAGCACTACGCCAAGAACGTGCAGCCATTGAAGATTTCCAACCTGACTTTGCTGGGAAAGAATATCTTATCGACCGCCAGTTGAAGCCAGAAGCACGTGGCGATATTCTCAACCAACTACGAGAAGCAGGAATACATCCAACAGCTATGATTGATATCTCTGACGGATTGGCAAGCGAACTGAAACATATTTGCGAAAAGAGTCACTGTGGTTGTAGAGTTTATGAGAAGAATATCCCTATTGATTATCAAACTGCAGCAACCTGCGAAGAATTTAATATGAACCTTACAACAGCTGCATTAAATGGTGGAGAAGACTACGAACTTCTTTTTACAGTACCAATTGGCGACCATGAGAAGATTGATAAGATGGAGAATATCAGACAGATAGGTTATATAACAAAGG
>ERZ772909.1963-NODE-1963-length-10805-cov-4.709488_pt1 | contig 10805 bp, 9 predicted proteins | sample MGYA00511137_ERZ772909 | MGnify/ENA primary metagenome ERZ772909 (study PRJEB29015, sample SAMEA2738095) | human oral metagenome | biome: human oral; feature: human-associated habitat; material: saliva | place: China | collected 2270 ... | reverse complement strand
ATTTGAATACTAGATATTCAAAAGAAACTAAATAGTACTTAAGAACCTCGCGACTCTAGCACTCGTAGGGTGTTAGTCGTGAGAGGTTCAGGTGGGAGATGCTCTGGCAGGTACCTCCTGCTTTTTTATATAAAAAAAATTTAGTGGAAATATATTGTAATAATTGATATAATCTATTCTGTACGGATTAGGAGAGAATATGGAAAAGAAATTTAGAGGAGAAATCCCATTTTGGCTAAAAAATAAAAAGAATAGCATAGTCTATGTCTGTTCATCTAATAGAAATATAGATGATTATTTTTTTGTGCTAAAAGATTTCTATAAAGGAAGAATTCTCAGAATAAAAAAAGAGAATGAAAATGGAGAACTAAAGAAATATAATTATGATCTATTAGAACTTCTAAAATCAGATGAAAAATTTATAATCTTAATCTCTTTAGAATATTTTTTAGAAGATTATTATTCTAAGGCTAACAGTATTTTTATTGAAAAAGGAAAAGAAGTAGATATAAAAGCTTTGGAAGAAAAGTTGATAGAAGCAGAGTTTGAAAAAACATATATGCTTACTCAAAGAAAAGAATATTCAATAAGAGGGGATATCTTAGATATTTTTAATATCAATCAAGAAAATCCTGTGAGAATAGAATTTTTTGGAAATGAAGTTGATAGAATAACATATTTTGACTTAAATTCTCAATTAAGTATTGAAAAATTAGACAGTATAGAACTGTATATAGACAATAATAAAGATAAAAAAGATTTATTCTCTCTTATGTATACAAACAAAAATAAAGTGGAATATTACTATGAAAATAATGATATTTTACAAGCAAAAATAAAGAGGCTTATCAGTGAAAATTCAGATAGAGAAAATGACATAATAAACAAAATAACAGAACTCTCTAAAATAGGAAAGCAAACAGAAATACAAAAATTTACAGAAGAAGAATTAAAGCAGTTTGAAGTTATAGACAGAATAAAAAAATTATCTGAAAACACAAATATAATAATTTACTCAGAGGAAGCCACAAGATACAAAGAAATATTTAAGGGCTATGATATTAAATTTGAAAAGTATCCACTTTTTGAAGGATATAGAACTGAAGATAAACTAATACTGACAGATAGAGAAATAAAAGGTATAAGAGTAAAAAGAGAAAGAGTTGAAAAGAAGGCATTAAGATATAAGAATGTTGATGAAATAGCAGAACAAGACTATGTAATACATGAAAATTTTGGTGTAGGAATATTCTTAGGTCTAGAAAATATTGATGGACAGGATTATTTAAAGATAAAATATGCAGATGAAGACAAGTTGTATGTTCCTCTTGATGGTATAAATAAGATAGAAAAGTATATTAATATTTCTGATGTTATACCTGAAATATATAAACTTGGAAGAAAAGGTTTTAGAAGAAAAAAAGCTAGATTGAGCGAAGATATAGAAATCTTTGCTAAAGAAATAATAAAAATTCAGGCTAAAAGAAATTTAGCAAATGGATTTAAGTTCTCAAAAGATACTGTTATGCAGGAAGAATTTGAAGAAGCTTTTCCATTTACTGAAACTCCAGGTCAATTAAAGGCTATTGAAGATGTTAAAAGAGATATGGAGTCAAGTAAAGTTATGGATAGACTTGTTTGTGGAGATGTTGGTTATGGCAAGACAGAGGTTGCTATAAGGGCAGCTTTTAAAGCTATAATGGACGAGAAACAAGTTGTACTCTTAGTTCCTACTACTGTACTGGCAGAGCAGCATTATGAAAGATTTAGTGAAAGATTTAAAAATTATCCTATAAATATAGAGATTTTAAGTAGAGTACAAACTAAAAAAGAGCAGGAAGAAAGTCTTAAAAAGATAGAGAATGGCTCAGCTGACTTAATCATAGGAACTCATAGATTATTGTCAGATGATATAAAGTATAATGATATAGGTCTTCTTATAATAGATGAGGAGCAAAAGTTTGGAGTTAAAGCCAAGGAAAAGTTAAAAAAACTCAAAGGTGACATAGATATCCTAACTTTAACAGCAACTCCTATTCCTAGAACTCTAAATTTATCTTTATTGGGAATTAGAGATTTATCTATTATAGATACTTCTCCAGAAGGAAGACAAAAAATTCAAACAGAGTATATAGACAATAACAAAGATTTAATTAGAGATATTATACTTACTGAAGTCTCAAGAGAAGGACAAGTTTTCTATATATTTAACTCAGTGAAAAGAATTGAGATGAAGTCAAAAGAACTTAGAGAACTTTTACCTGAGTATATAAAAGTTGACTATATACATGGTCAGATGTTGGCAAGGGATATAAAGAGAGCTATACATAATTTTGAAAATGGAAATACAGATGTTTTAATTGCAACAACTATTATAGAAAATGGTATTGATATAGAAAATGCTAATACTATGATAATTGAAGGGGTTGAAAAGTTAGGGTTATCCCAAGTTTATCAGCTTAGAGGAAGAATAGGTAGAAGCAATAAGAAAAGTTATTGTTACATGCTTATGAATGAAAATAAAACTAGAAATGCACAGAAAAGAGAAGAAAGTATTAGAGAATTTGACAATCTAACAGGTATAGATCTATCAATGGAAGACTCAAAAATTAGAGGAGTTGGAGAAATCTTAGGTGAAAAGCAACATGGAGCAGTTGAAACCTTTGGTTATAATCTATATATGAAGATGTTAAATGAAGAAATATTAAAATTAAAAGGTGAAAATGAAGAAGAATTAGAAGATGTTAACATAGAACTTAATTTCCCAAGATTTTTACCTGATAATTATATAGAAAAAAATGAAAAAATAAAGATTTACAAGAGGGCTTTAGCTTTAAAAACTTTTGAAGAATTAGAAGATCTATATAAGGAATTGGAAGATAGATTCGGAAGATTAAAATCTGAGGCAAAAGGATTCTTTGAATTTTTAAAAATTAGAATAAGAGCTAGAGAGCTAGGAATTGTAAGTATAAAAGAAGATAAAGAAAAAAGGCTTTTAATTAATTTTAATGAAGAAAAAATAAATGTTGACAAAATTATTTATCTATTAGCTAATAAGAAAATAAGCTATTTAAAATTTACTCAAACTATAGGGTTTGAAGGAGATATTTTTGAGTTTTTTGATTTATATTCTAATTAAATCTAATTTTGAAATAAATTGTTATTATAACAATTTATTAAGCATTTATAAGGTTTAAATAAGATTATTAGAAAAAAAAGCATAAAAATATTACATTAATTAAAATAAAAAAGTTGACATAATATGGAAAAAGAGGTATAACTAAAAGAAAAGGATGTTTTATGAGACTAGACAAATTTTTAAAAGTTAGTAGAATTATTAAGAGGAGACCCATTGCAAAACTTGTTGTAGATGGAGGAAAAGTTAAACTAGATGGAAAAGTTGTAAAAGCAGCTGCTGAAGTTAAAGTCGGGCAAACTTTAGAGATAGAATATTATAACAAATATTTTAAGTTTGAAATTTTACAAGTTCCTTTAGGAAATGTTTCTAAAGACAAGACAAGTGATTTGGTAAAATTATTAGATACTAAAGGTTTAGACATTGAAATTAATTTAGATAAGGATGAGGATTTCTTTGAATAAGTATAAGATTTTTCCGAATGCTAAAATTAATATAGGTTTAAATGTTTATCAAAAAGCAGGAGATGGTTATCATGAAATTGATTCAGTAATGTCTCCTATTGACTTATCCGATGAAATGGACATAACATTTTATTCAGAAATAGGAGATTTAAAAATTAGCTGTTCTGATAAGAATATTCCCACTGATGAAAGAAATATTTTGTATAAGGCATATGAGATATTTTTTGAGAACAGTAAGAAACACAAGGAGAAAATAGAAATATCTTTAACAAAGAATATTCCTTCTGAAGCTGGTCTTGGAGGAGGAAGTTCTGATGCTGGATTTTTTCTGAAACTTTTGAATGAGCATTATGGAAATGTTTACAATGAAAAAGAATTGGAAGAGTTGGCAATGAAAGTAGGCAGTGACGTACCTTTCTTTATTAAAAATAAGACTGCAAGAGTCGGAGGAAAAGGTAACAAAGTTGAGTTAGTGGAAAATAATTTAAAAGATTCGCTAATTTTAGTAAAACCGTTAGGTTTTGGTGTGTCAACGAAAGATGCTTATAATAGTTTTGATGAATTAGATGAAGTTAGATATGCAAATTTTGAAAAAATCGTTGAGTGCTTAAGGAATGACAATAGAAAAGATTTAGAAAAATATATAGAAAATGGTCTAGAGCAAGGAATTTCAGAAAGAAATGCTGATATTAAGATGTTTAAAGCAATATTAAACTCAGTAGTACCTGGAAAGAAATTCTTTATGTCTGGTAGTGGGAGTACATACTACACATTTGTTACAGAAATAGAAAGATCCCAAATTGAAACTAGGTTGAGAACTTTTGTTGATAATGTAAAGATAATCATAAGTAAGACAATAAATTAGTATAGGGGGATTAAAATGATTGTTACAAATGTAAAAATAAAAAAAGTGGATGGAGACAAATTAGACAGACTAAAAGCATATGTAGATATAACTTTAGATGAAAGTTTGGTTATCCATGGTTTAAAATTAATGCAAGGAGAACAAGGATTGTTTGTAGCAATGCCATCAAGAAAAATGCGTAACGAAGAATATAAAGACATTGTTCACCCAATTTGTCCTGAACTTAGAAATTACATTACAAAAGTTGTTGAAGAAAAGTATAACACAATTGAAGAAGAATCAACAGTAGAAATAGCTTAAAATTATGATTATAAAATGGTGCTAGTAACAACTAGCACCATTTTTATTTTAGTATAAATTATTATAATTTGAATTATTATAATTTATATTATATAATTTTATTGAGGTGATATTATGAGTTTTATCAATAGAGAAAAAGAAATGGAAACTCTTGATAGAGAGTATAAAAAGGAAAATAGTTTTGTTGTAATATATGGAAGAAGAAGAGTTGGAAAAACTACTTTAATAAAAGAATTTATAAAAGAAAAAAAAGCATTCTATTTTTTTGCTGATAAACAAAATGAAAATTTGCAAATTGAAAGATTTAAAAATCAGATAGCAGAGAATTTTAAAGATGAAATTTTAAAGAAAATAGAAATAAAAGATTGGGACACACTTTTTGAATATTTAATAATGAAAATTTCAAATGAAAAATTTGTTTTAGTAATAGATGAATTTCAATATTTAACTTTAATTAATAAAAATTTTTCCTCTATTTTTCAAAGAATATATGATGAAAAACTAAAAGATAAGAATGTTATGATTATCTTATGTGGCTCTCTAATATCTATGATGTATTCAGAAACTTTAGCCTATGATAGTCCTCTATATGGAAGGAGAACAGCACAGATAAAGCTTCAACCAATAAAATTTAAATACTATGATAAATTTTTTAAAAATAAGTCCACTCAAGATTTAATAGAACTTTACTCTATAACTGGAGGAATTCCTAAATATATTTTAGGTATAGATAGAGAGCAATCAGCCTTATATAATATAGAAAGAAATCTATTTGATAAAAATAACTATCTTTATTCAGAACCTAAATTTTTACTTCAAGAGGAAGTAAATGATCTATCAAGGTATTTTTCTATATTGAACGCCATATCTATAGGACATACAAAAATGTCTTCAATATCTTCATATTTACAAATAAATGCAGGAGGAATATCTGCCTATATATCAAAACTTATAGAATTAGATATTATTGAAAAGGAAATACCTATTACTGAAAATATAGATAACTCAAAAAAAGTATTATATAAGATAAAAGATAATTACTTGAAGTTTTGGTTTGCCTATATATATCCTTATCAAAGTTATTTTGAAATTGAAAATTTAACTTATGTAAAAAATAAAATTAACAATGAATTTGAGTTGTATGTTTCAAAGATATATGAAGATCTAGCAAGAGAAAGTATGTGGGAGAATGTTCCCTTTCCTTTATTAAAAGTTGGTAGATGGTGGGATAAAAATACTGAAGTAGATATTGTAGCTTTAGGAGAAAATAATAAAATTGTTTTTGGAGAATGTAAATATTCTAAAAAGCAAGTAGGTTTAAATGTTTTGAAAGAATTGCAAGAGAAAGCTAAAAATATTAAATGGAACAATGGCAATAGAGAAGAATATTTTATTTTATTTTCAAAATCAGGTTTTAGTGAAGAATTAGAAGAATTAGCTCAAAAAGAAAAAAATATAATTTTGAAAAAATTAATATAAAAAAACTATATTCATTTGGTATTCATTAAACTAAATTATACTATGCATACAATAAGAACAAAGTTACTTATTAAAAATAAAAAACATAAAAAATAAAATTAATGTTTCATCTTTTATTCATAAATATAAATTATAATTATAAATATAAGAAAAAAATAGAGGAGAGGAAGCATGAAGAGATTATTGTTAGTAGGAGCAATTATCATTGGAAGTTTAGGGTTTTCAACAAATGCTTTAGCTACATTGAGTCAGGAGCAAATAAAAACAATAGTAAAAAAAGAAGTTCCTAATGGACAACTAACTAAATTTGAACTGGATAGAGAAAATGGAAGAAAAGTCTATGAAGTTGAAGTTATGGATGGAAATGTTGAGAAGGAATTTAAAATAGATGCTGAGACAGGCGAAGTTATAAAGTTTAAAACTGAAAAAAAAGTAGTAAAAAAAGCAAAAAAAGAACCAAAAATTTCTTATGATAGAGCTAAAGAAATTGCATTAAAGCAATCTAAAAATGGAAAGTTTAAAGAAATAGAATTAAAACATAAAAATGGTGTTTTAGTATACGATGTAGAAATTGCAGAAGGATTTATGGATAGAGAATTCTTAATCGATGCAATGACAGGAGAAATCCTAAGAGATAAAAAAGATTTTTAATATGACCCCACCCTAATAAAAGTTAATATAGATTATTTAAAACTACAGGTACCCCCTCACCTGTAGTTTTTTTGTTTAGAAATAAAATAAAAACCATTGACAAAATCGCATATTTAAAATATTATAGAATTATATGTTTATTATCTTAATATGGGAATATGGAGGACGGTATGAAGAAAAATTTTTTAGGAAGATTTTTAGGACTGACGGCTTTAATGTTCACTCTTCTTTTTACTACAGCTAGTGCTGAAGTATATGAAGGAACAGGTTATGGTTACAACCAAGATGGAATAGTGCTTGGTGTAGAAATTAAAGACAATAAAATCATTGACATTCAAATCAAAAAAGAACAAGAATCAGACTTTGCTAAACCAGCAATAAAAGAAATTATTAAAAGAGCTATAGCTACTCAAAGTTATGAATTAGATGGAGTTTCAGGGGCTTCATTGACTAGTGAAGGAACAAAAGAAGCTATAGAAGAAGCAGTTAAAGCAAGTGGAGCAAAATTAACAAAAGTTGATGCGGCTCTTAAAACAAATACAAAGCTTCCAAGACAAGCTGATGTAGTTGTAATTGGAGGAGGAGGAGCAGGGCTTACTTCTGCAATTGCTGCTTATGAAAAAGGTGCAAGTGTTATATTAATTGAAAAAACAGAACTTTTAGGTGGAAACACTAACTATGCAACAGCTGGACTAAATGCTGCTGGAACAAGTGTACAAAAGAAATTAGGTGTTGAAGACAGTGCAGAACTTTTCTATGAAGATACAATGAAAGGTGGAAAAAATAGAAATAATAAAGCCTTAGTTAAAGTATTAACAGGAAAATCAAGTGCAATAGTTGACTGGTTACTAGAAAGAGGAGCAGACTTAAATGAACTTACTTCTACTGGTGGACAAAGTGCTAAAAGAACTCATAGACCAACAGGTGGTTCTGCAGTAGGTCCAAATATTATTACTGCACTTTCAAATGTTGCTGAAAAAGATAAAATAGATATAAGAAAAGGAATAAAAGCTATCGCTTTAGTTAAAAATAATAATAAAATAGTTGGAGTAAAAGTTAAAGAAGCTAATGGTGAAGAATATATAATCAAAGCAAAAGCTGTAGTAGTTGCAACAGGTGGATTTGGAGCTAATGCTAAAATGGTTGAAAAATATAATCCAAAATTAAAAGGATTTGGTTCTACAAACAATCCTGCAATAGTTGGAGATGGAATTGTTATGATAGAAAAAATTGGAGGGGCTTTAGTAGATATGGATCAAATCCAAACTCATCCAACAGTTTTACATAAAAAGACTAATATGATAACTGAAGCAGTTAGAGGAGAAGGAGCTATCCTTGTAAATAAAGATGGAAAAAGATTTATTGATGAACTTGAAACAAGAGATGTAGTTTCTAAGGCTATCCTAGATCAAAAAGGAAAATCAGCTTTCTTAATTTTTGACGAAGAAATAAGAACTAAACTAAAAGCTGCTGATGGATATGTTAAAAAAGGTTATGCTGTTGAAGGAACTCTTGAAGAAATAGCTGCTAAAATAGGGACAGATGCAAAAACTTTAGAAGCAACATTGAATAAATACAATGAAGCAGTTAAAAATAAAGCTGACAATGAATTTAAAAAGAAAACTTTACCTAAAGAGTTAACAGGAACAAAATACTATGCAATAGAAGTTTCACCAGCAGTACATCATACTATGGGTGGAGTTCGTATCAATACTAATGCTGAAGTTCTTGGAAAAAATGGTAGACCAATAAAAGGACTTTATGCAGCTGGAGAAATAACTGGTGGTATACATGGAGCTAACAGAATAGGTGGAAATGCAGTTGCAGATATCACAGTATTTGGAAAAATAGCTGGAGAAAATGCAGCAACATACTCAAAATCAGTAAAATAAATTAAATAGGGAAGTATATAAATTTACTTTCTTCAGAAAATCTAAAAGAACTTACTAAGTGGGAGTTAGAATTTCAGGAAAAGGAAAATGAAAGAATAAAAAAGTAGGAATTAACATTCCTAAAAAGATTATTTAAAAAAATAGTAATGAAAGATAAATAATAAAATGTAAAAATGAGTAATAATTACTAATATAAAATTAGAAGAAAGATGAGTAATTTTATAATTCTGAAAAAGGAGAGAGAAGTAACAAAAAATGAAAAAAGAAGAAATACTTAAAAAATATGGTGAAGAAATTAGAAAATTAGATTCTGAAGGGAGTTCTTTATATTTGGATATTTTGCTTTATCCACAATTTACAATAGAAGGTTTAAGAGAACTTGAAGAATATAATAATTCAAGGCAATTTTTTAATCTAAAATTTATTCCAGAGCATGATGTATATACTCCTAAAAACACCATGATATATAAAAAACCTCGTTATCCAAATGGAGATTTTCCATATTATATATTGTGGTTAGATCCAATTGAGGTTCTAGAAACTTTAGGTAAAAATGATGAAGCTTATAATATTAGTGAATCTCGCTATACTCAAGGGTGTTATGATTTAAGTATAGGAGAATCTAGAATTATAAGTGTGAGTTTTATAAATGGGAAATTTAAATTAATTAATGGAAGGCATAGAATTTTAACTTTTTTAGCACATTGTAAATATAGAGAACTTCCTTGTTATTTACCCAAAAAAGAAGTTGAACCATCTTTTGAAGAAAAATTTAAATATTTATTAAAAACACCAGATGATGTCAAGATATTTATTAATGATAAAAATGAATATTGCATTGAAATTCCAACTAAATAAGATAAAATTAAGTCAATTTGGAGATAAGTGTATATTTAAAATATCCTTCATTTAGAAAGTGTCATATATTATCTACTGAAATAATTATAAGAAAGGAAAAATATAAAATGAAGCAAATTATAACAGATAGTGATGGAGATAGTAATTTTATTATAAATTTAGAAGATTTAGAAATAGATTTTAAAGTAGAGTATATTTTGTATTCAATTATTGATGCACTAATAAATGAAATAAATGATGAGATGCTAAAGAAATATTTTAATAAAACTAAACAATATTTGACCTTGTGGGAATTAGCTGAGACATATAAATTAAAAGATTGGAGTAAAAATGAAGGGTTATCGGGAGTTTTTTTTGAAAGATTTGTTTATAATATGTTAGCCATAAAAAAAGACCCAATAAGCTCTTTTATATTAGATTCTTTAAATAAATTAGATCCTAATTTTTATGGAAATGACTTCGATGTTATATTATGGGGAACAGAAAAAGGAAGCTGGTTATCAGATTTTTCTTTAAATTTAAGTTTAAATATAATTCATGAAAATGATTGTATTATTTTGAATAACCAAGTTCAGAATTTTAAAAAATTATTAAAAGACTTATATCATTCAGGAAAAAAATGTAATGGATTAGAAAAAGCAGATTTATTTGTAAAATTAGAAACTTCAAATATTTGGTTTGGAGTAGATATAAAATTAAAGGTAGAGCATTTTAAAAGTACAAATAAAAAAATACTTCCAATAAGAATTGCATTAAAAACAGATAATATTTTTCGATTAAAAAAAGGAATTTTTGAAAAAATAGAGCCATATACTTTTATTTTTCCAAAAGAAAATGATTACGGAGAACTTTCTGTAAGATATTATAGATTTATGCTTTTAATACTGGAGCAAATAGCAAAAGGTAATAAGTATAATCTTAATAAAGAGTTATATGAGTTTGATAGGCGAATAGTTTTCTTTTTTTTAGAAAACCAAAATGAGTCTCTTTTTAAAATATTAGAACTTTTTGCAAGTGATTTAAAAAATAAAGGAATTGGGCTTCCAGAAAGAATCATTATTCCTAATACATGTTACACACTTTTTATAAATAATTGTAATTATAGTAAATTAGATAGATTTAGTTCAAAAAATAAAATTAATATAGGATAATTATAAAAA
>ERZ772909.1961-NODE-1961-length-10816-cov-2.212713_pt1 | contig 10816 bp, 11 predicted proteins | sample MGYA00511137_ERZ772909 | MGnify/ENA primary metagenome ERZ772909 (study PRJEB29015, sample SAMEA2738095) | human oral metagenome | biome: human oral; feature: human-associated habitat; material: saliva | place: China | collected 2270 ... | reverse complement strand
AAATCTCTTTATAGATTACATGAATGAATTTAATAAATTTCCTATAAACGATAAGAATATTTATTATTCACTTTTATATAATAGAGAAGAATTTAAGTTCTTTTTTGAATTTTACAATAAAGAATTATCAGCATTAAAAATCTATGAAGATGATATTTTGATAAAAGAATTAAATACAGTTTTCTCTGAATTTGTTGATTGAAGATTTGATATGGTTCATTTCATTAAAGAAACACCTTTAGAAATTGCCTATTTCTATAGGCTCTTAAAATTAAAAAACGTAAGATTTGTTATTCATTATGAAATTCCAGAATCATTAGAAAATTATATTCAAGAAGCATGAAGAGCAGGAAGAGATTGATGAATTTCTCAATGTATAATTTTCTATACAATAAAAGATATCGATGAAAATTTCAGACTTCAGAAACGTAGTGAGATTAATATTAAACAAGTTAAAAAGCTTGTTCAATGACTTACTCATAAAATGCAAAAATTCGATAATAATAATACAGATCCTCATCGTAAATATATGTCTTCTATTAAGCAACTTATCCTAGATTCTTCATGGATTGATATTAAACAAGATCCAGAAAGACGAGAAGAAGAAAAAGAAATTTTAGAAAACAAGATGAAAAGAACCTTATATTTATTAGAGAAGCTAGAATTTATAAAGAGAGAATTTAATCATACCAGAGTTTTTGCTACTTCTAAGAATATAAAAACGCTATCTGAAGGAATAGGAGTAATTAATAATATTCCATATCTATCAGATGAAGATAAAGATTCTGCTATAGAAATTTTAAAATTAATTATATCCTGAAGAATAATTTGTGTTGAAGAAATTCCAGATCAAATATGATTAAATCAATATAAAGTAAGATGATTAATAAATGTTCTACAGAGTTTAAAATTAATAGAAAAAGATAATGATGTTTCAGGAATTCTCAATATAAGTGGAGATAAAGTAACGACATCTATAATTTATTTTGAATTTATTAAAAAAATTATTGAAAAAGTTCTATTAAACATACAATGAAAAGTTTCTATTCTTTGAAGTCCAACATTTGTTATACAAGATTTTGATAGATATGAATTAAATACAAAAATATCAAAAGAGCTTGGAAAACATACCTTAATAGAAGAAATTTGAGATATATTTAATTTTCTAAAGAATCTTAAATTTAATTCAGATAAAAGTAATGAAGAACAAGTTAATGATTCATCATTACCAGACCAATATGCAGAAATGGAAGCAGAACAAAACAATGAAAAAATTGTTCATTGAAAATACATTACACTAAAAAAAGACAAATTAACACTAAATAAATCGATTCTAGACCTCAAGAAAAAGGTTTATCAAATTTTAGATCTCTCAGGAAAAGTTCTTAGTTTCTGTTATGATATTTCATCTTCTTATGAACAACGCTCAAATAGGAATATCTATTTTGAATTATCAATGAATGAATGTATTCAAAAGATGAGAAAAAAAGTTGATAAAAATATTAAGCTAAAAGATATTGAAGAAGCTTTAGTATTTCTTCATAAAATGTGAGTACTAAAGATTCAATCGGGTTTATTTATGTATTGGACTAGTTATGTGTTTGACAAAGGGTTAAAATTCTGAAAACAATTTACCGAAGAAGATTTTATTATCTTCAAAGATTACTATGAAAGTAAGATTAGACAAGTTAAATATATGCAAGAATATGCTCTAATGCTAGCAGATAATAATAAGAATTCTGAGAGTTATCTTGAAGATTATTTTAATTATAATGAGTGTGAGTTTAAAGAAAAATATTTTCCAGGAAGAAAGGATTTAAATCGTCCTATGACTGAAGAAAAATATAATGTATTAATTAAAGAATTATCTAATGAACAAAGAAGTGTTCTAGAAAGAAAAAGAAGTAATGAATTAATTATTGCATGACCATGAGCTGGAAAAACAAAAACCATCGTTCACAAAGTCGCCTCATTAATTCTCAATGATGGAGTTAGAAATGATGAATTTTTACTTTTAACATTCTCAAGAGCTGCAAAGTTTGAGCTTAAAAAGAGAATAATTCAATTACTTTGATGGGAATGATATTGATTAAATATCCATACCTTTCATTCATATGCTTATAAGCTTCTTTGAAAAGAATATAAAGAAAAATGAGATAATGAAAATGTTATTAGAGATGCAATAAACTTTTTAAAAGATAATGATATCTAGCTCCCTTTCTCTGTTATCGTTTTGGATGGGTTTCAGGATATTAATGATGAACAATATCAATTTGTAACAACAATTAAAGAACAATCATCTAAAATTGAAGAGATGAGAGTTATTGCAACATGAGATGACGATCAGAATATTTACGAATTCCAAGGAGGTAATGTGAAATATATCAGAGCTTTTGAAAATGATTATAAAGTTAAACCATATTTCCTAACAAAAAATTATAGATCCAATCAAGATATTATTGATATTTCTTCTGCATTCATCACTCCAGCTAGGAATAGAATTAAAGCTGGTAAATATTTTGTTACAGCTAGAAAAGAAACTAAAGAATTGGGGAAAATTATTAAAATAGTGAAGTTTAATTGAAGTAATTATTGTAATGATATAGCTTATTATACTAAAGAAATAGTATCATCTCATGATGATAAACAAACACTTTGAATCCTGTGTTATACTAATGAAGAAGCTTTAAAATTAGCTCATCTCCTTAAGAAAGCATGATATAATGATGTTCAAATAGCTCTAAAAGATACGTGATACACCTTAGATTTATCAATAGAATTTTATAATTTTATTAACACTTTCAAAGATTTAAATGAGGTAAAAAGAGAGGATATTAAAGAAACTTATGAAAAATTAAGAAAGTATTATTGAGAAAATAGAAATATTAAAAACTTATAAATTGTAGTAAAAGAGCTATTAGAATCTTACAAAAAGATTTATTATACAGAGATTGTAGATTTCTTTAAGTGAATGAAAGAATCTGACCTTTCTAAGCAAAGCAAGATAATTGTATCTACACTTCATCAAGCTAAAGGAAGAGAGTTTAATAGTGTAATTTTGGTATTTGATGAAAACTATAGATGGAATAACTTAAACGAATACGATGCAAGAAGAAGACTAATTTATGTAGGTTTAACAAGAGCTATGAATAATCTAATTGTACTTTGAAAAGATAGTTTTTCATTTTTTAATGAACTCTATAAAATATTTACTAATAAAGAAAAAAGTAATGTAATAAATAATTGAGATTGAGCTTTCATAGATTTAGTAACATGATTGAAAGATGTTCAATTATGATATAATCATAAATTTGGTTTAAGCCTTAGTTACTTGCCAATTTGAGAACCATTAGAATATACTTCTGAAGGGCTATATCATAACTGAAAAATGGTTATCAAATTTTCAAAAAAAATCAAAGAACAATTGCAACAATACTTAGATAAATGATATAAACTATGGTTTTATTTGAAAAAGAAAAAAATATTTGAAAAAGAAAAAAATCTGACTATACTTTTAACAAGAGTTTTCTCACCTAGAGCTTCAGATTTATATTTTTCTTTCAAATCATGCAAATAAAAGAGATAAAAATCTCTAATCTTCTTAGTTTTCCCTATATAAATCCAGATAATTTTCAGAAAATGACTCCTATTTCATTTTATGGAGAAAATGGTTATCAAGGGACTAAAATCTTCATTGGAAATAATGCCTCAGGGAAAAGTAACTTTATTAAAATCCTAGAAGAATTTTTTGCAACCTTAATTAAAGATTTTTCTTTTGATATGAGTTTTTCAACAGAGTCAAACATCTCTATGAGAAAAGCGATCCAATCAAGAAATAATTATACTAAATATCTTCAAACAAATAATCAAACTCCCAATCAACCTTCTATTTTAGAAATTTCTCTTGAATTATCTGATGTCGATTATGAAAATATCGGATTCGTCTGCAAATATGTTTCTAAAATTAATAGTATCTTAGATAAATATAGTAAGTTAAATTTAAAATTTCCTGAATATAAACTTCAAACCTTACTTGAACAGCCTCATACACTTACACTTCATGCAAGTTTTGATGAGAGAGAGCAGGAATTTACAATTGATGAGTCAAAGCTCAATGAATATCAGCTTTTTATTTTATTGTGTATTAGATACCAAAAGCTATTGCAAATCGTAATTGTAATTTTTAATCAATATGAAAAAAAACCTGAAGAAAGAAAACGATATCTGTTAAAAAGAAGTTTTGCTATTTTGAACAATAATAGAAGCAATTTGGATTTTAAAAATTTTATTAATCCAAACGAGATTATTAATGATTTAGAATATTCAAGAAATAGTTTAGTAGGATATACCTGATGTATTTATAAGATTTGGAGTATCTTGGAGAATTTCACTCAGAAGGAACTCCTCTCCCCTGATCTTAATCAGCAGGAAAAAGCCATTGATGAACGCCTCAAAAAATCTGATTTTTTCGTAAGTTTGAACTATATAATGAACAAATATTTTGATAAACAACTCAGAGTTGATTATGTAAATGGAATGATCGGATTTTATATGGTAGATGAAAAAGAAAGAGTTTTTTATTTTAACGATCTTAGTGATGGAGAAAAATCTCTCCTTACGATGATTTTTGCATTATATGGGAACAATCTCGCTGATGGCTTTATGATTGTAAATGAACCAGAATTGCACCTTCATCCTCAATATCAAAAAGAACTCGCAGAAGTTTGCGAAGAAATTAGTGATCGTATTGGAACCCAATTTATTATTTCTACAAACTCCTCTCTTTTTATTAATGAAAAAAATCTGACCAATGTTTATAGAGTGTATAAAAACAAAGATCAGAATTCCCTAATTTCCGCTCCAAAAATTACTGTTGATTATGATGATGCAACATTAATGCATATGCTAAGATTTGAGAATCTTTCCAAAATTTTCTTCGTGGATAAGATCATTCTGGTGGAAGGAGATACGGATGCTTATTTTTTTAGTTTTTATCTTAATTATCTAAAAACTCAGCCTGAATGGAAAAATGTGATTCGTGATTACGAAATTATTAATATCAATGGAAAGGGATCCTTTTCTACTTGGAGAAGATTTTTAAGGAAATTTAATATCAAAAATTACTTTATTGGTGACTGGGATAATACTGTTGATTACTGATTTTTCTCGAGAGCAGAGCTTAATAAATTTTATCTTTTGGCAAACAAACAGATAAAGAAACAAAAACCAGAAAAGAGATATCGTGATTATTACAATAGACTTGTACAAACCATATTAACCTTTGCTCCTAAGAAACATAAAGCTATTATTAGGGGTATTGAAAAGCTTTATGAAGATCAGGTATTTATCTTGAAAGAAGGTGCGATAGAAACCTATGTCCCACTTGAAAGAAAAGGTCTTTCTTATATGGCATATTCTTGTAATACATATTTTTATGATTGGCTTTTAGATGAACATTTTGCCTCTCAGAGAAAAGAATTAAATCAGATTATGAAAATTATTTTTACCTCTTCACTCTAATAGCTCGCATCCCTCACTTTCTCTTCCCTTTCGGTAAACCTCATAATTTCTTTCTCAAAATGAAGCTCGACCTCCCCTACGGCTCAGTTTCTATTTTTTCTGATGCAGACATCGGTCGCACCTTTCTTGTCCGTATCGGGATCGTAATAGTCTTCTCTATGGAGCATCAAAACCGCATCGGCATCCTGCTCAATCGCTCCTGATTCTCTCAGGTCGGAAAGTTGTGGCTTTTTGTCTACCCTCTGCTCTACCGCACGAGAAAGCTGAGAAAGTGCGATAATTGGCACTTCAAGCTCCCTTGCAAGCTCTTTAAGTCCTCTTGAAATCTCGGAAATCTCTTGAACTCTATTCCCAACGAAGACCGTTCCATGCATCAATTGGAGGTAATCAATGATCACAATATCTAGTCAGCCTTTTTCTATTTTTAATTTTCTGAGTTTAGATTTGAGTTCTGGGACAGTCAAAGCCCCCTTATCATCAATATAAATCTGAGCTTCTCCAAGCACTTCCATTGCCTCCCCCATTTTCGCAAAGTCCTCATTATCTAGGTCACCTTTGGTGATTTTATACATCGGAACGCTAGAAACCTCCGACATAATCCTATCAACGATAGATTCTGAGCTCATCTCCAGCGAAATCATCACGGCAGATTTTTTCTGTTTGAGAGCAATATCGGTCAGCACATTGAGGGCAAAAGAAGTCTTACCCATAGACGGTCTTGCTGCAAGAATAATCAGTTCTCAGGGCTTAAATCCCGTCAACATTCCATCAATCCCCTTATAACCGGACATTACTTTCTTTTCGTTGAATTTCTCAGGGTTGTCCACAATTTCCATATACTCCTCTATTCTCCCTTTCAGAATATCTCCAATAGAAATAATGCTGTCTCCGACTTGGTTTTGCGTAAGGTCAAAGATTTTCTTTTCAATAGCATCAAAAATCTGAATCGTGTCTTTCTGTTCGTAGACTTCACCTGAGATTCCCTGACAGACTTTCAAAACTTGCCTCAAAAGTGATTTTTCTCTCACGATTTTGCTATATTCTCAGCAAGGCTGAGTAGAGAAAAGGAAGGTAGAAAGCTCGTAAAGATAGTCCGTTCCGCCAATCACATCCAGATTTCCATTTTTTGAAAGTTGATCAGAAACGGTAACGACATCTATCGTCTTTCTTGCAGTCCAGAGCTGCTGAATTGCCTCATAGATGAAGCTATGTTCCTTTTGATAGAAATCTTTATAACCCAGTTTATCACTATCATAAATCCACATTGTCTCATTATCTAGCAAAACTCAGCTGATTACGCCTTTTTCTGCTTCAACATTATGAGGAGGAAGATTGATATTTTCTATAACCATAAAATAAGGGGAAAAATGAAATAAAGCTTTTAGGGGAGAATTTTCTAGGAAAGATAATAAAAAAAAACAAACTAAATGCAAGATGAAATTCAGTTCAGAATTGACTTTTCTTTTAACTTTTCCACATTTTTTTAACATTATTTTTTTTAAAGGAATCACTTAAACAAAAAACTAATTTAATAAAAAAATAATCTTGAAATTCAGAATTTTTTTTCTATATATAGCACTATATATAAATAAGTGCTATTTACCTTTCAAAATAAGAAAAAATGAACTTTAATAAACTTACCATTAAAGCAAGCGAAGCTATTCAAGAAGCTAATAGTCTTTGTTCAAACAGAGGGAATAATCAGATTTTACCTGAACATTTGTTCTTTGCTATGATCGAACAAACTGATGGTTATTTACCTGTAATTATCAAAAAACTCTGAAAAAACTTAGAACAGATAAAAGCTGAAACCATTCTTCTTTTGGATCAACTTCCTAAAATTCAGTGAGCCAATCAGATTGGAATTAGTTCAGATCTTAACACTATTTTAGAGCAAAGTGAACAAGAAATGAAAACACTTGGCGATCTCTACATCACGACCGAGCATTTTTTCTTATCATTACTTAAGATTGAGAATCCAGTAAAAAAACTTCTTGAAAAGTTCGATATTGATTACACTATGGCAAAAAATACTATTCTTCAAATGAGGAATGGAGAAAAGATTGAAACTAACGATCCTGAAGTCAGTCTTGAAGTTTTGTCTAAATATGGGAAAGATATCACACTTCTCGCTGAAAAAGGAAAACTTGACCCAGTAATTGGGAGAGATGATGAATTGAGAAGGGTTTTACAAATCCTTTCTCGTAGGACCAAAAATAATCCAGTCCTTGTATGAGAACCTTGAGTATGAAAAACTGCGATTATTGAACTTCTTGCACAGCAAATTATTAAAGGAGAAGTCCCTGATCTTTTGAAGGATAAAAAAATTATGAAAATCGGTGTATTGGTTTCCGGCGGCGGTACGAATTTACAGGCTCTTATAGATTATGAAAATGCAGTCGAAAATTGTCCCTACACGATTGCGGCTGTTTTTAGCGACCATAAGAACGCTTTCGCGCTGGAGCGGGCAAAAAATGCCGATATTCCGACGGAAATAGTGAGTCCTTATGCGGTTATGGGTATGGAAAAAGCCGCCGCTGCCGCGGTTGAAGAAAAACGCCGCGCCGTTTCCGATAAAGTTCTTGAGCTTTGCAGAAAATACGAAATCGAACTGATTGTTCTTGCAGGCTGGCTTACGGTTTTGAGCAGCCGGATAATAAACGAATTTTCCGGACGAATTATAAATATTCATCCTGCACTTTTGCCTAAGTTCGGAGGAGTCGGAATGTATGGAAAGCGCGTTCACGAAGCGGTTATTGCCGCAGGCGAAACGGAAAGCGGCTGTACGGTTCATCTTGTTGATTCAGGCTGCGATACGGGAAAAATTCTTGTGCAGAAGAAAGTACCTGTTCTAAAAGATGATACGCCGGAAACTTTGTATGCCCGCATTGCACCTTCAGAGCACAAAGCGATAGTTGAAGCTGTCTGTCTTATGTGCGGCGACAAAAGTCGGAGGGACTGATGTACGAAATTCGAGTTAAAGCTGATTTTTGTGCAGCTCATTTTTTGCAAGACTACAACGGCAAATGTGAAAATCTGCACGGGCATAATTACAAAGTTTACGCACACGTATGCGGAAAAGAACTTGATAAAGGCGGAATGTTGCTTGATTTTACAAAGTTAAAATCCGCGTTACGCAGCGTTTGCGGAAAGCTTGACCACATAAATTTAAACGATATTGCTTTTTTTAATAATAATCCCAGCGCAGAACGAATAGCAGAATACATATATGCGGCTATTATCGAGATTTTGCAATCCGAAGGTATAAATCTTAAGCGTTCGGAAATCTATCCGCTATAGATGTATTTGAAACCGAATCTTGTCGTGCTCGCTACACAGCCGACTGAAATTTTATCTTGAGATAAAACGTGCTTTAAGAAGCGTTGTCCTAAAAAAATCAGTCCGGTTTGCTGTTTTGCAAACCGGACTGATTTTTTTATATGCAACGGATTTCTGAATATCTCTATCTGTCAAATATTTCAGTCGTTTTAAGCCACTGAGCGCATTTTTCCGCTTCGGAGTCAAGTTCCCGGTCATCCTGTACAAAGGCGGAAAACTTTCTGACTTCAGAATACACTTTTTGCGTAAACGGACTGAACATTTCTGCGCCGACTAAATCCATTGCCTGCGCAATCGCAAGAAAATGTACGCCGAACTGCAAGTATAACAGTTCGATTTGGTCACGGAGTTTACGCGCAGAAATCGTACCCAGCGAAACTTTGTCTTGGTTTAATGCTTCGGTCGGGCTTGAATGAATGCTGACAGGAGCGCAATAGTGCATGATTTCGGCGCGTAAAGCGGAAATTGTAATTTGAGCCGCCTTAAAACCGAATCTAAGACCTGCCTGCGGATCTTTCGGGTCGGTATATGGAATCAAGTTTTCGGTAAGTCCGTTGAATTTTCCGTCGATTATATCTTCCGCCTGTTTGTCGGCAAGATCGCTTATATTTCCCAGAGCAGTGCGTAAATAATCGCAGGCGGCACAAATGTGTCCCCCGTAAAAATTCCCCGTGTTAAACACCGCGCCCGCCTGAAAATCAATCAGCGGATTATCATTTGCAGAATTTATCTCTTCTTCTATCCAATTTTTTGAAAAACGCAGCGTATCGCGAAAAACCCCGTTTATCTGCGGCGAACAGCGAATCGAATATCTGTTTTGAATTTTTACGTTAAGTTTTTCAAATCCTTTTTCACCGATTGTGCCGATCTGCTTGAGCATATCTTCATATTTTAGGCAGCGTTTTGAATCTTTAAGAATATCGTAAATATAGGCTGCGCTTTCAATTTGACCTGCATGATTTTTGATTTCGCTTACTTTGGCACGAAAAGGGACTTCGTTTCCGGCAGTAATTTCCGTTGTTACAGCCGTAACAAAATCGGATATACGGCTTAAACGGTCGGCTGATTTCCATGCAAGAGATGCAACAGCTGTCATCACGGAAGTCCCGTTCATAATGGCAAGTCCTTCTTTTGCCGCCAGAGGAAGAGGCTTTATCCCTTCAGCTTTAAATGCATCTGCCGTAGGAACGATTTTCCCTTTGTAGTAAACCTGCCTCTCTCCCATTACGACTGCTCCAAGATACGATAGAGGAGTTAAATCACCGGATGCACCTACAGAACCGAGTTCCGGAATTACGGGAATTATGTCTTTATTCAACAAATCCAGCAGCATCTGTGCAAGTTCCGCTCTTATTGCGGAATATCCGCCTTTTATGTCGGAATTAAGTCTGCAAAGAACGATTGCGCGGGCTTCCTTGCGGGAAAATTTTTGCCCTACTCCGATTCCGTGATAGCGCACAATTGTCTGCTGAAGAGAATCGGCTTTATTCGGATTTATTTGGCTGTTGCAGGAATCGCCAAATCCAGTTGTTACACCGTAAGTCGGATATCCCTTTGCAATATAATCTTCAAGAAACTTCCGAGATTTTTCTACGGTTTCAATTATTTTACCGTCGGAGGGAAAACGCACTTCTTTTCCGTCGGAAACTTCACAAACATCATCGATTGTTAAACTTTTCCCATCAATATCTAAAACAGCCATCGTTTATTGTTCCGCCCATTTCCTAAAAATAAGAGATGTGTTAATTCCTCCAAATGCAAAATTGTTGGACATCACATAATCCGTTTTTATTTCCCGAACGGAATCTTTAATATAATCCAAAGGAGCGCATTCAGGATCAACTTCCGAAAGATTTGCGTTAGGGTGGAACCAGCCCTCGTTCATCATATTGATTGTAAGCCACGCTTCCACCGCACCGCACGCGCCAAGAGTATGTCCTATATAACTTTTCGTTGT
>ERZ772909.1960-NODE-1960-length-10816-cov-4.569557_pt1 | contig 10816 bp, 16 predicted proteins | sample MGYA00511137_ERZ772909 | MGnify/ENA primary metagenome ERZ772909 (study PRJEB29015, sample SAMEA2738095) | human oral metagenome | biome: human oral; feature: human-associated habitat; material: saliva | place: China | collected 2270 ... | reverse complement strand
AAGGTGTTTCGCCACCTTAACTACGAACACTTCGCCTAACGGCTTGTGGAAAGTAACCTACAATAGAATTTACCAATAGTTTAAAATGTCAACTATTTTTTCTGAATATAGCTATTTTTGATTTTTCCTAGTCAAAAATTTTCAAAATAAAATTATCATATTTCTCAACTAGGCAATTTATGGGTAGTTTAGAATAGGCATAAATACAAGAGTAGAGAGGTTGTTTTAACCATTTGAACGATAGTGAAAATCAAGAGTAGAGAAAGAGGGTATTAAGGGTATGGGGATAGTGAATATTAGTGAGGGGATATGAATTGGGTATGTATAATGAATATTGGTATAATGAATATTGGGGGGTGTGTCCTCGCCTCGACCTGCCGAACCCCTTATTATATACACACATTATATATCCTCCCCTATATTTACCTCTATCATACCTTCCCCTACTGTCCTATTTTCCTATATTTTGTCTATTTTTCTCTCATTTTGTATTATTCCCTATCATTTTGTCATATTTCTGAACATCTCTCTATCACATCTTAGCTACTTTCTTACTAATATCTCAATTCCTCCTAGATTTCTCCTTTGTCCTATTGATACTTTCTGATTCCACTAAGTATAGGTTACCTTTCATAGATATTATCTGCATAATAACTCTATCATATTCTTACTCCTATATCTATGGTAGCTCCTAATTGTCTACAAAGTAAGTCTGTTATTCATTTACCAATGTTCTAGTAATCTTTGAGATTTCGCTCCTACTCTCTTACTTGATTACATAATCATTATATCATAAAAAAAGAGATATGTCAAGGAAATTTTTAACATATCTCATAATTTTTTATTCATCTAATACCCATTTTAATATATAAATTTTATTAGTTAGTGATTCTATATTCTTATCTATTCTAGGTAATTGATTATAGTCATTACAACCATATAAGTTATCTATTTCTTGTTGTAGTTCTATGTCTAGTTCTTTTATTTTATCTCTAATATCTTGTTCTGTTCTCATAACTTAATCCTCTAATACCCATCTTAGCATTTTAATTTTCTCACTTAGAGTTTCTATTCTATTATATATGTCATTAGTTTTAAATGTGTTTAATTTCTTAATCTCTTCAAATAGTAAATCTAATAAATAATTAAATTCCTCTTGTATTTCTTCTTTAGTTTTCATTGTCTACTCCTAGTATATTTATTATCTTATCATATTTATCTTGTGCTTCTTTATAGTTATTAAAGTAATTATTTAACCTCTTTCTATTTCTATCTATGTCTAAATCTCTATCATAATCTATTGCTATCTTTACTTTATCAGATATATCTATATAATAGTACCCTCTGTTTATCTCTTCTACAATCTCTTTTATTTCTAAGGTATCATAGTAATATATTCTATCTGTAGTAGAATATATTTTGGTATCATATCTATTATCATTTAAGGCTACTAATATATAATCATAACCACTTATATGTAGTATCTTATACCCAAGTTTACTATAATCATATTCATTATCTATAATTTCTAAAGTCCACTCATATAAGTTATCTTCTCTCTCATAAAAATCTACTTTTATTCTCTCTTTCATATACACCTCTCCTATAACACATCATCATGAAATGTACAACTAAATACCTCATCTTCTATTATATGTTGTAATATACAATCTATATTTAATCTAACCTTATCTTTGATTCTCTCTACTCTATCTCTATGTAGGTTATACTTATTTCCATTATAGCAATTAAAAGTTAATATACCCTCTCCTAACTCTTGTGTATTATTCTTATCTTGCCAAAGAACTCTAGCTATTATGTCTTTCTTGTTCCAAGCAAATAGAGTCATTCTTATCTCTGAACCCCTTTTATCATATTTATAACTTGCTAATGTTGTTATTATCATATTACCTCCTATCCTATTAATAATCTCTCTTCTTTTTCTTTTTTCTTACCTATTTTCTTATTACCCATCATATTTCTCATATCTTGCATAGAATAGCTACTACATCTAGTAACTTTCTTTGTATCCCCACTGTAATAATATTTACTATGTTTAGATGACCAAAAGAACCCTAAACCTTTTAATAGTTTATCATTATTCCTAGATGTATCTACCCATAACCAATCTCCTACTACTTCTAATTCCATATCCTCATAAAACATTAATTCATTTATTAATGCCTTTACCATTGCAGACATTCTAACATCTTTATATTGCTTTTCTATCAAATGATTGATTAGGTACTCATATTCACTGTATAACTCTCTGAATTGCTCATCTGTTCCACCCAAATCACTATGATATTATATCTTAGCTAATTCTCTAAAATGTTTCTTAATATCTGCTATTGTTTCATATTCTTTAGTAAAATATATGTATTCCATATCTATCCTCTCCTAAAAGTATGTAGGTCTGTATTTTATACTTTTATCTAATGTAGACTCATCTAATTCTCTATCATATATGGTTTTATTATCTGTATATTTTACTAAATATGATGCTAAGTTTTTAAACTCATCTAAAGTTATAAAATCATAAATTATTATTTCTTCTCCCCAATCTACTACTTTATCTTCTACTATTGGATGTACAAATATTTGTAACTTACCATCTCCTCTTACATAACATCTTATAGCAAATTCATTTGTATCTACATAGACTTTCCCTAATTCACATAAACTATCATTCATAAATACATCAAATTCTGTACCATCATTACCATTAGCATACATTATACCTTTATTTATTTTATCTAATGGTATATTATAATGTACTCTTACACTCTCAATCTCTTGTTTTAATGCTTCTATTATTTCTCTATTTGTTCTCATTCTATCACTCTCCTTTATTAATTTATATCTTATTCTATCATATTCTTACTAATATGTCAAGTATTATTTGTTACTTTTGTGCTTATTTTTTATCATATAATAAGAACATATACAACTTTCCTTGTATTTACTACTTTTATTTTGACACTCTGAGAGCCTTTTTAACGAGTTTTATTTTATGAGAGGTATAATTACATACCTATGACTGTTAAAATCGTTTATATGACTTGTGAGGTGGTTGTTAGATTTTGTTGTGTTTATTGGAGAATATAAAAAAAGAGAGGGTAGGAAGTAGTGTTAGCTACTTGATACCCTCTAGGTGTTATTGCTTTCTTTCTAAAAGTTGAAATGTATAGCCTATAGATTCTATTTCTTGTATTGTTGTTAATACTTGTCCTTCTTGTAGTCTACTGTTTAACTTAAAGATAATTGCCTTTTGTCCAACTTCTTGTTTAAATTGTTGTCTGTTCATTGGTACTTCTGTTCCTAATAATATTGATAGAATTTCTGATGTTGCTTGATGTCCTATATAACTGTCAAAATCATTTTCATTTACTAATTTTTGTGCTTGTTCTAATGTTATGTTGCTTAGTTTATAAGTTCCTACATCTGTTAATATTGGTGTGTTTAATATTGCTATTGCCATTCTTATCACTTCTCCTTTTTATTTAATTTCCCATATTGTATAATGTGTTTGTCTATACCCTAATTCCACTAATAAACCTATACATTCTACTTCTCTATACCTTAATCTTATTGGTTGCCTTAGTATTGCCTTTTGTATTATTTCTCTTAAAACTTTATCACTTATTCTGTTCTTATATTTCTTTTGTAAGTTAGATAAATTCATACATTACACCTCCTTATAGTTTGTTTATAACTATTACTGCTATTGCTACATAACTGACTAACATACTTGTTATTAGTATCATATTATCACTCTCCTTTTATATGTTGTTTGGGAAATTATTTTTTATATAAGTATTAATTTCTTTTATTAAATTAGTTAATTTATTTATATCATTTTTATGTATTATTATATCTGAATTAAACATTAGCCAATCTTTATCTTTTGGCATATAATCTATAGAATAATATTTTAATCCAGTTTCATTTTCATATAAATTTACTTTATATTCATCCATTTGTTGTAATTTATTCAATATATCCTCATTATTACATATTAATTCCCAAACATAATAATTTTTTCTAATGTTTAATTTTTTAAAGTTTACTGTAAGTATATCTTGCATTTATTACCTCCTATTTTATTCTTGTCTTAGTTTTAAATATCTTTAAAATTTTATCTCTATAATTATTCGCTAAATCTTTGGTTAAAAAATAATTTCCTGCTTCATATAATTTTATGGTTTGTTCATTATTTCCCTTAACCTTTACTACCTCAAAAGTTTCACTAATATAGTAATAAATACTATTTATATCTCCTTTTTGTACTTCTTTTTTATACTTATTATTTGTTCTTTTTACTAATTTTTTTATTTGTTCTAACTCAAATTTGTTTATTATATTATGAGTAGAGTGTCTATTATAAATAGACTGTTTACTTGGATTGGTACTAGCATATAAATAAATTATAGGTTCATATGAATCATACTCCTCAATATCTATCCCTAGATGTCTTTTATCATTAAAATTATCTTTAAGTAATTCCATATCTGAACATTCTAAATTCCAAGCATACAAGTCATATCCTATTTTTTCTGTTATTAGTTTTATAAAATCAGTCATTTAATTACCTCCTTGTTTTCTTTATATAGCTTATTATAACATATTAATAAGAATATGTCAATACTTTTCTTATATTTTATCTAGTTATTTTATCACTCTCTTATAAGCCATTTAAACCATTTTATTATGCTATGTGTATTATTAGTCCTATTTTAGTTACAGGATAGAGAATAGTGTGGTTTTATTTTGATGTATATTAAAAAGAGAGAGATTAATACTACTCTCTTTATGATTAATATAAGAATATTGGTTAGTTATTTAATTACACATAGAATCCCAATCTTCTATCTCTTCCTCTGTTTCTAATACTGCATAGCTTGTTTCAATAGTATTTGATAACCAATCCTCAAATAATTTCTCTAATAAGACATCATTCTTAATTATTTCTTTTGCTTCCTCTTCTGTATATTTCCAATCATCTACTAAATCTATAACTTCTGCATTTGTACTAAAAGAATTTGCTCTACTATCCACTAAAAAACCTACTTTATATTTACTCATTATATATCCTCTCCTTTATCTTTTCTTTTTATTATTATTTCTTTATTCAAATCATCTATAAATACAGATAAACTTCTAGTCTGTTGTGTTAATGTTAGTTTATTCCTATATTCACTTGATTTAAAATGTTTTATCATATCATATATTTTAGAGATTCCTACTGAACTTTTAATTTTAGTAGTAGAGTTAAGCAAGGTATCCTCTAAATAAACTGTATAAGTATATTCTGTATTATTAATTAAAGATAACTTATATTCTCTAGTATAACTATCTCTAATAACTAACTCATCTTCTCTATAGTCTGTTGCAGGTAATATAATTAATTCTGTTGGGTTAATTATTTCTAAAAAACTCAATTTATCTTGTAATATTAATATTTTAATCTCTCTTGACATACTTTATCAACTCCTTTATCTGTTTTATAAATCTATTATAGCATATCTTATTATGATTGTCAAGAAAATATTTATTAAAATAAAAAAGAGATGAGTAATCTCATCTCTTATATCTACTATTTATTTTTGAATGATTTAATCTTTTTGACCAATTTATTAAACACATTTTTTATTGGAGTTTTAAAATAAGCCAATACAAATACACCTAATAAAATTAAAACTAATGCTAATTTCATTATTAATACACACCCCCCTTTTAATTAAATAATCTATTATTTAAGTCATCTAAGTCATTTTTCATCTTATCTAAGTCTAAGCTATTATACTTATAACCTAGATGTCTTCTACCTACATTATCTAACAAATCATAATCTAACTCTAAACCATAATTATAATTTATTGTTTGTATATCTTCTAAATACAATTTATGATTATTAGGAATAATAAGATAAGTATAAAACTTACCTTTATCCTCTACTATATATCCACTTGTATATCTATATAAATTCATTGCATAAACTTTAGGTTGTTCTTCTAGTTGTTCTATTACTATTGTTGGTTGTGTTACTTCCCATTGCATATTATGACCTTCTTTCTAACAATTAAATGTATTATATTTTACAGATTTTATTTTTAATTAATGTTTTCTACTAATTTATTTAATACTGAATTTGAGATAGGAGTAATTAGTTTATCCTCACTAAATATCGGTGTAGTAAATATCACAGGTTCTCCTATATACCATATACCTTCTGGAACTTTAACTAAATAACCTAAATGATTTAAACCATATAAATATTTTATATATTCTTGTTGACTTTGACTTGGAGTTTTTTGTTGATATAACTGTTCTACATTCAGATACAAACTATCACTCACTAAAAGTTCATTATAACCTAAATCTTTTATAAGATATCCTTCTTGACTACTTGAATTGAATTTATTAGTATAATATAAACAACCTACAATATGTTTAAATTCTTTATCTCCTAATAAATTATTAAAAAATGTATATAGTTCTGATGTATTTTTTATTAGAGCATTATCACATAAAGGAAATAAATATATACTATCTACTCTAGGCACTACTAAAATAACAACCTCTTGTGGATTTTTTTGTCCATAATGTAACATATACCCTCTATCTAGGTTATTACTTTTAAGCTCTATTCCTACTCTGTTTGCAAATCTATATTTAGAAGAGGAATATTCATCTATAACAAAATCCCCTTTACATACATATACTTTATTTTGCTCTAATCTAAATGTTTGTTCGTTCTCTTGCAATATATCTTTAATAAATTTAGTCTTAAAAGTTGCCAACCCACTTCTCTGTATATTTTTTCTAAGACTATTAGTACCATCTCCAAGAGGTATATATCTATACACTCCTAGATTATACTCGTCATTTTGCAAATTCATAGGGTATATAATAGGATTATCCAATAAGTTTTGTGTTATTATTTTTCCTGTAACTCTATCAAATACTTTAATATTTTGTATAGGATATATAATACTACTAGCAAAACTAGATGAGTTTTCAGATTTTGACTTTTTAAAATATTCTTCTCTATACTGTTGTTGTAAAATTTCATCTCCTATATTCTCTTTTTCTTTTGTAGAAAAATATAATCTATCCATACAATTAAATGTAGTTAAATTCATAATTACATATAACTCTTCTTTTTGTTTTTCCCAATAAGTATATCCCAAATATTTATTATTATAATATCTATCTACAATTTTTTGAGTTAATTGTGCATCCTCTGTAAGAACTAAATTATCCATATCTATTTGGTATCTATTTGTGTAATTACTATCAGAAAAAGCCACTCTATTATCTGTTACATTAAAAGTTTTATAAGTATCTTGAGTAAGTTTTTTAGGAGTAATATTTATAATTGCTCTTTGTGGGTCATAATCCCAAGTAGCAGAACCCTCATACAATTTAGTTAAATATGTATAAAATATAGGGTTGTCTGTTTTCTTTATACAAAAATGATTTATCAAAGGTAAACATACAAGTTCTGTTTCTGTTTTATATATTAAACAATAAAAATATTTAGGTAAATTTGTTCCATCTGTAAATTCATTTACTGCATCAAAAGTTAAATTTACATGTGGGTTTATTGGGTTTATTTTTAGTTGTTTTGTATCTTTTAGATATAGCATTGTTTGTTCGGTATGATTCAATGTAAAATTTCCTTGTGTAACATATATTTTATTGTTCTCTATATCAGTTATATTACGAACACCTAACAATATAGCTAAGTATTTTAAAGTATTTTGAGCTAAAGCATCAGAAATAGGAGTTTTAATTATAGGATTTTCAGTAAGAATAACATCTTGATATATAGATATATCCATAAGTACACCCTTAGAAAACTCATTTGCTATAAATTTCATTCTTTCTGAGTTTAAAGGTATAGTCCTAGATACTTCTGAAAAAATAGAACCTGATAATCTATCTAATACTTGTTTGGGTCTAGGTGTTAGCTTACTCTTCTTAGTATCAAAATCATTTAATATTTCTTTTCCATATTGATAAGCATTAAGTCTAATGCTATACACACTATTCTTTACTGAATTTGTTATTGAATCTATTATAATACTTCCTAAATCAAGTTCAGATAATCTGACTGCTCCAAATATACTATTATTATGTTTTAATATTCCAAAAGGTTTTGATACACCATCTATTCTTGACCCTGCAAACCCAGTTACTAACTCTTTATATTGAAAACCTAATAATCCATATCCACGAGCTTCACCATTATCTTCCCACCATTCTCTATTTAAGAAATTGTCAAATTCTGAACTTCCTACTGCTCCACCACTACTACTAGGTAATTCTATTTCCATATCCTCATCTATAGTACCATTAAATTGTTTATACTTTAATTTTGAGTTATCTAATCTTAAATTCTTAATCACATTATTTAAATCTGTTTTATTAGCTTTTGCATTTAATTGACTAGATAATGTTGTTGTATCTATACTATCTACTTTTGATTTTAAACTATTAAAGTCTGTAGAACTAACCTTTGTTTGTAAATCTCTAGTTAATCTTGATGACATAGTAGTCATATCTTGTTTTACCTCAGAAATAACTTGATTAACTAATTTTGTACTAGCTAAAACTGATTCTGAATTAGAAGTAATTAAAGAACTTACATCTAAATTAAATCCTGTTTTCTTTTCTATTTTAGGTTCATACAATCTATCCCCTATAGTTTTTACATCACTTTCTGATATATTACTAGATTTTGTATAAGGCTCTCCATTAATATTATTTAAAGTTATGTTTTCTATAACTAAATCTTTAACTATACCAGTTTTATCTTCTAAATTCTTAGTAGTATTAAATTTTACATAATTATCATCTTTAAATTCTTGTTTAAAAGTTGTATAATCTAAACTTTGGTTATCTACTTTTACTTTTAAATTATCATAATCATTCTTATCTACTTTCTCTTTTATTTTTGCTTCTATTTTCTCTGCACTAGAATAATCATTTGTTACATTTCCTTTATCTAGTTTATTGTTAAGATTATCTACTATACTATTAACAAATGATTGAAGTTTATCTATTATTTTATTTAATTTGATACCCCAAGTATTCTCATCTGAATTTAGTATAGGTTTATCTTCTAATAAATTAGGTTTTTGCATACTATCTCTCCTTTACAATATAAAATCTACCTTAATAGTATAAGGTAGTTCTATATCTATATATATCTTTTTCTTTAATAATGTAATCAAATTTAGTCTTCATTTAATTCTTTTGCTTTATTAAAGGCATCTGTCCATATAGTATCTCTGAATTTCATAGCTAATTCAGACGATTTAAAATAATTTCCTATATCATAATATAAAGAATCTGTCTTAGTATCATTCTCTGTATATATCTTTATATATCCTAGAGAATCAATACTATAGTAGTTCTCATATAGGTTGGCTCTCCATCTTTTTGGTCTACCATATTTATGATTTATTTCTGTAACAAAATTCTCTATTTTGATTTTATCTTCCTCATATATTAACATTTCATCATCTAATATATCCCATATACCTTCAAAATCATCAAATATATAGATATTATCTTGATGTCTTACGAATTTTACTTCATTATTATGTACCTCTGTTACATTTGATGGTATATTATTTTTGACTATTCTCCAAGCATACTTACCCCATATTTCTTGAAATTCTATCTCTAAAACCTTTTCTTTTTCCATAGTTCCTCCTTTAAACTTTTACTTTATTTCATTTATAAGATTTTGAATGAAAGCATCCCAATCTTCATCTTCTGATAAATAGTCATTTAAAGCATCACAATAGTCTTGCCAATTATCTACACCTCCACATTCCAGTGCATTTAATGTATGATATGAATATAAAAATTCTTCTAAAGTTTCTTTGTCTATTTCATAATTTCCATTTTTTAATTTTTTGATTTCCATATAACCTCCTATTTATCTCTCTTTAATAACCAAATAACTAAACATATTATACCACATAAAAGTATGTATCTTATATTTTTATTTGGTATATAGTCTTGTATAAATTGTAATATTCCTGTAAATTTGAAATCTATTTTAATCCTCCTCTTTTATATTATATAGTTCTTTTAATTGTTCTATTAATTTATCTGCATAAGAATTAGTATCTACACTTACAGTATGTGTAGTTTTTGTAATTAAATCCTCAAAAGACATAACTATTCTTTTAGGTGTTTTTGCTACAAAAGAAACATTTATATAAGTAGTGAATAATACATAAGTAGAATCTTCTATACACTCTAAAATATCATCTCTAAATTGTAATTTGATACATTGATTTAATTCCTTTGCATTAGGGTTGTATAGATGATAATAAACACCTATTAAGTAATCAAACTCTTCTATATTTACATTTTTATTTTGTAATTGTTTTTCTACTTTTATTAATTCTTCTATGTATTCTGATGTACAATTACTACCATAAATAAAATGTAATTCCTCTGTAGACTCATTATTTAATACATCTTCTATATCTGTTTTGCTTGTAGACTGTAATATAAAAGTTTTTAAAGTTATAAATTCATTTTCTGTAAGGGATTCCATAGGTCTAGGTAACCCACCTAAAAAAGTTATTTTATCTTCTACTATTATTTCATATTTATTTGTAATATATAATATTATTTTACTTTCACTATTATTTAATTTATATTTAAAAGCACCTAATCTATTATTTACAACTAAATCATAATAAGAATCATCATTTGATGGAGCATATTTCCATTTACCCTCTTGATTTAATCCATATGTAGAAATTATATCCTTTACTATATTTTT
>ERZ772909.1959-NODE-1959-length-10819-cov-6.141119_pt1 | contig 10819 bp, 8 predicted proteins | sample MGYA00511137_ERZ772909 | MGnify/ENA primary metagenome ERZ772909 (study PRJEB29015, sample SAMEA2738095) | human oral metagenome | biome: human oral; feature: human-associated habitat; material: saliva | place: China | collected 2270 ... | reverse complement strand
CTTCAAAACGTTTAGAAGATTTTGAAAAACAAGCTATTGACAACAAGAGAAAGGGAGTTGTCGGTAATAAGGGCAAGGCTACACCAACTATAGCCAAGGCTAAAGAGATAAATCCTATACTGAGATAAATAATACGCATATCTTTTCCTTTTTAAAATTTTATTATTCTAGTTTCCCATAAAGAGTTGTGATCTGTCAAGTTTTAACTCAAAAGGACTGAAATCATCATTTCAGTCCTTATTATTTTTATTTAATTTTTTCTTCTTCGTAATCTCCGTTACTACATACTACTTGTTTGCCACCACCACGGATTTTTTTCTCCATGAGGAAATTACCACATTTTGGACAATCACGCCCTACAGGCTTATCCCAAGAAGTAAATTCACATTCTGGATATCGATTGCATCCATAGAAGAGACGATTACGTTTGGTTTTACGCTCGATGACTTGTCCTTGATGACAGTTAGGACAAGTTACCCCAATTTCTTTTACAATTGCTTGTGTATGGCGGCAATCTGGGAAATTACTACATGCGTAGAATTTACCAAAACGACCTAGCTTAATCACCATTGGACTTCCACAAACTTCACAATTAAATCCAGCAGGCTCATCCTTAATCTGAATTTTTTCCATTTCTTCTTCGGCTTTTGCGACCTCTTTTGAGAAAGGTTTGTAAAATTCGTCGATTACTTTTTGCCATTCTTCTTTACCAACTTCTACATCATCCAGTTTTCTTTCCATTTCAGCGGTAAAAGTTACATTGACAATATCGGGGAAGTACTCAACAATCAGTTTATTAACAACTTCTCCCAATTCGGTAGGTTCAAAGCGTTTAGATGCTAGTCTTACATAATAACGTTTTTGGATTGTTTCAATGGTTGGAGCATAGGTAGATGGACGTCCAACTCCGTTTTCTTCCAAGGTCTTAATCAAAGTAGCCTCAGAATATCGTGCAGGCGGTTGTGTGAAATGTTGTTCTGGTTTGCTATTGACCTGTTTAACAAGATCTCCCACTTTCATATCTGGCAGCATCTTATTCTTATCAGAATCGTTGTAGATGGCCAAATAACCATCAAATTTAACCTGACTACCGTTAGCAGCAAATTGAACTCCATTTTGAGAGAGCTTAACGGCCATTGTATCAAAGATAGCACCCGTCATCTGACTCGCTACAAAACGATTCCAGATAAGCGTATAGAGTTTGAGTTGGTCTTTATCCAAGTACTTAGCAATTTTTTCTGGCGTGTTAAAGACACTTGATGGGCGGATAGCTTCATGGGCATCTTGAGCACCAGAAGCATTTTTTACCTTACTTCCATGCTTAGAGTACTTGCTTCCAAAACGTTCATTGATGTAGCTTGCTGCTTCATTTTGGGCAACTGGACTGATACGAGTTGAGTCCGTACGCATGTATGTAATCAAACCTTGTACACCCGTACCAATATTAATTCCCTCATAGAGCTGTTGGGCAACCATCATGGTCTTACGAGTACGGAAGTTAATCTTATTTGCCGCATCCATCTGCATGGTTGATGTTGTATAAGGTAGCGGTGCATTACGTTTACGCTCTTTTTTATCTACCTGTTCTACTGTGAAGTCTTTGCTAGTAAGATGAGATAAAACTTCTTTTACCTTTTCATTCGTAGCAAGCTTCATCTTCTTCCCATTCATACCATAGAAAGAAGCTTGGAACTGCTTGGTTCCCTTTTTGAAGACTCCATCAATCGTCCAATATTCTTCGGGTTGAAAGGCATTAATCTCATTTTCACGGTCAATAATTAACTTGAGTGCAACAGACTGCACACGACCAGCTGACAAGCCCTTCTTGACCTTTTTCCAAAGAATTGGTGAAATAGAATAACCTACCAAGCGGTCCAAAACACGACGTGCTTGTTGGGCATCGACCAAATCCATATTGATTTTACGAGGTTCTTTAAAGGCATTTTTCACTGCATCTTTGGTAATCTCGTTGAAAACAACACGGTTGGTGTCATTCTCGTCAAGATTTAAAATATGAGCCAAATGCCAAGAAATAGCTTCTCCTTCACGATCCGGGTCACTTGCAAGAAAGACTTTATTGGCTTTCTTTGCTTCTTTTTTCAAATCGTTGATAAGAGGACCTTTACCTCGAATATTGATATATTGTGGATCGTAATTATTTTCAACGTCAACTGACATACTTGACTTTTTCAAATCACGGATATGACCGACGCTAGCTAAAACCTTATAATTACGTCCTAGATATTTTTCAATCGTCTTCGCCTTAGCAGGTGACTCTACGATTACAAGATTTTTTTTACTTGTTGATTTTTTCTTTTTGGTTGCTGTTACCACAGTATCACACCTTCTAAAAGTAATTAAACTTTATAAAGTGTAAACCATTTTTAAAAACCTGTCAAGACTTAACACCCATATAATAGAAGAAAAGTTTGCTAAATGAAATCATTTCATTCATTAAAATTCAAATTCTGCTAGTATATCCTGCCCACATGTTGCTAGTTTTGCTCCTTCTTGGATCAAATGATGACAGCCGTCTGAGCGTCCATCTAAAATGGAACCTGGAATCGCAAAGACATCTCTACCTTCCTCCATCGCACGCTCACAAGTGATTAAGCTACCAGATCTCATTTTAGCTTCTGCAACGATAACTCCTCTACACAATCCTGCAATAATGCGATTTCTGGCAGGAAAGTGAAATTTCAAGGGTTCTTCCCCTGGTCCGTACTCACTTAGTATTAAATGATTGTCTCCAATGTATTCTTGAAGACGTTTATTTGAACGAGGATAATAGACGTCTAAACCAGTCCCGATCACTGCAATCGTTTTGCCACCAGTTTGAAGAATTGACATATGGGCTGCTGTGTCGATTCCTCTAGCAAGTCCGCTCGCCACAACTAATTCATTCTCCAGTTCTTCAATGACTTTCCGGACTGATTTGGTTCCGGTTTGACTACAAGAGCGACTACCTACAACTGCTATCTTGGGTAATTTCAAGAGATTTAAATCTCCTTTATAAAAAAGCAATACAGGTGCATCATAAATTTCACTGAGTGAAATTGGATAAACATCATCCAAAATTGAAAATGATGGGAACTTTTCAAAATCTTTCTGGAGACGTTCCATGCTTTCAAAAGTCAGTTTATGATATCGCTCCATAAAAACTACTGGATTACGACACTCTGAGGCTTCAGCAATTGTCTCTAAACTCAATTCCTGATCATAAATTTCTCCATATTGAAGAACTTTCAGAACCTGCTGATTACTTAAACCTGCTTGCTTTAACTTATAAATCTCGAAATTATCAATCTTAATTTTCATGATCGACTCCTTTTTCTCTCTCTATTTATCTATTCGTAGAAAAAGAAAAAAACTCCCAACAATTTTACTTGTTAGGAAGTTTCTATTTATCTTTGTTATGTTAGTAATCAGGTCGAAGAACTCCAGTGACAGTCGCTTTAGTTGCTTCGTAGTCTCCGTCAATAACAACCTTGATAATGCGTTTAGCATCTTCTTCAGGCGCAGGAACCAATGGGAGGCGAGTTGGACCAGCTTCAAATCCCATATAGTTGAGTACTGCCTTGACAGGCGCAGGACTTGGATAAGAGAAAAGAGCATTGACTTTAGGAATAAATTTACGTTGAATCGCTGCTGCCTTCTTCATATCACTCTCTTCAATCGCAGTGAACATTTCATGCATTTCATCACCATTCGTATGAGAAGCAACAGAAATTACACCGTCAGCACCAAGATTCATAGCATGGAAAGCATCCCCATCTTCACCAGTGTATACCAAAAAGTCTTCAGGCTTATGCTCAATCAAGTAGGCCATATTTGCAAGGCTGGTACATTCTTTAACTCCGATGATATTTGGATGTTCCGCTAAGCGAAGCATGGTTTCCGGAGTCAATTCAACTACTACACGACCTGGGATGTTATAGATAATAATTGGCAAATCAGATGCGTCTGCAATGGCTTTAAAGTGTTGGTACATACCTTCTTGAGATGGTTTATTGTAGTAAGGAACAATCGCTAGACCGGCTGCAAAACCACCAAACTCCGCTACTTCCTTGACGAACTCGATAGAGTCGCGAGTATCGTTAGTACCAACACCCGCAATTAAAGGAACACGGCCGTTAACAACCTTCTGAACAGCTGCAAACAACTGCAACTCCTCATCGTGAGTAAGAGTTGGACTCTCAGCAGTCGTCCCCGCCAAGAGAATTCCATCTGTATGATGTGCCAATAAGTGTTCAATTAATTTTGGAATCGCATCGAAATTGATAGAGCCATCTTCATGAAAAGGAGTAATAAAAGCTGTAATAATTTTACAATCTTTTAAATCTTGATAAGACATACAATAATTCCTCTCTATTTTAAAGAAGGAGTTCAAACGAACTCCTACATGTTATTTCAATTCAAATTTTAATTCAGCTGTTGGGCGAACCAAACCACGTTCGTGAAGTGTTTCTGCGATTTGGACTGAATTCCAAGCGGCACCTTTAAGGAGGTTATCAGAAACTACCCACATATGGATTCCTTTTTCTGCATCCAGGTCTTTGCGGATACGTCCAACGAAGGTATCACGTGAACCTACCGCATTAACTGCTTGAGGATAGATTTGGTGAGCAACATCGTCTTCAAGGACGGCACCTGGGAATTCTGCAATAGCAGCTTTTACTTCTTCGATTGGTGCTACTTCTTTTGTTTCAATGTAGACTGACTCTGAGTGAGCTGACAAGACTGGAATCCGAACACAAGTTGCTGAAACAGCGATGCTATCGTCTTCCATGATTTTCTTAGTTTCGTTTGTCATCTTCATTTCTTCGTAAGTATAGTCATTTTCAGTGAAGACGTCGATTTGAGCCAAAGCGTTGAAGGCGATTGGGAAGTGTTTCTTATCACCACCACATGGCAAGATTTCAGCTTTAACATCACGTGGGTTAACGCCGTCATTCAAAACTTCTTTCAACTCACGTTGTGTTTCAAGAATAGCTCCCATACCAGCACCTGAAACAGCTTGATAAGTTGACACAATAATACGGTCCAAGCCCCATTTTTGGCGAACTGGTTCGAGGGCAACCATCATTTGAATAGTGGAACAGTTAGGGCAGGCGATAATACCGTTGTGAGCATCTAGCGCATGTGCATTGACCTCAGGTACAACCAATGGCACATCTGGATTTTGACGGAAGTAAGATGTGTTATCAACAACAACTGCACCTGCTTTAACGGCGTATGGTGCATATTTAGCTGAGGTAGATCCACCAGCTGAGAAGAGTGCAATATCAACACCTTCAAAAGCGTCCTCTGTCGTTTCTTCGATAGTCACGTCTTGACCTTTAAATTGCAAGACTTTCCCTGCAGAACGTGCAGACGCAAGGTAACGAATCTTATCGATTGGAAGTGTTGATTCTTCCAACATTTTGATCATTTGAGCACCAACGGCACCTGTAGCACCGACAACAGCAACTGTGTATCCCATAGTAAAACCTCTTTCGGAATTTTCTATCAATTTAGTTTAGTGAATCTATTATACTACGTTTAAGCCCAGTTGAAAAGGGTTAAAAGAGCAAGAATAACAGAAAAATCCCCTACCAAATGGTAAGGGATAAGAGGCATCTTTCGATGAGAGTAGCAGGTTCACACAACTACTCAAGGTCCGCTCCTGCGTTACAATTTAATGTAGACCTCCTCAGCGCAAAAGGCTCTAAAGAGCCAATCGACTCATCGCATGTTTCTATTCTAGCATAATGGACGACAGTGTCAAGCGGTTGATTTCTACAAATACTTTCTTGCCTCCCTAATGCTAAGAGGGGCCATTTGACTAGCATGTTGATCAATAAAAATACGAACCCAATCAGGATTTACCTTTGAATAATTGCGCAAGCTCCAACCGATAGCCTTGTTAATGAAAAACTCAGTCTGTCCAAAGTTATTACAAATAACCTCAGCTAAGAGGTCTGTATCTGTCAATTCTTTACGCATAAGCTGGTGGTCAATGGCAATACGTCTCAACCAAAAATCCTCATCCAGACTCCATTGGCGCATGATACTCTTAGTTTCTGGATAGTGAAAAGTAATCTCCCCAATAATACGGTCTAATTGATCTATGCTGTCCCACCATGATTTGGTTTGAGCCAATTCCTTTAGCTTTGGAAAATCTTCAGGTCTAAACTCCTTCTTCTTTTTGTCCAGATAATCCATAGCAATATATTGAAACTCACGGTAGGGTTGCTGCCAACACTCTTCCACAAAATTCCAATCAATTGGATCCTTAATGAAAGGCTTAAAAAACTCTCTTTCAATCTTTCTGAGAATTGTTTTTTGAACGCCAAGAAACCTGAATTTATTTTTCATATAGGCTTCCATGTGTGGTACTTTAGCTGGATCAGCTTGGTCTTCTAACAGTTTTAAAAGGATTTTTGCATCCATATGAGTACTCCTATATTACATCAAAGGTCCAATCAAAGAAAAGAGATAACCACTCAAACGATGAACTAGAGGCATTTTAGACAAACTTTCCAAAGTGACTTCCTCTGAGAGTGCCTGGGTTTTCTCAAAATCTTGTTCAATGTTAAGCACTTCCAGATTTTTATAGAGATAGACCCCATCTTCAAAATTTTGATAGAGACTCCGGTAATCAGTGTTAATGGTACCTACCACAGCTTGTTTGGCGTCAGAAACATAAACTTTAGCATGGATAAAGCCTGGGGTATAACGGAAAATACGGACGCCAGCATCCAAGAGCACTTTAAAATAGGTAGTCGCAATATCAAAGGCATACTGCTTATCTGGAATCCCTGGCATAATGATACGAACATCTACACCTCGTCTGGCCGCAAAGGTCATGGCTCTTACGAGTTCGTCATCCAAAATCAGATAAGGGGTCATAATATAAACATAATTAGTGGATGTATTTAAAAGATGTAGGTAAACATTTTCTGCAACCTTGTGATAGGTCAATGGCGAATTACCGTATGGAAGAACAAAGCCTTGACTATCTCTTTTTTGAGGCTTTTCTTGTAGATATCGCTCCATATCAGCTGGATCATCAACTCCAGTCACTGACCACATGGTCAAAAAGAGAGCCTTGAGAGTTTGTACTGCTGAGCCGTCTAATCGAATCGCAGTATCCTTCCAATGACCAAAACGCTCTCGTTTATTGACATACTCATCAGCAATATTAACGCCACCGGTATATGCGACTTGACCATCAATCACTGTTATTTTTCGGTGGTCTCGGTAGTTGTAATAGGTCGATAAAATTGGCTTGAGTGGTGAGAAAGTTTGAGCTTTAATCCCAACCTTGTGTAGCCTGTCGATGTAATCGTAGGACAAGGTAGTCATCTCATTCATCCCATCAAACATAACACGAACGTCCAGTCCTGCCTTAGCCTTCTCCTCCAAAATGGTTAATATCTCTCCCCACATGATGCCTTCATCAATGATGAAATACTCCATGAAGATATACTGTTCAGCCTTTTTCAAATCCTCTAACAAAGCCGGAAGCATGTCATCTCCAAGTGGGAAGTAGGTAACATTAGTGTTTCTGTAGATGGAAAACTGAGCCGGACTGTGCTCCAGAAAATAAGCCAAACGCTGTAATTGACGATCACTATGAGATAAATAATCTGCAACTTCTGGATCAGTACTCAAATAGTCGGAAGCTTGCTGAGTAGCTTCCACAAGACGCTTTTTCAACCGTCTGACACCAAAATCAGCGAGAGAAAAATAGAGCAGAGCTGTCCCAAAAATTGGAAAGAGGGCAATGATAATCAACCAAGATAGTTTGGAACGGGAGTCCATGGAACGATTGAGCAAATAAAAGAAGGTAAAGACACTCAACAAGTGTTCCCATAGGATAATGGACGGGAAATGCTCTTGGAGACTGACATAAGAAAATATTAGGAAGGTCAGTTCAAGAAAGAAAAAAAAGAAAATGGGTACCTTGCGATTCAGCAGGATTTTTGCCCATTTAGAAGGTTTCTGAGGCAATAGTCGGGCACTTGTTTCTTGGGACATATAGGCTCCTTTAGAATGAAAAAGACGGCCTTTACATACCGACCTCTTTCAGTGATATATTTAGTCTTAGTGAGACATTCTACCATAGGTAAATGACATGAGCAAATAACATCAGCAATTAACCAGTATTACTGATAAGCCAATAGCTTATTTCTCTATTTTTCTAACAGGAGCATCTAAGGTCTTTTGCATCCAAACGATATCATGCCATTTATTAAACTTATAGCCAATCTTTGGAAAATGAGCCACTTGAACATACCCCCGCTTTTTATGCATGGAGATGCTGGCTTCGTTAGGGACTGCAATACAAGCCAGAAAGCGTAAGTAACCTCGTGCTTTCAACTCCTCTTCCAAAGCATCATAAAGGGACGATCCGATTCCTTGCCCTCTGGCTTCTTTGGAAATGTAGATGGATAATTCCACAGTCCAATCGTAGGCAGCGCGTGCATAATAGGTTGAAGCATAGGCATAGCCCACGACTATTCCACCGACTTCTGCGACTAGGTAAGGAAAATGAGCCAGCGTTTGTGTGATACGCTTTTCAAATTCCTGGACAGTCGGCACATCGACCTCAAAGGTGATGGCTGTCTCTGTCACATAAGGTTGGTAAATCGCTCGGATAGTTTCTGCATCACTAAGTTGAACAGGTCGAATAATCATGGTGTCCTCCTAAATAAATTACACCTAGTATACCGAGAAGCCCGGCAACTGTCAATCAATGCCTGCCTGATAATTCCCTCCTCCTTCTATGTCTCACAAAAAAGGCTGGAGCATTTTGGCCCAACCTCTTAGAAAAGAATGATGATCTAGTCTTCTTTCTTTGAAAACTGACTGTTATACAATTCGTAATAGAATCCCTTGTCTGCCAATAAGGATTGGTGGTTTCCTTGCTCAATGATTTGTCCATCTTTGAGGACAAGAATTTTATCTGCTTCTTGAATGGTAGACAAGCGGTGAGCAATGACAAAGCTAGTCCGTCCCTTCATTAAGTTCTTCATGGCTTTTTGAATCAAGAGCTCTAAACGCGTATCAACGGAAGATGTTGCTTCGTCCAAAATCAAGATCTTTGGATCAGCAAGAAGTGCACGCGCAATGGTTAGGAGTTGCTTTTGTCCCAGAGAAATATTACTAGACTCCTGGTTCATTTCCATGTTGTAACCACCAGGCAGGGTCCGAATAAAGTGATCGACATTGGCCGCCTTTGCAGCTTCCACAATTTCTTCATCCGTCGCTTCCAAATTTCCAAAACGAAGATTTTCCTTGATGGTCCCTTCAAATAACCAGGCATCTTGAAGGACCATTCCGAATTGCTTGCGGTAATCCTGACGGGAAATATGTCGAATGTCATGACCGTCTACTGAGATGGAGCCTGCTGTTACATCATAGAAACGCATCAACAAATTAATGAGGGTTGTTTTTCCAGCACCGGTTGGTCCAACAATGGCCACCATTTCACCTGGTTTGACCTCTAAATTGAAATCCCGTATCAACGGTTTATCCGCTACATATTGGAAATCTACATGTTTAAAGCTCACTTGACCGGTCAAATCTTCAGTAAGAGCCTCTGTGACCTCTTCTGCTTCATCCGGTTCATCCATGACTTGGAAAATCCGATCCAGCGAAGATTTGGCACTTTGTAGCTGACCAGCTAATTGAGTCAAATTTTGAATGGGTTGATTGATCTGCCAGACATATTGAACGAAAGCCTGCATATTTCCGACCGTTAAACGCCCTGCCAATACTTGCAAACCACCCATCAGAGCAACAATCAAGTAAGTCAGATCAGATATACCGTTTAAGACCGGCATCATTAAGCCAGAAATGAAATTAGCCTTAAACCCAACCTCTTTCAAGTGTTGGGTAATCTGATGAAACTCTTCTTGAGAAGACTCTTCTCTTACATAGAGCTTGAGGACATTAAAGCCCGTCAAATTTTCTTGGACAAAACCGTTCATAGCCCCTAGAACATCTGCTTGCTGCTTAAAGTAGGGCTGGGATTTCTTCATGATAAAGCGGGCACTTAGATAAGTGATCGGAATGGATAGAATGACCACCAAGCCCAATTGAAGGTTCAAATAGAGCACCATGCCGATGACAAAGAGCAAGGTAAAGACGGCATTCACAATCTGCAAAAAAGACTGCTGCAGAGCATTGGAGACTGTTTCGACGTCGCTCGTAAAGCGCCCCAGAAGGTCCCCAAACTGATGACGGTCAAAATAAGACACAGGAATCCGATTGATTTTATGAGATAAATCATTTCGCATATCCTGAATCGTCTTTTGAACAGCATTGGTCATGAAATAGTTGGAATAGTAAGAACCTAATTCATAAAAGACCCCACGAATCAAATAGAGCGTCATAATGATCGCAATATAAGTAGCATTCAGATTAGCTCCAGGCACTCCTTTAGCCATATCCAAAAGATTTTGAGTTAATTCTGTAATCGCAAGCCCTAAGACAAAGGGTTCGACGACACTCATAATAACACTGATGATTTTTAGAAAAATGGACAAGCAAACTTCAAATCGATAAGCTTTCAAATAGGTCCATAGTCGACTAAAACTATTTTGTTCTTGTTTCATTTGCTTCTCCTTTCTATTCTTCCGTGAGGGATGGGCTGCTATTTAGCTGGGAATTAGCAATTTCGCGATAGATTTCATTGCTTTCCATTAACTCTTCGTGTGTCCCACGTCCCACGATCTCACCTTGATCCAAGACAATAATTTGATCTGCATCCATGATGGTACCCACGCGTTGAGCCACGATCAAGACGGTCGCATCACCTGTCACATCTTTC
>ERZ772909.1958-NODE-1958-length-10820-cov-2.454900_pt1 | contig 10820 bp, 14 predicted proteins | sample MGYA00511137_ERZ772909 | MGnify/ENA primary metagenome ERZ772909 (study PRJEB29015, sample SAMEA2738095) | human oral metagenome | biome: human oral; feature: human-associated habitat; material: saliva | place: China | collected 2270 ... | reverse complement strand
ATTCCTGCCGACCGCACAAAAGGAGTACGCACCTACCTGTGTAACGCGCTCGTGCAAATTAGGAAAAAGTCTGCTTATAGAATAGGAAAAACCACCGCTGTATTTTACACTGATATTAGGAATTTCCCCGCTTATAAAACAGTTTTAACAGCCTTGAAAAGCCCCTCAAATATACTTTTGAAGGGGCTTTTTTGTTTTTAAAGACTGCCGGTTTGTTTGGTTATGACCTTCTTTTGAGAGCCTTTAAGGTCTATCGATATGGGATAATTGGCCGTCAATACCTCCACTTTGTGGCGGGGTGATTGTGCTCTATTGGTCATAGAACAAGCCATATCTATCTCAAGCGAATACCAGCCGTTCCGCTTAATACATTCTTTCAATGCAGGGTTTCGATAGGAACTCAATAAGAATTTTCCTTTGATTTCCTCCAGTAAAATCAGTAAATTGTCAAAATCATCTTGACTGTAACCATCATAATGCCCTTGATCTGCGCCGACATACGGCGGATCAATGTAGAAAAATGTTTCCGCAGTATCACGGCTTCTGATAATTCTCAAGGCGTCGCAGCACTCAATCTGGGTATTTTGCAGCCGTATCGCGTATTCTTCAGTAAAACCTTTCCGTTTATTGGCAAGTTTCTTGCTTGCCGTACCGGATCGGTCATATCCAAATACGCCGTCAAGCTTGCAACCGTATGAAATGTTTGCAAGCATCCATACAGCCCACGCCCGTTTTACCCTATCAAACATATCAGGGTTTGCATAAATAACCTGTGCTTGCCGGTGCTTTGCCCTGCTATGCAGTGTTATTGCAATCTCTCTTTCTAACGCCGTGAAATCATTCTTGACGACTTCATAGAAGTTAATCAACTCGCTATTGGTATCGTTAATAACTTCAACTTTTGACGGCTTTTTTGCGAAGTATACTGCAGCTCCGCCTAAAAACGGCTCGCAGTATATTTTGTGTTCCGGAATCAGTTCCAGAATGATAGGCGATAAGGTTTGCTTACCGCCATAGTACGAAATTGGCGTCTTCATAGACTCAAGCCTCCTCAAAATGATTGAGCTAAACCTGACGGCATGATGACCCGATAATCAAAGTACCTGAGTACGAGGGTACGGGTTAAGATTAGGGGAAACCCTGAAGGCGGTATCAGCGCCTGCCCGGTGGTAGTGACACCGGGTTCTTGCCCGTTTTTACGGCATCCTGAACGAATACAGATACCGTTTTTATGCGCTTTCAAGCTCGCTGATTTCTTTGCGCCACGCCTTGCGTTGTGCAATTTTTTCAGCATAGTCGGCTGCCGTTGCAGAACCTTCAGCGATTTTAGCAGTGATATAATCGGTTTCTGCCAGTTGCCTTTTTAAGAGCCGAATACGCTCGGCATTTTCTTCAGCTTTTTTTTCTGCTTCCGTGCTCCCAATAACGATTTTCCCATCGATAAGCCGCACAAAACCGTCTGCTTTTTCAAATTCCTCATCGCTGATTTCCATATCAGCTTTTGCAATCCCGTCCATCTCCAGCATTGCTTGCTTACTGGTATGATGAATAACCTCATTCCCTTTTTTTGCCAAATACACCATATTTAACCTCCTTGAATTATAATGTGCGTAGCATGTATATCGTTATGCAACACAGAAAACAGGGGAAACACCACTCAAGGTGTTAGTGAGAGGTCTACCTGAAATAGAACCAGATCTTGTAACAATGCAAATCTTATCGTAACTTCCTGGAAAATTAGAAGCAGTTATCCAGTTAGTCACAGAGCCGTTATTGTATTTTTTCCGATATGTACAGCTAAATAGCGGATATTGATCTCCCTCATAGTCAAATCCATGAAATATACTACTCACACCAAATACTTCAGCTATATATGGAAAAAACACCTCTTTTTCTGCACTATTTTTATTTTGACCTTCGTAATAATTGTATCGTTTAATAGGACATAACACATCTCCAAGTATCTTTGTTAGTGATTTTGCCAAGAGTTTTTCAATTTCTAAATATTTCTCGCCTTTTATATATCCTAAGCAATTTCGAAAAGTAAAAACAATATGATTTTTCATAATTCCATCTTTTTCGCCTATGTATCGTTCATTGTGATACCAGTTGAAAGCAGCTATCATGATGCGCAAATTTTTATATTCATGATTCCATTTCAATAATTCTGGAAATCGTTTAAATACAATATCTAATTCCGGTAAATCAAGATAGTCGCCGATCCGTAATCCTGAAAAATCAGGGCTTCCATCTGCATTGATTTTTTTGTGTAATATGTCCATCGCTTTCTTTACTTCTTCAAGGGTTGCCGGCTCGTCAGAGTGAGCGGCACGAATACCGAGGACGTCTAAAAGATTGCGACATTTACTTTCATCAACTAAAGCCGATATGGGTACGCTGTTACCTTCTATCGCCTTATTCAACGCTGCAACCCTTTCGTCTATCTGCTGCGCGGTGTACACGCCAAGCTGCTCTGCTGTTATCTTATGCGGATTTTCGGCAGATGAGTGCTTTTCCAATCCTTCCTTTAAGTACAAGGTTCGGTTTGCAAGCTGTCTACCCTGTACGTTATCGATGCCGTCTTCCCCACCTTGGAGCGGGTCGTCAAGTTCGTACTGGTAGATACCCTCTTCCCATTTTGCCTCTTCTTTCAAATTCGCCATATATTTACCTCCTTAAAAAATCCAAGTCCAGCTGCCTTCGATGCTGATATCCGCTTCTTTATTGATGGGCTTTGTCCGTACCTTGCGGCATAAAAGCGTTCCGTCTACCGATAGAAGCCCAAACTCCATAATTGCCATACCGTTGTTTTCGTTGGTGTGCAGTATCCAGTTGGTCTGTATCTGTCCCATGTCCGGAAATTCAAAGCCTGCAATATCTTTTACAAATGCGTTTGTGATAGCGATATCGCCGACGACAGGATCGGTACCGTTTGTACCGAATGCAATTTTTGCAATTGCTCGATTTACGCCATCTCCGGCAAAAAGCCGTGCTGCTTGATTGCGGGCACCGTTTACAATGAGGTTCTTGTCCCGGTAGCGTTCGATAACTATACCGTTTCGTTTTACCGTCATTTCAAAAATCCCCCGAATCAGGAAGGGTTCTTTTATTTTTTGCATAGTATATGCCTCCTTTATTTATACAGCGATAAGGTCTCCGCCCATCCGTTTTATGCTGCCGTTTCTTATCCTTGTTCTATTGCGTATATAATGGTATCGTATACCGACTTTTAACATATCGAATACTGAAACACCGCTTGTTTTCTGGTTTTGCCATCTATCAGAAAGAGCAGGGGTGATACATATTCTTGTTAGCTGATCAATTAACTTTGAGCTCCGCTGTACCGGTACCAATATCTGACCTATCGAAACACCTCGGCGCTTCTTTGAACGGGTTTGTACAGTGCCATCTCGTTTTACAACTCCATCACGAAAAAGCCGAATATAGCGTGTTGATAACACTGTATGTCCATCACGCAATACTTGACCATTTCGAAATACATGGTTTGAAGCAAAGTACTCAGTTTCAATACGCCTGACACACTTCTCATCTTTATCCGTAAACGGCAGCTGTTCGATATACTGCATCCAATCACCAAAGGTGAGACGGATAACCGGATTTAAAAGCTCATCGAGAAATTGCCGTACCCACAGCCGGTCGCCTTCAGATATATCGAGAACCTTGATATACACGTTCAAAAACGATTCTGAAAGTACATAGCGACTGCCGAAATGTGCTTCCAGCTGCGATAAGATATATCCGCGCTCTCCTGCCTTAGAAAGAAAAAAAGATGCCGTTGCAACACGGTTTCGATATTCTTCAGCGCTATCATGGAGCAGGTGCGGAATAAGTAACGCGTGTCCGTGTTCTTCTAGCTTTTTCTCATCCGCAATATATGGAAAATGTGCATTAAAGGCCGTCAATGCATCTTTTTTTATTTTTGTCCCCACATCTCCTATGGTCTTGAATATGCTCTGCTTGTTCTTTTTTTGTATGCCTGGCGGAGCAATTGTTTTATCAATAAGCGTGTGTATCTCGTTTGTCTCATCCATCTTTTTTATCCTTATACCGTTTTTCTCACGGTAATGCTGGAAGCAATAATGACATTTGCATCGAGGGCTTGAACGTCTCGTGAAGGGGAAATGATTTCAAGTGTTTTGACAGCAAACGGTTTATACAATTCGTATAAATCTTTGACAGCAAAGCGCCCGCCGATGCCGAGGGAATCAATGTATTTTTTTGCGACAAGTTCGATATCTGCCTCTGTAACATTGCCTGAATATTCAATAACTATTTCAATACCGGTAACAAGCGGTGCTTTTACCTGTACATCAAAAGCCATCAGTTCATGCAGATAAAGGTTCTCTTTTACTTTTTCAATGAGTTCTGCTGTCGGTAATCCTGTTACTGAAACAATAACAATATCCGTACTACCTGCTCCGCGCGGCGTGCGGATTATCTTTGCTTCTCGTACACCCGCTACTTCTTCTGCATAATATTTATACGTTACTTTTGTATCTCCAAGCGTCTGACTTCTCCAGCGGTTTTTAATCCGGGAGCGATAACTGTCATCGCTTTCACTCTTTTCACCAAGTGCTTTTTGCCAATTTTCTTTTACTACTATTCCGTCAAGTCCGCGGATAACTCGTGTTGCCCGCACGGCAAAGCCTGCTCCGATATTGTAGTCAGAGCCTGAAAATTCCGCTTGAACAGGAATAGCAAACGTGGTATCAGCGGTAAAGGTGACTTTTTCGACAACCTTGTATCGAAGCTCCGTTCCCTCTACGACTATCCATGTCCCTGAATCAATCGAGCCAGAACTATATGATTTTCCCGTAAAGTTCCCGCTTGCTTTATTATCGCTTTTGCGTACCACACCGAGGGCAAGTCCCCAAAATGATAAAAATATTCCGGTGGCTTTATCGACCGTCGCATTCGTGTATATTGGGTTAATCGCCGTCTTGTAGATAAAAAAGACAACGCTTGCAATCACTTCGATAAAGCCTCGCAGTACCCCGGTCGATTTAAAGTTGGTAAGTCCGGTATTTGTTTTTGCAATCTCGACAATATCATCTCGGATTTCATTTTCATTTTTATCTATCCAGCTCTCGTGCATTTTTATTCCCTCTCATCTTAGGTTTTCTGTCGTAAATCGTATTCAAGTGTCTCAGGCTGTACCGTACCGATAGGGGTAAACTCAAGCACAAATACCCCGTCCGCCTTTTGGTATACAGAAACGCTATCGGGGTCAACCCTGATATCATCCATTGCGACCCGCTCAAGCTCTGCTATCATGCTTGCAGAATCACTATTGTTATCGTTTAAAAAAAGTGGCATTGTACTTCCCCTTTCCTTATCCCAATACAGTGATCCTTTTATCACTTGCAATGATTGCGCAATATCTTGCGCCACCATTGCAGAACCCGATACGATCTTTACGTCCCCATCAGCGGTAAATACAATGTCATTGTCTTGTAATAAAAAGTCTGTTCCAAAGTCCATTTACATCACCTTAATGCCAATCGGATTGGGAATACCTTTTGCTGTTCCTGCTACTTCTATTACCACCGTACCGGGTGGTACTTCAGCGCTTTTTATCTGATCGGTAATCGCCTGTGCTATTTTTTCCGCATACCATTCTTTCGTCTTAGGCGTACCCGATGCGGCCGCTTCCATCTCGGTAAAAATAGTAAGCAATTCTGCTTTAAGTTTGCTTTCACTTAACATCGTTTTACCTGCATTTAATGCAAACGAATAGAAACATGCGTTGCAATCCATATTATGATGTCAACGAGCTTCCATACAGCAAGCGGCACTAATGCGAATGCTATCAGCGCCATTTTTATAAACTTGTCAATCATGTTTTTACGCCTCCATTACAAGAGCTAAATCTTGTTTATCCTGCATGAATTTTTGAATACTTGCCGGGTCTACCACGTGTTTTGCCGGAGTGCCGACAGTTGATAAGCCGATAAGGTTTTGAATGAGGGTATCAAGGACGGTATAAAGGCTCTTTGAACCATTTTTAATGGCTATTTTATCGCCGTTTACGATGACTTGTGCCTTACCGGTATCGATGGTAATTTTCTTTTCTTCACTATCGGCGATAATTTTTAAGCCGTCCCCGTCACTGATGACAAATTGCCCCGCCTTAAACTCATCTGCTTCGTATTCATCTGCCCAAATACCGGCAATAAAGGGAAAGGCAACATTCCAGCCGATAAAAGACACAATGACAATTTGTCCTACAGGAGGGATGGCATATACGCCCCGCTTTTTCTTTCCTGCCCAAAGAGGAGAAATCGGCACTTCTGCAATAATTTGATCAGTCTCTTCTAAGGTTCCTGCCGTTAAGACTTGTACATCGCAGGCATATTTATTCGCTCCTGCCCCTTCGTATGCTTTTATCACTTTTGCAAGCACGGGAGCGGCTCTATTCGGCAACAGTGCATTTAAAAGAGATGCCAGGAATTCCTGTCCGCTTTTCATAGACGGCTCCCACTAAAATACAAAAGAAGGCGCGATGCCTTTTCCTGTACCGTTAATTCCGTTCTGATAACTTCTTTTGAAACGCCATCAACCGTTACCTTCATGCTATGCCGAATCGGTAAGGGAAGCGTTTCAATCCAATCAGCCCCGTGTGAAAAAATATTCTCTTGCGTATTGAAGCGGAATGTACCCCCAGTGTTTTTACCGGTGTCTTTTGGTGTGCCAAAATGAAAGCAGTTCTTTTCATCAAAGAAATAACAGAGTTTTTTTACTCCATGCGCTTCTAATGCGTCGATGAGGATATCCAGCACGAGGTGTGCCGGTATCGTTTTTGTTGAAAAGCGGGCAAGTTCCACATCAGGTACCGTGACCGATTTTTCACTCACCCCCCCCGCATCAAGAACATCACTGACAATACTTGATGCTTTTTCTTTCCGGTAAGAGGCCGTAAACATGGTGTTGCATAATTTACTGTAGCTGTCTGTTAAAGAAAGAAGCCGATAAGGACTTCTTTCAAACACGCCATCGACAGTTCCGGTAAAATATAAAGCGGTGCGCTCCTTATTTGCAATGTATACTTTTATCGAGTCTCCCTTCTTTCCATCCTTTGAATCGACAGGAAAATACATATCTGCAATCACTGGATGGAATCCTTTTTGTGTTATAAGATTAAATCGACATGCCCGTGTAGCGGTGAGCTGTCCGTTCAGTTCAACTTCAAGGGTCTGCCGCTGTATTATTTTATTGCTTGGCATATTGCGCCTCCAACTTTCCTAAGCCCGCCCGCGTCTTATCCGAGACCGGCGGGTTGACTGCTTTTATAACGCCTCCTCCGGCTCCGCCGGTGATTCCTTTTTGCCCTTGAAAGCCTAATTGCCGGTCTTGACTTTTGCGGCTTACGCTGTCAAATTCATCAAAGCCGAGCGTACAGTGAATAATACGTTTTCCCCGTTCTTCTACTGATTTTAAATCGTTAAAGATAAAATCGTTTAATCCCCACGCTTGAATATGCGGATGCTGCAAGGTATACACGCACGGCGTTCCGTTTTTCTGTGCTTTAAACCGCTGTCTGATTTCTTTTAAGCAGTCAAAACGGGTAACATCCGGCGTAACCGAATCGGCAGTATACTTTGGAATATCAATTAAGATGAGCTTGATGATCAGATCACTATCAGCCCAGCCTGATATGATTTTTGTACTGCCTGATCTTCCTTCTGTCGTAACACTGTCAACCAGCAGTGCATCACTTATTTCTATGCTATCGAGAATAGCAGGCATCCACACTGCCTGTCCGTCCCCGACAATCCCTGCTTTGATAAAATTTTCCGCAGAGACTTTTTCGATGTACCGGTTAAACTCCGCAGCGCGAGCGAGAATAGCAGGATGACTATTACTCGGAAAGGAAAAGTCAGGAAGTCTCATACCGCTACTCCTTGTGCAACGGCAAATTCAAGCTGCCTGATAAAGTCAAAAAGCGTTTTGCAATCATCCGCTTGCAAATAGACATTTTCTATTTTGAACGTCTGATTGGTTGGCGCAGCTTCTTTTTTCTCCTCGCGGAACGGTATCACTGTCTGAGCACTTTTTTCAGGCATTATTTCGCTAAAGCCGCCATACATATCTTCACGTATATGTTGAAAATCAGGCGGTGTGAGTGTGCACTGCAGCGTGTTCGCTACTGTGTATTCTTTTGCACCAGCTCCCATAAAGGCATCGGCAGCATCCGATGTAAGAGCAGAAACCGCCACGCCTTTCCGGGCAGCGGCCGCCATGTGCTCCGCAGCAAGAGCTGCTCCGCCGTCATCATTTACGCCGAGCGCTTTTGCTCCTCCCATCGGTTTATTTCCGATTTGCTTTTGTAACCCTTGAATGCTTGCGCTTAATTCCCCAGTATCGATGCCGGTAAATTCCGTGCTTGTTTCGCTTTTTACGGTAACTGCTGCATCAGCACCTATTTCTTCGGCACTTACGCCTTTTAAGCTGTTTCTAAATTCCTGCAGTTTATCCACGGCGGGCTGTAAAAGAGATTCCAGACCTGGTATCTTAGCCAACAGTTCTATGAACCATTGTATCGGTGCGATAACTGCTGAAAGCATGAGTTTTCCGATCTGTAATAACGCTGCAAGGATTCCGCCGTTTTGAAAGGCTTGTGTAACTGAGCCCCAGCCGCTGGCTACTTCCGAAATGATTTTGACAATCAAAGCTCCAGCGGCAACAACCGCAAGAACCGGCCACAGAACTGCCCACAGTGCCCCCGCTGTTGCCCATAACGCAGCAGCAAAGCCAGACTCAGCTGCCGTTGCGGTAAAGGTTGCCGTTATTTTTGCCCATAATGGGGCTATTAAGTTCATCAGTGAAGAGCCGATACCCGTTACCGCATTTTTCAATGTTCCGAGTGTCGAGCTAAAGAGTTTAGTAATGCCTCCGGCATTGCTGATAGTGGATGTAAGGGTTACGAGCTGTGTTGCGGTATTAAGCACACCGCTTCCTAAGCGTAACACACCGCCTGCAGCAATCCCTGCAAAGGCCGCAATGCGTTGAAAAACGCCGCCAACCGGAGAGGACATAAAAGGGACGACCACATCAGAAAGAAAACCTGCTTGCATATCGACAAAAAAGCCTTTGATGGCGTTTATGTCATCGCCCATTTGGATTTTTAATGAGTCGCTTGCCGCTTGAAGCCGTGCAACTTTGCTCTCATACGCTTCTACTTGTATCGCCCGCGATGCGTCGGTAATGCCTTTCATGCTGGAACCGAATTCCTTTGCAAAATCAGAATAGGCGTCTCCTGTCAATGCGATAACTGCTTGCATCGCTTCAGCTCGTCCCATCGCAGCGACCATTGCATCCTGATTACCGGCAAATGCCGATTGCACAATACGAGCCGATTCGGCAAGTCCGTATTCTTCAAGCATTGCAGAACCGGAAGAAATACCGACCGATGCAAGAGCTGCGGAAAGTTCCTTGCTCGGTTTTTGTAGGGCAATCATAAACGATTGTAATTTCGTTCCGGCCGTAGAAGCCGTGTCGGTTGTTGCAGTCATATATGCCATCGTGGAGCCGATTTCGTCAAAGCCGATGCCGACCGACGATGCGAGCCCTGAGATGGGAGACATGGCGGAAATAAATTCTTCCATACTGCCGACGCCCATACCGACCGCCTGTGTCATTACGTCAGATGCCCATGCCGCTTTTTGCGAAATGTCCGCTTTCCGTTCCTCCTCAGTCGCCGCTTTGCTCACGGAAAAACCGTAGGAGTTCATAATCTTTACCAAGCCGTTTGTTGCCGTTCCTAAGTCAGCTTGACCGGCTTCTGCAAGCGATATTGCATTCATCATAACAGGCATTTGCGCTTCAACATTGGTGATGCCCCCTGCAACATCGTTATATGCCGAAGCCACCGCAAGCGGCCCCGCTGCTGCGCTGCCTCCTATCCGGTTTAATTCGTCTCCGAGTGTTTTTATTTCCGATGAGGACATCCCCGTTATCGCTTGGATGTTTTTCATTGACGTTTCAAAGCTGCCTGCAAGGGCTGACGGCTCATCAATCATCGAAGTAATTTTACCGGCCAATTCATCGAACCTGCCCGACATCAGCGATAAATCGCCTGCTAAATCGAACATGTCTTTATTGCGGTTAATTTCTCCGATGGCATCTTTCATGCCTGCCATGCTGTTCTGTGCATTGGCAAATCCGCTTGAGAATGCGTCTTTAAATTGGAGTGTTATCGATGTTACAAAATTCGCCATTACTTTCCGCCAAGAGCTTTTACAATCGCTTCCTGATAGATACCTACTTCAAAGTCCCGCATAATGCGAGCCTCTTCGTATTTTTCCATCAAAAGCCGGTAATCTGCTTGAGAGACATCTTCACCGAGAAACCGGCTGATAAAAAGCCGGATTCTCGTTAAGGTGTTTACAGCTTCCGGCTTTTGACCGCCACGTTTGCCCCAAAAAAAGGGCTGATAACATCATCCACAAACCGGCTATACGCTGCAGGATACTCCCGTAAGCGTGCGATAACCGGAGCCGGTTCAGGTGCAACAATGAGCGACTGAATAAGATTTAAATTCGCCGTTATTGCATTTTTCTGGGCGGCTTTTGAATACGCTTCCATATCCGCTAAGACAGGCTTACGGTAAATAAACTCAACCGTTTCAAGTACATCTTCATTAGTGGTAAAACTAATTTGACCCTCGTAAATCCCTTGCGGATATTTCGCTTTCAATTCTTCGATCTTTGCTTTTTCCAATTCCATTTCAATACTCCTTAAAAATACCGCCTGAGGATGGCGGTGGTTTCATGCAATAGTGAGTTTTTTGCATAAGCAAA
>ERZ772909.1956-NODE-1956-length-10827-cov-5.475399_pt1 | contig 10827 bp, 8 predicted proteins | sample MGYA00511137_ERZ772909 | MGnify/ENA primary metagenome ERZ772909 (study PRJEB29015, sample SAMEA2738095) | human oral metagenome | biome: human oral; feature: human-associated habitat; material: saliva | place: China | collected 2270 ... | reverse complement strand
ACAGAGGGATGACGGTTCCAGATGTTCTCATGAGCGGTCACCATGAAAATATTCGTCAGTGGCGCCTCTATCAGAGTTTGAAAAAGACCTTGGAGCGTCGGCCAGACTTGCTAGAAAACTATGAGTTGACAGCAGAAGAAGAGAAGATGTTGGAACAAATTAAACAAGAAGACTAACAGCGTCAGCTGTTTTTCTTTTGCCTCAAAAATTTATGAAAAAAACTTTTTAAACCTACTAGTTATTGGTAACAAAATGTGGTATGCTAAGGGGTAGAGAAACTTCAAGAAAATGATTCAGTTTTGGGGGTGAGTTTAATGGGAAAGAAATTAGGAAAATCGGTTTTCACGACGGGGATTGCCGCAACAACGGTCCTATCTGGTATGTTTAATCACAAGGCTAGTGCCGAAGAGGTGAAGCAAAATGAAAATGCAGAAACCAACAGCACGGAAGTAGTCGAAAAACCAATTACAGTTGATGAGTTGAAGCAAATCACAGCTCAAAAAGGGCAAGTGGTGAAAGATGTCCACTACCAAGAGCAAAAAGTGATCGATGCTCAAACGGAAGTCAAGGCTGCTGGACAAGAACTGGAAGAAAAGAAAGCAGAAGTGACGGATGCGGAAAACCTCATCGCAACAACTTCGGATGCCCAAGTTCAGAATGCAGAAAATGACGTCAAGGTGGCTCAAGCCTATGTGACTATCGAAGAAAATAAGGTTCGAGAAGCAGAAGCTGCCCATGACCAAGTCGTAGAGGCTGTTCGTCAACAGGAAAATCAGGTTACTGCTCAGGAATCTTTGGTCGATGTAGCACAAAATGAATTGAACCAAGCCAAAGCACCGATTTCAAATGATGAGAATGTGCTCAACCAAGCTCTGTTGGAGCAAAGTCAAGTCGAGCAAAGTATTCGAGAATCTCAGAATTACCTTGCAACCTTGCAAGCAAGTCAGCAAACTGGCTCAGATACAGTGGCTCAAATTGAGAGCGACATTCAACTGGCTCAAACGCGTCTGACAGATTTGAAAGCGGTCATCGCTACCAAGGAAGCAGAATTGGCAGCCTTAGAACAAGCCGCGGCCAATAGCCCAGTTCAGTTAAGTCAAGCAACCTATGAAGGTTACTTGCAACACTTAGCTGATAATGGCAATGAAGCTGCAGCGAGTGCCTTAGCTCTCTACAAGCGTGGTCGGGAAGAAGATGGCTTGACGGTTGGAGAGTCTGGATCTTTGCAAGCTAACCTTCGTGCTCTTGAAATTGCGGATGCCATCAATAGCTATCGTCGGAATGTCGGCTTGCCTGAATTGGAACTGGATCCCTATTCCCTTCCTGCCAGCCAAGTACAGTTGGAATACTTCAAAAAAGCCAACTGGCATATGTTTAAGTATTTGCCAAACGAGAACATCGCTTATGGCTTCTCACCTGCTGGTGCGGTTGACTTTTGGTACAATGAAAAAGCGGCTTATCAGGAAGTAGCGGCTCAATATGGTCTACCAACAGACGAAACACAAATCGATGCCAATGACATTTATATGAAAATTGGGGCTGAGGCCTTTGCTAAGGTTGGTCACTACCTCCAAATGGTAGACAACAAAGCGACAGCTTTATCAGTCGCTTATGACCCAAGCAATGCTATGTCAGAAGCAGCTTTCTTACATAGTCCGGTCCATTCAGCAGTGTCAACCAGTGCACTCGCTTACCAATTGCGTCAGGGAGCTGGCGCAACGACGACAAGATCAGATGTGAAAGCAAAATCTGATGAAGTCGCTAATCTCAAGTTAGACAAGGCCAATCAAGAGTCCCAAATCATTATCTTGCAAGGCAAATTAGAAGATGCCCTCCACACCAATTCAAATGTGGAAGTAGAGATGGCCAATGTGCAAAAGACCATCCAAAACTATAAAATTCTTCTTGTCAGCAAAGATCATGCAGTTGAAAAAGCAAAAGCGACTCTTGATGTATCTCGAGGTCGGATTGAAGCAGCTATCCAACCTAAAGAAGCAGCGCTTCAAAAAGCCAAAGATTTGTTAGCAGCTGCGCGTGAGAAATTAGATCTTTTAAAAGCAGAAGAAGCAGAAAAAGCCCAAGTCGTTCGAGAATCTCATGAGGGCTTGAAGGCAGCTCAAGAGCGCCTGGTTGCTGCTGAAAAACGTCTTTCTGACTTTAAAAATGCTCCAGAATTATTGGTCAAAGCCCAATCAGTTTTATCAGCTGCGGTGGCTAATTTAGAAAATAAAAAAGAAAAATTAGAAGCCGAATTCACAACCCTGCAATCTTATCAAAGTGTCGTGGAACTGTTGAATTCTCAATATGAAGATCTAGCGTCACGAATGGATCCAGCTATTTTAGAAGCAGCAGATATGCCAATGGATATCCGCTCAAGCAATCCAACCACTTTTTCGGATAGACCAACAATTCTTCCAACAAGTACCAATAGTCCGCAAGTGCAAGCACCAAAAGCTACTCCAGCTCCAAAACAAGAAGCCAAAGTAGAAGAAATCAAACCCAAAAAAGAAAACAGCCAAGCTGTGGCAAGTGCAGATTCTTCCAAATATGCAGCAGCAACAACAGGTGTAGTCGTTGGGCTACTTGCTGGATTGTTTGGTTTCAAGAAAAAGAAACAATCTTCAAATAATGATTAAGAAATACAGAAGATAGAGTGGACGCTTAGACACTTTATTGCTTACAATCTTTAAAGAAAATTTATGAGGGTGGGACAAGAACTCTTTTAACAAAATGAGTTCTTTCCTGCTCTTTTTTTGTACACTTTTAGAATTTTTGAAAGAAAATGATAGAAAATGATAAAAATTGTTGACATTTTTTGAAAAAAGAGTATAATGGTTTTTGTAATCGATTGCAAAAGGAGGAGAAATGCTCAAGTCTGAACGAAAACAATTTATCCTGGAAAAGGTATTAAAGGAAAAATTTGTTTCCTTAGAAACCCTTGTGCAAGAGCTGGGGACGTCTGAATCAACCGTTCGGCGAGACTTGGATGAGCTAGAAGCTGAAAGCAAACTTCGCCGGGTTCACGGCGGTGCGGAAAGCCTGCATTTTCTTCAAGAGGAAGAAAGCAATAAAGAAAAATCTATCAAAAACATTCAAGTTAAGTCAAGAATTGCGGTAAAAGCGGCGGAGTTGATCAAAGATCATGATGTGATCTTTATCGATGCTGGGACGACCAATGAACTCTTGGTACAAGAAATTGTCAATCCAACGGTAACTGTGGTGACCAATTCGATTCACCATGCGACCAAGTTGGTCGAGCGAAATGTTCCGACGGTCATCATCGGTGGGAAGGTAAAATCTTCTACAGATGCTAGTATCGGAGGGATCGCGCTCAATCAAATCGGTCAGTTGAATTTTGACAAGGCCTTTCTTGGAATGAATGGAATCGATGATGAATTTTACAGCACTCCAGACCTGGAAGAAGGATCTGTCAAGCGTGCGATTATCGAAAATGCAAAAAAAACCTATATCCTAGCGGATGATTCAAAAATTGGAGTGACATCCTTTGTCAAAGTGGCTCCTATCAAGCGAGCCATGATCATTACCAATCAATGTGACCCGCAACGATTAAAGGTTTTAAAAGAAAAAACGGAGGTTATAGAGGTTTGATTTATACAGTAACACTGAATCCTGCCATTGACTATATTGTCCGTCTCGATCATGTAGAGACAGGGGCGGTCAATCGGATGGCTTCGGAAGATAAATTTGCCGGTGGTAAGGGAATCAATGTCAGTCGTGTCTTGAAGCGGCTCGCTATCGAGAACACAGCAACTGGGTTTATCGGTGGTTTCACAGGACGTTTCATTGAAGATGTCCTTACGAGCGAAGCTATTTCAACTAAGTTTGTGACCGTGGACCAAGATACCCGGATCAATGTCAAGATCAAAGCCGATGAGGAAACAGAGATCAATGGCAATGGTCCAGAAGTGACGGAAGCTCAGTTGCAAGAATTGCTCAGCATCCTATCCAGCTTATCAGCAGATGATGTGGTAGTCTTTGCAGGCTCTGCCCCATCTTCACTTGGAAATGCCATTTACAAAGAACTAATTGCAGCAACCCGTGCGACAGGTGCGCAAGTCGTTTGTGACTTTGAAGGGCAAACCTTGATTGATTCCTTGGAGTTCAATCCCCAATTGGTCAAACCAAACAACCATGAGTTGGGAGCTATTTTTGGCGTTACCTTGACGGAATTGCCAGAAATTGAACGCTATGCCAAAGAAATCTTGGCCAAAGGAGCACAAAACGTCATTATTTCCATGGCGGGTGATGGTGCTCTCCTTGTCAGTCCAAGCGGCACTTACTTCGCAAAACCAATCAAAGGGCAAGTGAAGAACTCAGTTGGTGCAGGAGATTCCATGGTGGCAGGTTTCACTGGGAAGCTTGCAACGACAGGAGACGTCATTGAAGCCTTCAAATGGGGCGTGGCTTGTGGAACAGCGACCACCTTCTCAGATGATTTGGCGACAGCTGACTATATAAAAGAAACTTATGAAAAAGTAGAGGTAGAAAAACTATGAAAATTCAAGACGTTTTAAATAAAAACGTGATGTTGTTTGATCTTCAAGCAACAGACAAAGAGGGCGTGATCAATGAAATGATTCAATCGCTCGTCGACAATGGTGTGGTGACAGATTTTGAAACTTTCAAAGCTGGCATCATGAATCGTGAGGCGCAAACATCTACCGGTTTGGGCGAAGGGATTGCTATGCCTCACAGCAAAAATGAAGCTGTCAAAGAAGCGACGGTCTTGTTTGCAAAATCAAACAAGGGTGTTGACTACGCATCACTTGATGGCCAACCAACAGACTTGTTCTTCATGATTGCAGCTCCAGAAGGAGCAAACGACACTCACTTGGCAGCCCTTGCTGAATTGTCTAAGTACTTGATGAAACCAGGATTTGCGGACAAACTTCGCCAAGCAAGCACTCCTGATCAAGTGATCGCAGCCTTTGATGCAGAAGAGCAAGAAGCTGCAGCTGAAGAAGCGAAAAAAGCAGAAGCGGTCAAAGAAGCAGCTTCTTCTGACAAACCTCTCATCGTTGCCGTTACAGCATGTACAACTGGTATAGCTCACACTTACATGGCAGAAGAAGCCCTCATCAAAAAAGGTGAAGAAATGGGTGTTACAGTCCGCGTTGAAACCAACGGGGCATCTGGTGTCGGCAACCGCTTGACAGCTGAAGAAATCGCCAAAGCTGAAGGGGTGATCATTGCAGCAGATAAAGCAGTTGAAACAGCTCGTTTTAATGGCAAAAAATTGATCTCTAAACCAGTCGCAGCCGGTATCCGTCAGACAGAAGAATTGATCCAAACCATCTTGGATGGCAAAGCAGATGTCTTCCACGCTGAAAATGCAGCACAAGCTAGCGCTAGCCAAGAAAAATTGAGCTTGGGTGGAGCCTTCTACAAACACTTGATGAGTGGGGTTTCTCAAATGCTTCCATTCGTTATCGGTGGTGGTATCTTGATCGCCCTTGCCTTCTTGATTGACCAAGTTCTTGGTGTGCCTCAAGATCAATTGTCTAGTCTTGGTTCTTATCATGTATTAGCAGCACAATTTAAAACAATTGGTGGAGTAGCCTTTGGCTTCATGCTTCCTGTACTTGCAGGTTACATTGGATTCTCAATCGCTGAAAAACCTGGTTTTGTAGCAGGGTTTATCGCTGGATCTATTGCTAGCTCAGGTTCAGCATTTGGAAATATCGCCTACGGTGCTGCTAAAGGTGAATTACCAGCAGCCGTATCATCAGGTTTCCTTGGAGCTTTGGTAGGTGGTTTCCTTGCAGGTGGAATTGTTCTCTTACTTCGCAAAGCCCTTGCAGGTCTTCCACGTTCACTCGATGGTATCCGCTCTATCCTTCTCTTGCCATTACTTGGTGTTGGTTTGACAGGATTCTTGATGTTCCTCATCAATATTCCAATGGCTGCTATCAATACTGGTCTTAACAACTTCCTTTCAAGCTTGTCAGGTAGCTCAGCTGTCCTTCTTGGACTTCTCGTCGGCGGTATGATGGCTGTCGATATGGGTGGACCAGTTAACAAAGCCGCTTATGTCTTCGCTACAGGTACACTTGCTGAATCTGTTGCTTCAGGTGGTTCTATTGTTATGGCGGCCGTTATGGCAGCTGGTATGGTTCCTCCATTGGCAGTATTTGTGGCAACCGTCTTGTTCAAAGATAAATTCACACAAGAAGAACGCGATTCTGGTTTGACAAACATTGTCATGGGTCTTTCCTTCATCACAGAAGGTGCCATTCCTTTCGGTGCAGCTGACCCAGCTCGTGCCATCCCAAGCTTCATCGCAGGTTCAGCATTGACAGGTGCCCTTGTTGGTCTTGCAGGTTTGAAACTGATGGCTCCTCACGGAGGAATCTTCGTCATCGCCCTTACTTCAAATCCACTTCTTTACATCTTGTTTGTATTGATCGGTGCAGTTGTAAGTGGTATCTTGTTCGGCTTGCTTCGCAAACCTAAAAACTAAGCCTATCTAAAAGGTTGGGTCTTCCCAACCTTTTTTGTTGTGCAAAAACACCAACTAGTGATGAAGTTGCGAAGCTCTATAGATTTCGATATGATAGTAGAAAGCATTTTTTCTTGGAGGAACAATGAGAAAAAAAATATCTTTTTGGCGGAATACTAGTAATTGTCCTATCAGGAGCGGCAATTATCAGTTCTCAATATACAAACCTGTTTTCAATTAATGGCCATCCAACAAAGCATGTCAGTTCCAAGGAACAACAATTGGCTTACTTAAAGAAACATGAAAATGAAATAAAAGAGTTTGTAAAATCTCAAAACCCAAAGATTGAATCTGTTCAGATAGATTGGGACCAGACTCGTTGGGAAGATATAGGGAACGGTACACCCCAAGGGGCAGGAAAAGTTGTGAGTATTTTTGGTGGATTAAATTATTTAAAGACGTCAGATTGGAATGTTCTAATTGAGATAAAAAATGGAAAAATTGATATGGAAAGCATGGGGATCAGCAATGGTATACGATTGGAGGGAAGAGTTTTTGATTAATTACTACTAAAAAACGGAGTTTTAAAGGAGCAGAAGTAGTGAACATCTGCCTAGAGAAAGGCCAGGCCCTCTCGGCCTTTTCTTCTTATCCTTGTATAAAAATCACCCCATTCGGCGTTGGTATCTTGAGCTGAATTATGATATAATAAGCCTATCGCATATTTTTAGGAGAATAAAAATGGATATTCAACGTGAAAAAGAATTTGTCAGCCAATACCACTATGACGCTCGTAATTTTGAGTGGGAAAAAGAAAATGGCATTCCCGAAACAAAAGTAGATGTAAACTTTCAATTGATCAATCGTGATCAAGAACAAAACACGACTTCTTTGATTGTCATCTTGAGCTACATGATCGTTTTTGACGGTTTTGTGATCAGCGGAACCATCACTCAAATCAACCACTTGTTTGGTCGTTATGTCAATGAACCAAGCGAATTCAGCAAAGACGAAGTGGAAGAATTGGCTCGCCCTTGCTTGAATATGCTCAACCGTTTGACTTATGAAGTCACAGAAATTGCCCTTGATTTACCGGGTATTAATTTGGAGTTTTAATCAATGAAATTAGCAGTGATTACGGATTCGTCTGCCTATTTACCGCAGCACCTTCTCCATCACGACGACTTATTTATTTTAGACATTCCGATCTATATCGATGGAGAATCCTATGTGGAAGGGAAGAATCTGACACACGACGAGTTCTACCAAAAAATGGCTGCGTCTAAGGAATTACCAAAGACTAGCCAGCCTAGTGTAGCTGAGCTAGAAGAAATCTTATCTGGCTTGACAGCTAAAGGTTATACGCATGCTCTTGGTCTCTTCTTGTCATCAGGCATCTCTGGATTCTACCAAAATATCCAATATTTGAAGGACGAATTTGAAGGCTTGACCGTCGAATTTCCGGATTCAAAAATCACCAGTGCTCCTCTAGGGATGATGGTAGAAGACTGCTTGAAATGGGCTGGTGAAGGCCGTTCCTTTGATGAGATTGTTGCCAATGTCCAACACCAGATTGATGGAACCTCTGCCTATATCATGGTGGATGATTTGAACCACTTGGTTAAAGGTGGCCGTCTGTCAAATGGGGCTGCTATTCTTGGGAACCTCTTGAGCATCAAGCCTATTCTTCATTTTAATGATGAAGGCGTGATTGAGGTCTTTGAGAAAGTCCGGACGGAAAAGAAAGCCATGAAACGCTTGGTAGAGATTGTTGTATCAGATATCGCAGATGGTCATTACCAAGTCTTTGTCATCCATGCCAATGTCCCTGAAAAAGCAGAGGCACTTCGCCAACTACTCATCGAAGAAGGAGTGGAAGGTGACATTCCTTTTGCTACCTTTGGAGGGGTGATTGGGACGCACTTAGGTGACCATAGCTTAGCAGTTGGGTATATCCCTATCGTTTAAGGAGAATTCTATGTCCATTAAAGTCATTATCGCAGGTTTCAAGGGAAGAATGGGACAAGCAGCCTACAAGATGGTTTCTGAAGATCCTGAGCTAGAATTAGCTGGCTTGATCGATCCATTTACTGATGAGACAGAAGTTGCAGGAGTCCCTGTCTTTAACCGCAAAGAAGATGTTGTGGGTCTAGAGGCAGATGTTTGGGTCGACTTTACCATGCCCAAGGTCGCTTACGAGAATACTCGCTTTGCAATTGAGAATGGCTTTGCGCCTGTTGTGGGAACGACTGGATTCACTCCTGAGCAGATCCAAGAATTGACAGACCTTTCACGTGAAAAGGGCTTGGGTGGCTTGATCGCGCCGAACTTTGCCATTGGAGCTGTTCTCTTGATGCAATTTGCAGCGCAAGCAGCCAAGTATTTCCCGAATGTGGAAATCATCGAATTGCACCATGATAAGAAGAAAGATGCACCGAGTGGAACAGCGATTAAGACAGCTGAGTTGATCTCTGAGAAACGCGAGAAAATCCAGCAAGGTGCAGCAGATGAAGAAGAGTTGATGCCTGGAGCAAGAGGGGCAGAGTTTGAAGGGATGCGCATCCATTCAGTTCGATTGCCTGGCCTAGTCGCTCACCAAGAGGTGATTTTTGGTAGCCAAGGCGAAGGCTTGACTCTCCGTCATGATTCCTATGACCGCGGTTCCTTCATGACAGGAGTAAATCTAGGAATTAAAGAAGTTGTCAAGCGTCATGAGCTTGTCTATGGTTTGGAACACTTACTATGAGATTAGAAAAGATGCCTTCTGAGTTTCAGGAGGCTTTACCAATATTAGAGAAGATTAAAGCAGCTGGTTTTGAGGCCTATTTTGTAGGGGGATCTGTCCGAGATGCCCTCTTGGATCGTCCAATTCACGATGTCGATATCGCTTCCTCCTCTTACCCAGAAGAGACCAAGGCGATTTTTGATCGAACAGTGGACGTCGGTATCGAACATGGGACTGTCCTGGTCCTTGAAAATGGTCAAGAGTATGAAATTACAACCTTCCGAACGGAGGATGTCTATGTCGATTATCGTCGCCCGAGCTCGGTCTCTTTTGTGCGCTCGCTAGAAGAAGATCTGAAGCGCCGGGATTTCACCGTCAATGCCTTTGCCTTAAATGAAAAAGGAGAGATTGTTGACCTCTTTCATGGATTAGAAGATTTGGAAAACAAGGTTCTTCGAGCCGTTGGGCTTCCTCATGAACGATTTAACGAAGATGCGCTCCGCATTATGCGAGGCTTTCGTTTTCAAGCCAGTCTTGGCTTTGAATTAGAAGCTGCAACCTTCGAAGCCATGAAGGAGTGTGCTCCTTTGTTGGAGAAGATCTCTGTTGAGCGCACCTTCATCGAGTTTGATAAGCTCTTGCTTTCTCCATACTGGAGACAAGGCTTGGAGGCCATGCTTGCAAGTCAAGCCTATCACTATCTACCAGAAATGAAGAATCGCAAAGAAGCACTTGAGCGTTTGTTTGACATAGAGTTAGAATTTACTTTTTCAACTTCTGAGCAGGCTTGGGCTGCTCTGGTTTTAGCACTAGACATCCAAGACATTCCAAAATTCTTTAAGAAATGGAAGACCTCTAGAGAGTTTGCCAAGACGGTGGAGCAGATTGTGGAGATTCTAAAGCTCCGAGAAAAAGGAAATCTGGACAAGCGTGCATGCTACAAGTATGATAAGCGTTTGTTGCTAGTTGCTGAAGAACTTCGTGAAGCTTATGGGTTGAGTGTGGATTATTTGGCGATTGAGCGTGTCTGTGATAGTTTGACCATTCATGATAAGCATGAAGTGGTGGTCAATGGCGGTATGCTGATCAAAGAATATGGCTTCCAACCTGGTCCAGCTTTAGGTGAGGTTTTGACAAAGATCGAGTATGCCATTGTCGATGGGGAGCTGGCCAATGAAAAAGAAGCCATCATCGCCTATATCCAGCAAGTAAAAGAGGAGGAAAAATGAGCGATTTTATTGTCGATAAATTAACCAAATCTGTCGGAGATAAGACTGTCTTTCGTGAGATTTCCTTTATCATTCACGACTTGGACCGGATCGGATTGATCGGGGTTAATGGAACTGGAAAGACCACTTTGTTAGATGTGTTGTCAGGTCGCTCTGGTTTTGATGGAGATGTTAGTCCTTTTTCTGCAAAGAGTGATTATACCATTGGCTACTTGACGCAGGAGCCAGACTTTGATGATCAAAAGACGGTTTTGGATACGGTACTATCCAGCGATTTGCGTGAAATGCAGCTGATTCGTGATTATGAACTCTTAATGGCGGATTACCGAGAAGAGAACCAAGCACGCCTTGAAAAGGTGATGGCGGAGATGGATTCGCTCAATGCATGGGAAATCGAGAGTCAGGTCAAGACA
>ERZ772909.1955-NODE-1955-length-10827-cov-5.947642_pt1 | contig 10827 bp, 10 predicted proteins | sample MGYA00511137_ERZ772909 | MGnify/ENA primary metagenome ERZ772909 (study PRJEB29015, sample SAMEA2738095) | human oral metagenome | biome: human oral; feature: human-associated habitat; material: saliva | place: China | collected 2270 ... | reverse complement strand
TGGCCTTCGAGTACCGCAACGCCTTCCACAAGGACGTCATCATCGACATGGTGTGCTACCGCCGCCGCGGCCACAACGAGGGCGACGACCCGTCGATGACCCAGCCGGTCATGTACTCCCTCATCGACCGCATCCCCTCCACGCGCGCGGTGTACATTCGCGGCCTCGTGGGTCGCGGTCAGCTCACCGAGGACGAGGCCCGCCTCTCCATCGCCCAATACGAGGCGGAACTGGGGCGCATCCTGGAGGAGACTCGCGCAGGTGGTGCCTCCTCCGTGTCCGAGATCAACCCGGGCAGCCGCACGCACGACCCGGCGCTGACCGCCGGCGTGGGCGAGGCCGGGGAGTCCCCCGACGAGGAATGGACCATGCCCGAGTCCCAGCTGCCCGGCACCGGCATGATGATCGGGTGGACCTCCGCCGTGCCTGCCAAGCAGCTGCGCCGCATCGGCCGCGCCCACGTGCGCTTCCCCGAGGGCTTCGAGCCCCACCCCAAGCTGCGTCAGCTGTGCGAGCGCCGCCTGGAGATGGCACTGGGCAACAAGCCCGTCGACTGGGGATTTGCGGAGCTCCTGGCCTTCGGCACGCTCCTCATGGAGGGCACCGGCGTTCGCCTATCCGGCGAGGACGTCGCGCGCGCCACCTTCGTCCAGCGCCACGCGGTCCTGCACGACGCCGACGACGGCCGCGAGTTCACACCGCTGCGATTCCTGACCGCCGACCAGGCGCGCTTCGACGTGTGGAACTCCCCGCTGAGCGAGTACGGCGTGCTGGCTTTCGACTACGGCTACTCGCTGGAAAGCCCCGAGACACTGACGATCTGGGAGGCTCAGTTCGGCGACTTCGCCAACGGCGCGCAGACCGTCATCGACGAGTTCGTGTGCTCCGCAGAGCAAAAGTGGGGCCAGCGTTCCTCGCTGGTCATGCTCCTGCCCCACGGCTACGAGGGCCAGGGACCCGACCACTCGAGCGCGCGCATCGAGCGTTACCTGCAGCTGGCCGCGCAGGACAACATGTGGATCGTCCAGCCCTCCACCCCGGCGAACTACTTCCACACGCTGCGTACGCAGGCCTACAAGCGCCCGCGCAAGCCGCTCATCGCGTTCACTCCCAAGCAGCTGCTGCGCCTGTCGGCCGCGTCCTCGCACCTCGACGAGTTCACCTCGGGTGCCTTCCAGCCCGTCATCGGCGATGACACCATCACCGATCCGGCGTCGGTGACGCGCGTCCTGCTGTGCTCGGGCCGCCTGTACTACGACCTCGTCAAGGAGCGCGAGCACCGCGCAGACACGTCGACGGCGATCATTCGCCTGGAGCAGCTCTACCCGCTGCCCGAGGCCGAAGTGGCCGAGGCCCTGGCCCAGTACCCGAATGCGTCGGTAACGTGGGTGCAGGACGAGCCTCGCAACCAGGGCGCGTGGCCGCACCTGGCGCTCAACTTGTTCCCGTCTCTGGGACGCGCGGTCCGCGTGGTCTCTCGACCCGAGTCTGCGACGACCGCCGCGGGACGTGCCTCGCTTCACAAGGAGCAAGCAGCTACCCTTATTGCGCAGGCCTTCGAAGGCTAACGAGGGCCGCGTGCGCCGCGAGGGCGTGCGGCAGGCACAGGAAAGGAACACCATGCGGATCTGCTTCATCGGAGACGAGCTCGTCGCCGGCGTCGGCGACCCCCGAGGCCTGGGCTGGGTCGGTCGCGTCAACGCGCACTCGACCTTCGACCTGCCTGCTACGTTCCTGACCCTGGCCGTGCCCTCTGAGACGACGAAGCAGATGGCCGCGCGCTGGGAGGCCGAGGTCCTGCCGCGCCTGGCCGAGGGCGAGCCCCACGGCCTCGTCATCGGCGTGGGTCCGGGCGACGTCGCGGCAGGCATCTCGACGGCCCGCTCGCGCCTGAACCTGGCCAACATCACCGACCGTGCGACCGCGCTCGGCATCCCCAGCTTCGTGGTGGGTCCGCCGCCGCTCGCGGGCGTGGACTCCGGGTCGCTGAAGGCCCTGTCCTCCTCGTGCTCCGAGGTGTGCGCGCGCCGAGGCATTCCCTTCGTCGACTGCTACACGCCTCTGGTCGCTCACGACCAGTGGTTCGAGGACATGGCCGCCTCCCTCGCGCGCGGCGGGGATGGGCAGACCCTGCCCGGTCAAGCCGGCTACGCACTCATGGCGTGGATCGTCCAGCATCAGGGCTGGTACGAGTGGACGGGAGCGACCCCGGCGGACGTGTAATATCCCGGCATGAGCAGTAACAATCCGTACGCGCCGCCGACCGGGTCGGAGCCTGCGCTGCCCGAGGAGAACCCGGTGGCTGCGCAGCGGGTACCACGCAACGCGCCGGTGCCCGTTGAACCCCCCGTAGACGGATCGGATCCTGCGTTCCCATACGGAGTTCCCGCCCCCCGCATCCGGGAGGAAGAGCCGGACGCAGACCTGCCCACATACATCTCCGAGGCACATAGGGACAGCGAGCCAACGGCTCCTGCACCCAGCGCCACCGCCTCGTCGACCGCTGCCCAGCGAGATCGTTCAGCGTCACCCACCGCTGGACGGACTCACGCGACGACGGCAGACACAGCGCCGCAAGACAGCTCCACAGGCGAGGATAAGTCCGCGAAGGCCTTCACCCTCCCGATTCGCACCGACGTGTTCGCGGGTCTGGCGATCGTCATCGCGGCACTGTTTTTCATGAGCATCGGAATGACGCAAGCCACCGATTTCGGTGCTGTCAAACTTCAATGGCAGTTCGCAACGTGCTTGTTCGGGCTCGCAGCCGCAGGTTTATGCATTCCCTTCGTCCCCGCCGCGGTGCGCTACACGCGCATCTTGTTCACAGAAGGCGAGAACGAGTCGGCCGAAACTCGGGCATCCGGGTATGCCCTCATCTGCCTCGTCGGAATTGCCGCCGCAGTCATCGCAATCAGCAACGCAGTGCCAGCAGCACGCGACCTCAACGAAGGACCCCAGGCCAGGACAGTCTCCTCGTGCAGGGTTAACCGGAAGACGGTGACGACCTCACGCTCAGGCACCACGAAGACCAAATACAATCACGAATTCGCGATCACACTCAGCGACAAAAGCACGGTTGCCCTCGTCATCGAAACAGAAGAGCCCGACGGCTTACGGTCGGCCCCGGGCATCCGCGGCACCCTCTACGAGGGATGCAGGTCGAGCTACTTATCGAAGAAGCTCGTTCTCGACATGTATCCGCACACTCACATCATCACGGACGCGCGCATCGTCTAGCGAGTACCTGTCCATGAACGAATGCCCCTGCATGAGGACGCAACCCCACTGACCAGCGAGACACCATGAGCAACCAATACCCCTACAGTTATCCTCCGCAGCACCCCTTCCCGGGCCAAGCACCAATCCAGCCGCCACCCGGCCAACACATGGGCCAAGCCCCGACGCAATCCGCACCCGGCCAATACATGGGCAGCATGTACCCCCAGCAGCCCTTCCCGGGTCAGGGGCCCGCTGCACCGCATGGAGGCGCTAACATGGGCCGTCCGGTCACGGACACGACCTACACGACGGTGCTCCACGTTCTGAATTTCCTCACGTTCAGCGGTGTCGTTACCTATTTTGTGCTGAGCAGTTTCTTCGACGTGGGCGACATCAAACTCACGTGGCAAAGCATCGCGAGCGCCGTGGGCACCATCAGTATGCTCATCTGTGCGGTCATCATTGTCGTGACGGCTCTCCGCATGAACCGAGCGAAGCGCGCTGGCGACAGGACGAACATGCGTAAGCCAATCGTCTGGCTCGCGGTTCTCTCCATCCCCGTCCTCGTCGTCGGAACCATGGCGGTTATTGGTTCCGTGCAGTCGGTTGCGGACACGATCGAAGGAACAAAGACCGTCACCGTCAAGTCGTGCAGCTACAGTGAGCTCAGAATGCGCTCACGACGGGGAGGCACCTCTACGTCCTACAGGTTCGATCTCACCCTCACCGACGGCTCGAAGCACACAACTCACTTGAGCAGCGCCTACGACGCGACCGGCGTCTACGGCACCCTCTACACAGCATGTGCTGACAAGAAGGGGACCTCGTCTCTGACGCTCGAGGTCTATCGCCACAGCTGGATCATCGTCGACGCGCGGGTTGAGTAGGATGATATGCATTCTCACCGACGAGGTGGGGCAGCCGCAATACGGCGACCCCGGCGGACATCTAAGAGCAGGAGGAATTGAGCATGTATCCGCGTCGTTCACGTTTCTCCCCTGAGATACGTCCGGGCAACGCTCGGCAACAGCTCGGCATGACCATATGGGCCTGCGCGTTCCTCGCGTCCCTGATCGTCATGTTCGCTGCGTTTATTCTGTCCGGCAATTTCGGTGTCCGTGAGTTGGTCTGTGTGATGATCGGCTCTGCGGCGGCCCTTGTCGTCGGCATCTGCTGCTTTGTCGCCCTCCCAACGCTCGTTCGCTCAATGCGCGATGCGCTGCATGGACCGGGCGACAGCCGCCCAGCAATCGGCTCATTCATCATGATTGCTATCGCTGCACTCATCGGAACAACTACGGTCGTCACGGGAGGTGGGGCCTTCGCAGAAGGCTACGAAGACGCCCGCACCGGCCCACAAACGAGAGCCGTCACAAGCTGCGAACAATTCCGTACTGAGACCGAGCGAGGGCGTCGCGGCGGCATACGCTACTACAGCACTTTTACTCTCCATTTTGACGACGGAAAGTCGCGTCGCTTCAAGATCAGGACGGACTCGCAAGAAGAGTTCGCGCAGCCGACGAGCCCCTACTATGCCCTCTATCAGGCCTGCGTCGTCCGCCCTTTCACAACGTCTATCGTCGTTGACATCTACCCGCGCAGCGGGATCATTAAGGCCATCCGTGAGGCGTGAGCCGAACGCACCCCGGCCTCGTCAGCTGCCAAACGCGTCAGGAAGACCATGAGCAACCAGAATCCTCTCTCGCCCTTCGACCCTCACTCCGACCTGCCTGAGGCGGGCCAGTCGCCGTGGCCTCAGGGGCAATACGGCGACCCCGGATACGGCACCACGCAGTACGGCGACCTCGGATACGGCACCACGCAGTATGGCGCTCCAAGCGACGGCACGACGCAGTACGGCGATCCCGGCTACGGGACCACGCAGTACGGCGACCCCGGCTACGGGACCACGCAATACGGCAACCCCGGCTACGGCACCGATCCGGCTGCCGTATCCTATCAGCCGGTCTCACCCACGATCGTGGGCAATCGCCAGCAGCGCAGACGAAGCCTCAAGTTCGTCTTCGTCATGCTGGCCACCATCCTCCTGGGCTGCGCCGTCTATTTCCTCCGCGACCTCTTCGACTACGGCACGCCACTGCTCATGTTGAGGCTCGCCGAGAGCGCGGTGGGGCTTGTCTTGGCGCTATCCTGTTTTCCTTTTGGTTCCATTCTTCAACGCCAAGCGCAGCCGTCGGGTCGCACCCCTCAGCGGCAGCGCGACATGAGCGGTCCCCTCTACTACGGCATGGTGAGCCTCCTCATCGCAGGTGTGTCGCTCTACTACGGTGTGCCCGCCGCGATGGATCTCGCGGATGGCCCTACGCCCAGGACCGTCACGTCGTGCATGTATTTCCAGTACGACGGCCCCCGATCCATGTTCTCTAGCTCGTCGGTCTACAAGGACAACTTCTTGATCAACTTCGAAGGCGGTCTCACGCATACGACGACGTTCATCTCAGAGAACATCGACGACATCGCGACGCGTGGGGACCTGGCGACGGAACTGTACAACACCTGTGAGCACCGCGAGCGCAGCCAAACGATGACGGTGTCGTACTACCCGCGCACGTGGATTCTGACGGACGTGCAGGTCAGCGGCTCGTAAGGATCCCCGAGATGAAGCGCGCGCTGTGGTCAAGGGCGGCCTCGGCCTCGAGAATGGTGGGAACGCCCGGGGCGTACACGTGGAAGCCATCCGGCTCGACCCGCAAACACACGTCGACGCCGGCGCGAGCGGCCTTGCGCGCAAACTCGATCACGTCGGGACCCAAGACGCCCACGTCGCATGGGTGAGATGCGCGCCCTCGTCGAGGCCGTGAGGGGTACTGTGAAGACTGACAAGCACGTCGGTGCCTGGTCTCTTATCGAGCACCGGGATTCTCCCGGAACTGCACCCGGACTCGCGCAGACACCCCCAGGCTCGTCGTCATGCACCCGTCCGACAGGTAGCAGCCATGAGTAATCAGAACCCTTATCCGTCTCCCTACGATCCGCCTCAGCCACCCAGTCAGGCCGCCAATCAATCATCCGATCTGGCGCAGGATCAGTGGACGCCGCAGTCTCAAGGGGGCGACGCTCAGCCTTCCTTGCCCCCGCTGACGTACCAGGGGTGGGGATACCAGGGATCCTCATACTGGGACACATATGCCGCATCGTCGGGCGCTGATGTGGCCTCCCAGAGCAATCCCTCTCCTGAGGATCCTTCCGGTGAGCGTAAGACACCGAATAAGCACGCGGGCTGGTGGATTCTCCTGACGCTCGTGGGCCTCCTCGTCGGCATGGTCTTCTATTTCTTCGGTGAAATGTTCGAGTATGGTTCGGAGCTGCTCGTCTGGACCCTCATCAAGTGCGCTGTCGCGCTCGTCTTCGCCCTCGCCACGATCCCCCTCTATATTGGCGCACGGCGCAATGCCCTCACGGCGAGCGCACAGGGCGACGAAAAACTGGCACAAACACGGCAGCTCGGCCAGGTCATGGCACCCCTCATAGGCCTCGGGTTGTGCTTATACGCCCTGTCGAACGGCATTCCCGCCATCCTCGACGTTGCCGACGGCCCACACACTGTCACGGTCACGTCATGCAGCTTCGACCAATACAGGTCGAGTAGGTCACGCTACCGCGGCGGATCCACGACCGTGTATGAGAACCAGTTCATCATGACGTTTGACGACGGCACGACCCACACGAAGACCGTTGAGACCGACAGCAAGGATGAGATCGCGACGCAAGGGGACCTGACGGCCGTCCTCTACGAGGCCTGCGCCCTGCGCTCCGGCAGCGCAACCATGACCATCGGTTACTACACGCATTCGAGGGTCATCGCGAGCGCGAGGATCAACAACTGAACGCTCGGCCCGCATACCCAGCACACCCGCGCACGCGCCCCGGCCTCGCGCCAACCTCTGTAGTCTGAAAGGGAGCCCATGTCACGCAACACCATTCCCTCTCCTCGTCGGGCGTCCTCGCCCGGGCAAGGCCCGACACGCACAGGCGTCCTCAAGAAGATCGCCAACGCCATTGCGGTCGTTCTCATCGCTCTGGTCATTGCTGCCATCGGCATTTTCTGGACCATCGGAGATCACACAGATTTCGGCCGCGATCGCGTCGTGTGGAAAGTGCAGGCCTGCGGCGTTGGGCTCGTCCTCGTCGCGGGGCTCCTCATCGCGTGTGTGTTCGCGTACCTCGGCGTTCGGCGCGCCAAGCGCGACGTCGATATTGAGAGGTACAACCAGCGTTCCTTCGCCATCGTCGTCCTGTGCGTGACCGCGTTGTTCGTGGGGTTCCAGTCGATCAGCCGCGGCCTCCCCGCCTTCCGCGACCTGAAGGAGGGCACCACCACCGTCACCGTCACCTCGTGCAGCTTCGAGCAGATGCCACGATCACGCAACTGGACGAGCGCTAATCATAGCCCCGACAACGGATGGGACAACGACTTCACGATGACGCTCGCTGATGGCACCAAGCGCCTCACGGTCATCAAAACAGACCATGCGGACGACATCGCCTCGCGCGGCGGTCTCACGGGCGTCCTCTACGAGGCCTGCGCTCGGCGCTCCGGGTCCGCCTCCATGACCATGGAGGTCTACCCCCACACGTGGTCCATCGTCGAGGCGCGCATCGACTGACATAGCACAGGAGAGAACCATGAGCACGCCCCCGCATGAGCCCTCCTTCCCGCCATCGCGGCAGGACTACAGGGACCTCATCGACCACCACTACGTCATCCGCGGTCTCACGTTCGCCCCGCTCATCCTCTTCCCGATCGCACTGAAGACCAGCGCGCTATACGGATCGCTCAGCATGTGGACGGGCATCGGCATGAACCTCAGCATCCTCCTCACCTGCCTGACGATCCCGCTGGCGATTCCCGTGATGCTGCGCGACGCCCGCGAGGCGCAGGACCGCGGCGTCGACAAGGCAATCCCCCGCCGACGCCGCTGGAAAGCCGCCGGGCGAGTCGCCATCGCCATCTTTTTCGGGATACTGAGCACCGTGCGCATGATCCCACTCGTCCAAGACCTTGCAAGCGGGCCGAAACCCGTGACCGTCACCAGCTGCACGAGTAGCGTTGCCGACCGAGAATGGCGCAGCGGCCGACGAGGATCGCGCACAACCACCATCTATCAGGTCTACGAGATCACAATGCAGCTCGCAGACGGCTCCACCCACGTCCTAGACATCAGCCTGCAACCGCAGGACTCCGAACCCGCCAGCTCCCTCGCGGTCTACGACACCCTCTACGACGCCTGCGTCACCCATCCCGGCCAGACACCCATGACGCTACAGGTCATGCCCCGCACGTGGCGGATTATCGAGGCCCACCTCGGCTAGCACCAGGCGCCACGACCTCCACACACAGGACACGATTCCCCATGAGTTTTCCCAGTCCCCCTCACCTGCCGCCAGTTCTTGATACTCCGCCCCAGCCTCGAGTCCCCACGCCCGCCGACACGAAGCCGGGCCGCCATACAGGACGCTCCCTGTTCCTGCTCCTCCTCGTCCCCCCGGCGCTGACCATCACGATCATCGTCGTCATGCGCAACATGGGCGCGTATGGGAAGAGCAAACTCATCGGCACCATCATCCTGTGTTGCCTGGGTCTCCTTGTCGTCATCGGTGCCGTTGCCACCCTCCTCGCCTCCGTGCAAGACCTGCGCGCCGCGAAACGCTCCGGCGATCGGCAGGCTGTACGCAAGCAGCTGGACAACCTCGCCTCGATGACCTGCGGCGTCCTCGTGATTGCCGCACCGGTCCTGTACTTTCTCACGCCCGCGGTGATCGACCTGGTTCAAGGACCCCAACCGCGCGCGGTTGCCTCCTGCAGCTACACCCAAGACACCGTCACACGATCACAGTGGTTCACCGGAGGCACCAGCTACAACAACCACTTCGTCATGCGCTTTGACGATGGCACCCAGCACACCTTCACCATCGCCACCTCTGAGCAGGACATTTCCCAGCTGTCGGGCATCATTCATCCGCTCTACGAAGGCTGCGTCCTCCACCCCGACCAGACGCCGCTGACCATCGACATGTACGTGCACAGTAAAACCCTGGTGGACGCGCGGCTCGACTAGCTGCGGGGTGACGCCGGGCAGCCTGTCGCCTTCGCCCCTGATCGACGAGGCCGTGAAACGGCGCGTGAAACGGGCGGGACTACGCCTGGGTGAGGATCCCCGAGATGAAGCGCGCGCTGTGGTCGAGGGCGGCCTCGGCCTCGGGAATGGTGGGAACGCCCAGGACGTACACGTGGAAGCCATCCGGCTCCACCCGCGCTCGCACGTCGGCACCCGCGCGAGAGGCCTTGCAGGCGAACTCGATCACGTCGGGGCCCACGATGTCCGCGTCGCCCTGGAAGATGCGCATCGGCGGAAGCCCCGACGGGTCACCGTACAGGGGGCTGACACGCCAGTCGGCCGGGTCCAGGTCGCCCGCCCACGCGCGGCCCGCCCACGCCAGGCCGGGGACACGCAGGACCTTGTCGCGGGGCTGCACCTTCTCGATCTCGGGGTTCATCATGGTCACGTCCACCCACGGCGCGTACAGGACGAGGCCGTCCACCTGACGCTTGTCCGCGTCGCGTCGCTGCATGGCGAGGGACAGCGCCAGGCCGCCACCCGCCGAGTCCCCAAAGATGACGACGCGGCCGAACTCAGCCTGCGCCTCGTCAATGATGGGCTGGACGAAGTCAAACGCTTCGGTCACCGTGTGCTTGGGGGCGAGCGGGTAGTCGGGAATGATGACGGGCAGGCCCGTACGGTCGATAAGGCCCTCGACGATGCCCCACTGGCCAGCGACCATCGGGCACACGTACGCTCCGCCATGCAGATAGATGAGTGCACCGCCCGAACGCAGGCCCCGCTTCGGGAAGACACGCGTGACGCCTTTTTCGCACGTCGCCGTGAAACGTCCTCGCATCGACGCGGGCATGGGATGCGGCTGCGGGGCATGGAGCGCCACCTGCTCAGTTACTGTCTCGCTGTGTAGCAACGGAGGCACAAGCCCCATACAGAAGTGAACAAGGCGCATCTGGAGGGACATGGAGCCTCTTTCGTATCGACGAATCAGTCTGCACGCAGCGGGACGCCCCGCGCGCCAACATGTACCAGGATACGCTGCGAGAGAGGCTTCCTACCTGTCGCACAGACTCTTTGATGCGCAATGTGGCGCGAGTTCGATCCGTGCAGGGCACGACTTCGACGCCACCCGCGTCGAAGTCGAGGCGTCTGTGTTTCCCGCAGGAGTACGAGGCACCGGTTATCGCGGGCACCCGTAGTTCAGACGTTGGCTGTCGCTCACGCGGATAGGTTACGAACATCCGGATAGGTTACGAGCATCCGGATAGGTTACGAACATCGGGATAGCTTAATATCCTATCCAGATGCGCCGTTCCTATCCAGAACGACGGCCGGTGGATTGGCACCACCCATTGACGGGTTGCTCACGCCACCGCGCTCCCTCGGCATCGGCCCAGCACACGGACGACCTATCCGCATGCACCGGACACGCTCACGATCAGCCACGTATGAGCCCACCGCACACCGTTTTCCTACGCCGAGGGGACGCAAACCAAGCGGCGCACAACCCCACACGTCACGCGTGCCT
>ERZ772909.1953-NODE-1953-length-10833-cov-30.640193_pt1 | contig 10833 bp, 3 predicted proteins | sample MGYA00511137_ERZ772909 | MGnify/ENA primary metagenome ERZ772909 (study PRJEB29015, sample SAMEA2738095) | human oral metagenome | biome: human oral; feature: human-associated habitat; material: saliva | place: China | collected 2270 ... | reverse complement strand
CCTGACCCTCAAGATAAGAGCCATCGCTCCAACGAATCACCTGTACGGCAACATTATTCTTACCAGTGCGGAGGTATTTAGTAATGTCAAACTCGCTGACATTGTTTGCTCCTTCTGTATAACCCACCTCATGACCGTTTACATAAACGTAAGCAGCAGAGTAGATACCATCAAAGTGGAGGAAGACACGCTTATTCTCCCAGCCTGCAGGCAGAGTGAAATCACGACGATAAGAACCCACAGAGTTCTTCAAACCAGCCTTCATACGAACGTAAGGCTGCTGATCTTCAAACGGATAGTCTACATTCACATACATTGGCAGACCATAACCATTCATCTCTAAACAAGAAGGAACAGTGATATCGTTCCACGCAGAGCCTTCAGTACTTACGCCATCGCCCCAGAAGTCGTCCTTACCGAGCAAGACAGGCTTGGCTCCCTCGCTCCAACGCAACTTCCATGTGCCGTTCAAACTAAGGTAGTTTGCCCCTGTTGGGTCCAACCAAGGCTTGTCATAACGCTGGGCATCAGCCTTCATAGCCTTCGTTGAAGGATAAGGCATATAGGTGGCATGGGCACGCTCCTTGTTACGCTCATAGACCTTCGCATTCTCCCAGTCGGCACCCTCAGGAATAACCACTGCAGGCACTTCCTTGAACTGTAGCGTAGCAGCTGATGCCTCACTGTTCTCATAACCACAGTAATAGCCGTTGACAGAAGAGATAGAACCAAAGGTTACATAATAAGTCTGACCGTTCCTTGCAGACACTGCACTCAACTTATAACCACTGCCTTTCTTAGTGATATAAATCTGTTGATTAGGATTGGCGATGCTCTGTGTCCACATACAAGGGTAGCCAGAGACTTTCTTTGTGTCGTTGAGTGCCATGTCGAAAGCCAACTCGCCGTCGCCATTTACCAACTGATAGCAGTCCTGCTTACCGCTCACAGCAACGAGTTTCCACTTCTGTGCATCGTTGCCTTCAGCATAAGCAAGGAACGCAAGACCCGTGTCCCTTAACCATGAATACTTGTAGGGAGTAAGGACATTCTTGGTGTCTTGCCCTACTGAGATTAAATAGGTCTTACCGTGTTCAGGCTTCGCACCCCATGTGCCAGCCCTTAGCACGGATGGTGCTAAGGCCAGTAAGAATACGAGAAGACCAATGTTTCTGATTGATTTCATATGAATGAAAGATAATAGATATTTTTAGTTGAACCCACACCTCAGCCTAAGCCAAAGTGTGGGTAAGATGTATAACCTGTGATTAGTTGATTACTTTCGTTGTGCTTGTTGTACCGTTGCTATACTTCATTTGCTTGATGTACACGCCACGGCTCTGTGACTGACTTGTCTTTGTACCGTTAAGGCTGTAGTAGTCTACAGAAGCAATGTTACCATCCTGCGCCTTTTGTATGGCTGCGATAGCGTCTGCAGTCTTAGAAACAATGACATACACACCGCCCTTCACTGTAGGGAAGCTGATTTCGTCATCACTGATACGCTTTGCCTTAACCGTCTTTCCGTCAGCAGTAGTCACCTTATAATCCTTTGCTACGTTAGCATATTTCACAATACAGGTTGTACCCATGTTTGAAACAATCTGTACCTTCGTAGCCTTCGCAGCAGCCCAATCAATGTCAACGGTGAAGTTGCCCACTGCCTTCAAGCCCTTCACTGAACCCTTCTGCCAGAATGTTGTTGGCAAGGCAGGGAGAATCACGAGTTTATCATTATGACTCTGCAGGAGCATCTCGGCTACACCAGCTGTATAACCGAAGTTACCATCAATCTGATAAGGTGCATGAGCATCCCATAGATTTTCATAGATACCACCTGCAGCCTCGTTTACTCCGGTGTCCCAAGTCTGCTGTAAAGCACGCTTGATAAGGTTATGACAGTGGAGACCTTCGTAGGCACGAGCGTTAAGATTTATCTTATGACCGAGCGACCAACCTGTTCCATGACCATCGCCACGAGCTATCAACGACTGACGTGCTGCCTCAAAGACGGTCTTATCGGCATCTTCACTGATCTGCGTACAAGGATAAAGCCCCATCAAATGTGAGATATGACGGTGTGCCTTATACTCGTTAACACCGATTTTGCTTGGGTTATTAAACTGTGAAGAGTACTTCCACTCACGGAGATAAGTCTTTCCATCAGCTGGATTCACCTCTGTATGACATCCGTCGTCGAGTTTAGCAAAGTAGGTTGCAAGCGAATCACGGAATGCCTTTGACACTACATCATCGCCAAGAATTTTAATCGCCTTGCGTGTGTTATTGAAGAGATCCCAAACCAACTGCTGGCTGTGTGCGGTAGCATTCTCCGTTGGTCCGTGTTCTGGCGACCACTCATTAGGACACTCATAGGTGCCGTCAGCAGCCTTCACGAGTTTCTTAAACCAATAGTCGACAGCCGACTTCATCGCAGGGAATGCCTTTGTGCGCAGGAAATCCTTATCCATTGTGTAGGTATAGTGCTGCCAGAGGTGCTGGCAATACCACGCATTAGCAACGGTATAGGTGTTGGCAAAGGTAGTACCAGAGCCATAGATGTTATTCTCTGTTGGTAAGGTCCAACCTGTATTCACGTGACCCATGTCCTGTGCAAAGCGACGCCATGTAGGCTTTACACATGCCTCACGATAGATATAATCGAGGAATGGGCGGTGAAGTTCAGAGAGGTTGGTTGGCTCAGCAGGCCAGTAATTCATCTGTACGTTGATGTTCGCATGGATATCAGAGTGCCATGCTGGGGTATTGTTGTCGTTCCAAATACCCTGTAAGTTAGCTGGGAGCGATACGCCACGGCTTGAACTGATGAGGAGGTAACGACCATAATTGAAGTAGAGTTCCTCTAAGAAGAGGTTGTCATGCTGGTTGTTACGATAGCTGCTGATGAGCTGTGGGGTTGGAATATTGTTCTTAACATCACCGAGGGTCAGCTGACAACGATCGAAGAGCGACTTATAATCGGTCTTATGTGCTGCTAACAAAGCGTCGTAACCCTTGTTCTGTGCACCATTCACTGTCGCTGCTGCACGACCTGCAAGGAGGTTAGCTCCAGACACATATGTCGGTGCGTCGGGGTCGAAGTCGGTCAATCCACGGAGATAAACAGTCATGCTATTGGCACCGTTTACCTCAATAACGCCCTTTGCATTCTTAGTAATCGTACCGCCATCTGTCACGATGCGCGCTGCACAATAATAGCTCTCTGGGGTTGTTGCGCCATGATCATCCTGGCGGGCAACCTGACCATCAAAGGTAATCGTTGCCTGATTGTTATTGTCAACGGTATAACTTACGTTACGTCCGTTCTGATTCTTCAGTGTAAGGGTTGTATTGATTTTACCGTTCTGTGAGGCTGTATAGCGAACTACCACACAGCTATCAGGATTGCTTGCGAAGTAAGTACGACTGTATGCTACACCATCCATCGTATATTTCACACCTGCTACGGCATCGTTGATATCGAGGTAACGCACGTAGTCTGTTACCTTTGACATTCCACGACTGCGGATATAAAGGTTACCAAAGTTAAGATAATAACCATAAGCAGCCGTACTCGTCAGCCCACCAAGCTTACCGCTCCAAAGGGTCTTATCGTTAAACTGTACGTCGTCAATGGCAACATCGCCCATCAAAGTTGCACCAAACTGACCGTTTCCGATAGGAAGACAAGAGGTCATCCAGTTCGTTGCGGGTTTTGTATACCAAAGCGTATATTTGTTGGCAGGATTAAAAGTAGTAATACCTGACACTGGTACCAACTCTTCTGCTGGTACGAAGCGCACGACATTACCCCCATCGCCTAAGTCCCAAAAGCTGATTAACCTACCTTCACCAGCACCTTGGAACATATTAAAGAAGTTACGTCCTGTGGTTGACTTACCAATCTCGAAGCCACCCAATGAGTTATTTGACTCCACCATCGTAAAAAGCGTATCCTTCACGTTGCGGGCCTTTGCAGCGTTGACGTATGAATCGCTGACATAAAGAATCTTTCCACTCTTGCTAACAAAAGAGTATTTACCGTCTTTCTCTGATACACGCCATAGCATGTCATCAAGATTACCATTATGCAATGAGGCTGTTTGGCAGGTTGCCTTATCCCCCTTGGCACTCAAAAGCCAGTTACCAGTCTGGAACTGGATGTAATAATAAACAGGATTTGCAGCTGTTGAGATGACTGGCATATAGTATGGGAACTCCATGTCATCCTTACTAACAAAGGTCAAGACGTTGTTGATGTCGCCCTTATCCCACAGTCCAATCTCTTGTCCAGCCCTAATCTCTCCCACTTGGTTCATCGCATAGCTACCAGTAGAGTCTGGTGCCAACTCGAATGCACCTGTTCCAAAGCTGGTATTCATACTCTGGAAGATGTGGAATGAGGTAATATCTGTAGTCTTAGTAGCCGCCATAAAACGCGAACTATAAGGATTTGTTCCATTGACATAAAGGGTACGACCGCTCTTACTTACCAACTGGTACTTCTTATTACGACCAAAGTTCTCTGCAGCAACAATCTTCCACAACTGGCGACCTCCATTCATAACCTGTGGAACGGCAGTAAGGCACTTTTGCTTTTCGCCCTTGTCTTCCAACACGTTGTTAGAACGAAGATACTTAACGTAATACCAATGCTCATTGCCTTTGGTACTGATGCGAGGATAACCTTGTGCATAAACTTGTCCGACACATACGACAGACAAGAGAAAAGCAGCACAAAGACGCTTACAGATGTTCATAAAAAGAAATTGTGATAATTATTTAATTATTAATGTTGAACAATAAGACGAAAAGGAGGGCATGTTAGTATCGTTAACTCTCCACTTACCCATGAAGTGATGCCATGCTGCGTTCTCTCATATATTGAGGATATTATTTGTATTTCTGTCGCTGCTAATAGATGTTAGTTCCTACTTGTTAGGCTTTACTTTTGGCTTTTTCAAAGGAAGGCTTCTTGTCTTTAAGTTTATGGCAAATATAAACATATTCTTTTAATTATTCATTGTTATAAATACAATGTTTTATATTTTTAACCATTATAATCCGATAAAATTTAAATGATTTATGTCCTTATGCATAAATCTTCTTTAAGTTTCCTATTACTATTAAAGCCTAAACTGGTTCTTTTATTATCGAGTATCTTACCTATCATTACAACAAAGGCATAGCGAACTACGTCAAGTTACAAAGATAAGTAAAATATTAACAAGAAAACAAAATAACCATTTGCAGAGCATTCAGCGCCCCGCACCATATGTGCGAAGCATCCGCACACGATGTGCTAAGCACCGACACCACAGCATTAACTGGTTATAAAGGATAAACTTGTTCTTATGTCACTTTGTCACTCTTCGCAAGCAACTTGTCTACTTGTCTACTCGTTGACTCGTCTACTTACCCTGTTACTTTGTCTTCCTTCGCAAGCTACTCGTTAACTTGTCAACTCGTTAACTTGTCAACTTACCATGTTACTCTGTCTACAATTACCCTGTCTACAGGCAACTGGTTAACTCGTCCACCCGTTAACTCGTCTACTTCGAAGCCCTCTTGACCATGAACGAACCTAACATGAAGGACTTCTTCTTGTGGTTATAGACCTTGAGAGAATACATACCGTCGGACAGGGAGCCGATATATAACTGGTTGTTTCTTACTGACTTAGCGTTGACAATGCGGAGGATGACACCCTGCAAAGAGAGGATTACATAACGATCGGTATCCGTTAGCTTTGCTGCAGCAGGGAGGGTAAGGGTGTTTCCATCATTAGCGAGCAATGTAGCAGGAGACTTCGAAAGCGTCGAAGACTTCATATTCTCCTGTAAAGCAGGCGTTTCTAATCCGTAACGATCCATACCTCTAACTGCAAAATAGAGGTTAGGATTCACGTTCTTCAACTGCAGCGTCTGCCCAGTATAACGTGCATAGAGCAGGTTTCGCGCATCCTCAGTATCAACAGGATAGGTATAGCTGGCGTATATATTATAATAAGGAGTGACCGCCTTCCACCTCAGAATCACCGACTTATCCTCTCGACGTTCTACCAATGAGGAGTTGACAGCGTAAGGCATGGCAGCCGTTGACACAACACCCTGCATCTTATGAGGGAGGGAAAGCGTAGCATTAAACTGCTTCTCAAAGTCGTAGACACCCTGCTTATTAGCCGTGAGGAAGTAAGAACGGAAGTGAGCATGTCCCACTCCGAGGTCACGACTCACATACATCTGGCGGGTGAGGTCGCCCAAAGTCCAATTACCCTCACGTGGATCGAGGAAGTAAGTACCCAAACCTGTCACTATCTCACGCTTATAAGCATTCTCAACCCAGTCTGCAACAAAAGGATAATAGTTGTCGCCACGGAAGTATTGCATCGGATAGAGCTGGTCCATCAACCCTAATCTCATCCACTCCTGCGCCTCTTGTGAAACACGGTCGTGGGCATTGAAATTCTTTGAACTATAACGACTGAGGTCGGCATGCTTACCGATTGGCGAACACGACATCTTCACCCATGGTTTGATAGCCTTCACCTCGTCATGAATAGCACGCACAATGGCTGTGATATTGCTGCGACGCTGGTCGGGTGTATCGCCATCACGGTAAGAAGGGCGTGGCCATCCGTCAGGGTAACGGATATAGTCGAGGTTGATACCATCCACATCATACTTTCTTACAATCTCTCCACAGATAGAGGCAAGGTAAGGTGCAACACCGGGATCGGCAGGGTCGAGATAAGAACCCGTTGAGAAGTTTCTAATTCGAAAGCCCTTCTTCATCAGCGTTCTACAGCCCAATGAGTTTTTTGCACCCACTGGAATCGTCGCAATCCATGCGTGAATTTCCATGCCACGTTTGTGACATTCCTCTACGGCAAAGCCGAGTGGGTCGTAGCCATAGCCCGGTGCCCTACCCTCAACGCCAGTGATACACTGGTCCCAAGGCTCAATATCCGACGGATAAATCGTAGCTGCACGCACACGCGCCTGCAAGAGTACGGTGTTGATATTTGCCTTCTGGTATTTATCGAGAATGTCAATGAGTTCCTGCTTTTGCAGTTCGATGCTTTCTTCCGACCGTGCGTAGTTCTTCGGCCAATCAAGACTGGCAAGTGTCGTCAGCCATACGGCACGCGTCTCCCGCTTCGGCATTCGCTTCGTAAGATAGTCGGAGAGATTCGTCTGTGCTTGTGTTGTCATCGTTATTACGCAAAGGAGCGTAAATAAAAAAAGCTTCTTCATATATGATATGATGATGTACGTGAGATTATGTAATATACATAGAATTACAGTAATCACTGAAAATAAGCTTATTAAAATTCCTATTTCATCAAGGAAATAAGCTTACTCTTTGAAATGTTATATAATTCTTTATTCTAATTGAGTTTCATTGAAAAATAAATAACTATAAATTATTCAGGTTTTCCTAAAAGAAGAATATAACAAGGTAGCCTTGAGTCATTAAATATATATAATCCCCGTTTTATACTGGTAATCAATCTTAAACCATCTTTACTAATATTTTTTTTCATAGTACTATTAATGGTAACATTTTTGATGTCTGCATTATATATATATTTATAGGATTCTATCCAAGCTTTCATAGTAAATGTACCCTTATCCCCTATTTTAGCAGCCGCATAAATAATACGCTTCTTTTCTGTCGAATCATTAAATCCAATAGCTTCTTGGTACATATCTCTCAAAGAATAATCAATTTTTGTTATTGTATTTTTTAGTCCTTCTTTATAGTCTTCATTATTGATTTCATTTCTTTCAGACAAAACAGCATTTTTAGAAGCTTCTAAAGCTAACATGTGAACATAGTAAGGGAAGCCTAAACTTTTTTCTACTATCTTATTTTTTACATCCTCATTAAATTTCAGTCCTGTTCTATTCTCCCCCTTCTGAATTATACTTAAAAGTTCATCCTTAGTCATTCGTTTTAAATATACTTGAGAAAGACATCTATCAATTGAACGATGCCCTTCAATTAAGTCATTCACAGATAGAGAGATTCCAACTATTAATAGAGACAAGTTTGAACTTTTATCACTTAAAATTTTCATTAGTGTTGAGAATTTCTGTTTCTCTATAGAATCTTTAATAGTGTCAAACTCATCTATAATAACAACACCTTTATTATCTTTTAACTTGTTAGCTACCCACGCTGGATTATCAAAATTAATTGTATTTTTAATACTTCCAGATTTCTCTCTACTGTACCCTAAAAATTTTACATCAAGTTTTACCTCGCTCGCGCTTTGCACTGCTTCTACAAGCTCGACTCCAAGTTCCGTAAAAACTTTCTCAATAACACTCTGAAATGTATCATTAGCGCAACAAGAAACCATTATATTATTAGTATCAGTATTCTCTGTTTCTTCATATTTCCTACATGAATACCTTGCCAAAGAAGTCTTACCAACCCCACGATCACCATATAATACAATATGATTACCCTTTTCTGATAATCCCTCTATAATACTCTCGATTTCTTTTTTTCTTCCACAAAACAAATCATCCACCACAGGAGTGTGAGGAGTGAAGGCCTCCTCTATCAGAGATTTTTTTATTCGTCTTCTATCTTCTAAAATATCATCCATATTTTTATATTTTATTAATTAACGTGACTCCAATAAATTATAAGTATCTATAAATTTGACTCTTAGCTAAACATTCTGCAACATTAAATTTATGATATATAAATAATTACAAAGAAGAAACACACTAAGTTACTGAGGACAAAGATAATAAAATATTTCTGTACGGCAAGTTATTCCTTCTGTCTTTTTAATATAAAACTAACTAAAGTTTCCACCCATATAAATAGATAGAAAAATAAGGTTCTTCAGGAATTTGGAGTGATAAAGTAAGCCTACTACATATAAAAGTCACACAGAGAGGGGGAGAACACGGAGGTGAAAGCAGACAATATCACGGAGGTGCCGAAGGCACAAAGAGCGACAGAGCCGTAGTGTACGTGTTGCTGATAACTTTGGTAATAAACGTTTTAAGAAATCTTGCAAACCACTGCTTTGTAATGAAGTAGACAAAAACATTAATAAAACTCGCAAATATCCTCTGTTCCTCCACGCACCAACGGTGCCTCTGTGCCTAACGATTTCTGCTATATAAAACCTCTGTGATCTCCATTTCTCTGTGTGACGTTTCTTCAAAGTTCTAATCTCAAAAGGTATCACTCCATATTGCTGAAGACCCACTTATATTTTAGCAGTAATAAAGTCTAAAAGCTGGAGAATAGGACGATAATATACAACTATATTTTTATTTTAAGTTGCTGTCACATTTAACATTTCTCGTAAGTGTTTTGTTCTCAATAAGTTTAATGTCCACATAGCGTGACAGCAGTGACAGCAAACTTCGTTTTGCTTTTTCCCTCGCTATTTAATAAAGGTTGTGTCCTTACTTGATATTTCAGGTTCTTCCGAAATATGGAGTGATAAATTAAGCCTACTACATATAAAAGTCACACAGAGAGTGGGAGAACACGGAGGTGAAAGTATAAAGACAATCTCACGGAGGTGCCGAAGGCACAAAGAGCGACAGAGGCGTAGTGTACGTGTTGCTGATAGGCTTTGGTAATAAACGTTTTTAAGAAATCTTGCAAACCACTGCTTTGTAATGAAGTAGACCAAAGTATTAATAAAACTCGCAAATAGCCTCTGTTTCTCCACGCATCAACGGTGCCTCTGTGTCAACAAATAGCTTTGTAATAAACAATCCTCCGTGTTCTCCATTTCTCTGTGTGAGGTTTCTTTAAAGTTCTAATCTCAAAAGGTATCACTCCAAATTGCTGAAGACCCATAAATAGGCTTCTAATTAACGCCCTTTTAGCTTGCTAAAGATGCCCTTTTGAAGTCCAAGTAACGCCCTTTTGAAGCCTAACTAAGCACCTTTTACATTCGCTTTTCACAAGTATTTGATTATCTGTGGATTACGAAGGCGATAAAAAAGAGCGTTTTTTATCTTTTTAGAAAGATGCTCAACGATTTTATGTCAATATTTTTCGCAACACATAATTATCTGTCTTTGAGACGTAGGTGTAGCGGGCTACATCAAGTAACAAAGACAAGCAAGATGCCGATAAGAGAATGAAAGGTGTTAGGAAACAATACCATAGTAATTAAAAAATATCCATTTTGTGGTCTAATGACCGCGATTTAGGTTTAATACTTAGAACTTTTTAAACTCTGTAATGTATTGTATGTTTGTATCTATATCTATAATAGAATTATTATAATATTGTATATTATGCGTTTTTCGACACAAAAAAGCTAAAATAGACAACCTCTGCTTCTTCTCCTTATATCTATATATCAGTGAATTACACTGCTTTTTTATGTAAAATGGAGAAATAAAATAATGAAGTTAAGATTAATCTATTTTCTTCTGATTTTTATTATTTCTATTTTATTTCTTTAATATTTTCTTGTAAATTAGAAAAAGATGTTTTAACTTTGCAGCCGTAAATACTTTAGTAATGATGTATAAGATTGCTAATGTACAACGAAATTCAAGTGCTTTATATTTGTTGATTTCAAATATCTTAGTAGCACGAAATATACGGTGTACGCTATTCTTTCGTTTCAAAAGTTATGCGCACGTACAACATTCATAACACGAAATGCATAAAGGGGAATCATAAATTTCCCGTGATTGCTTTCTCCATTTTGATGATATCTATTTTAACGTAAACTTAGCATAAAACAAAAATCCACTATTAAATTTATAAATTAAAAGACTAAAGTTTCCCACCCCTTAAAACACAGGTTTTTCCCATTTCCCTTTGCCTGTC
>ERZ772909.1951-NODE-1951-length-10834-cov-17.134892_pt1 | contig 10834 bp, 9 predicted proteins | sample MGYA00511137_ERZ772909 | MGnify/ENA primary metagenome ERZ772909 (study PRJEB29015, sample SAMEA2738095) | human oral metagenome | biome: human oral; feature: human-associated habitat; material: saliva | place: China | collected 2270 ... | reverse complement strand
TCTGACCGACCAGCACCGTACCGGTGTTCATCGAGTCATGAATAATGCCCGAGAAGGTACGGCGCTGCGCCGGGTGCTCGAACGCGTCCTTGAAGGTCTGCCCGTCAATCGTGAGGGTCGCGGGTACGTCGTACACGCTCGTGGGGGTCGTGAGGCCCTGCTCAATCAGCGCCGAGGAGGTCAGCATTTTCTCGGTCGAGCCAGGCTCCACGCTCTGCGAGATGGCTCGCGGGGTCATATCCGCAGCGTCCTCGATGGTCTTCGCGCCGGGGTCCATGGTCGAGGAATCCGCCAGCGCCAGCAGGGAGCCGTCCCGCACGTCCATGACGATTGCGGTACACCACTCCGCTTTGAGCTCCTCGGCGCGGGCGCGCACAACCTGCTGGGCGAAGTACTGGATGTCTCGGTTAATGGTCAGACGCACGTCCTTACCGTCAACCGCGAGGCGCTGCTCCTCCTTGGCCACGGGGATGCGCACACCGTCCGCGCTGATCTCGTAGGTGCGCTCGCCGGGGGTTCCGGCCAGCTCCTTTTCGAAGACACGCTCAATACCCACGGAGTAGTTACGGGACACCGTACCGCCCGTACCGTTGCCGTCTGCCTCATCCACGATGTTGTACTTGCCGACCACGGAGCCGCCCACGCTGCCGTTGGGGTACAGGCGCTGCGAGAAGGCCTCGCCGTAGATGAAGGGCGCGCCAAGGTCGTCAATCTTGTGGAAAATCTCGGGAGAAACGTCGGTCTTGATGACCGAGTACTTGGAGGTGCCGTCCAGCTTAGACTTGATGAATTCGTCGGTGATGCCCGGGTCCACGCTCTTGAGGATATCGGTTATCTCGTAGACCAGCTGGCTCGGGGTCACCTCAATCTTTTCGGTGCGGTCCTCGTTGTAGCGCTTAAAGGTGGCGACGGCCGTCTGGTCCGCGGTGAGGTTGTAGCGCTGCACCGAGCGGGCCATGACGTTGCCGTTAATATCGAGAATCTGTCCGCGCACTGCGGGAAGCACCTGCGAGCGCAGACGCTTCTGGCGCGAGGCGTTGGCAACCCCGCCGGGGTCGAAGCCCTGGCGCACGAAAAGGTTTACGCCGATGACGCCCAGGGCACCGGTGGCGGCCGCGCCGGCCAGGAAGCCTCGGCGGGTCAGGTCCGGCTTCCCGGATGCCGGTTCGTTCGCGTGATGGCGCGCGTCGAAGCTCATTCGGGGATATCCTTTCGCGGTTCTCGTGCTGTGTGGGGTGTCGGTTGGGGGCGGCTAGCGGGTGGCCTGGCCGTTCTGTGCGGTGCCGTTAGCGGCACCGTTGTTCGTGTTCGCGGCGTTATTGGCCGCGGCGGGGCTGGCCGTTGCGCTCGCCGAGGCGCTCGCGGCCGCGCTTGCGTGACGTTGCTGGGTGGTCTTATCCGCATCCACCACGCTCTTGGCGTAGCTCTCCTCGGAGCCTGCGGCCGGGGGCGCAATCAGGTTTTGTTCCTTGGTCGCGGCCTTGCCGGTGGGGCTGGCCACGGGCGCGGGGGTTCCCTCAATCTTGGAGGTCTGCAGGTTCAGGGTGGCCTGCGAGGAGCTGGCGAACATGCCCAGGGCGCTCGCGCGCACCGCCAGGTCCTGGGGCGCTTCCTTGAAACCGATCTCCTGCTGCAGGGCCTGGTTCTCCTGCACGAGACGCTGTTCCTGCGCGCGCAGGTCCACCATGTCGTACTGTCGGGTCACGATCAGCACGTTGAGCAGCAGGATAAAAATCAGGGTCAGCGGGATAGCGGCAAAAACGGCCAGCATGGTCGGCGGGCTCAATCGGCGGGCGCGGCGGGTCACCGCGGACAGCGGCGTGCGTCGGGTGACGGCCTCTTCCTCGCGCGGCTCCTCGGTTCGGGCCGCGGCACGCACCGGTCCGGGAACGTGGCCCGCGGTGCGCTTACCCCCGTGGGAGGCTGCGGTGCTTGCCGGGCGAACCACGGGCTGAGAAGCGGTAACCGGATCCACCCGCGCGCTACGGGTACGGCCGGAATGCACACCCTTGGAGGTGCGGGTCACGCCCGCGCTGTGCGAGGCGTTCGAGGAGCCCAGGCTCGAGCTCAGAGCGCCGGATGCACCCGCCGAGGGGCGCGAAGAACCGGCGCGTCGAGTCCGCGGGGTACCCTGGGCGCGGGTGGGGCGCTGGGATGCGTGCTGGGTGCTCATTCGCTCTCTAATCTTCGTCTTAGGTGGTTACTAGCGTCTGTCGCCTGCGGGCGGGCAAATCGCTACTGGGAGGGGATTCGAATCTTCTCGGCTGCGCGCAGCTTGGCGCTGGCCGCGCGAGAGTTTTGCGCAATCTCTTCCTCGGTGGGCGGCTCCGCGCCGCGGGTAATGATCTTGATCGTGGGCTTATGTTCCTCGAGTTCCACAGGGAATCCCTTCGGCGCCTTGGAGGTCGCCTCGGCTGTGAGGGCGCGCTTCACGATTTTGTCTTCCAGGCTGTGGTAGCTCATCGCAACGAATCGGCCGCCCAGGTTCAGCGCATCCAGGGCCGCGGGAACGGCCCGTTCGAGCGCCTCCAGCTCGTGGTTGACCTCGATGCGCAGCGCCTGGAAGGTGCGCTTGGCGGGGTGGCCGCCGGTACGCTGGGCCGCGACGGGAACCGCCTTCTGAATAATGCGCACGAGCTCGCCGGTAGTCTCCAGGGGCGCGTTGGCGCGGGCAGTGCAGATGGCGCGGGCGATGCGCGAGGCGAACTTCTCCTCGCCCCAATTACGGATAATGCGGCGCAGCTGGTCCTCGCTGTACTCGTTGACCACGATGCGCGCGGTGAGCTCGTCCTCGGAGTTCATGCGCATGTCCAGGGGCGCGTCGTAGGAGTACGCGAAGCCACGGGCGCGTTCGTCCAGCTGCATGGAGGAGACACCCAGGTCCAGCAGGACGCCGTCAATTCCCTGCACCCCGGCGGTTTCCATGGCGCGGTCGATTTCGTCGTAGACCGCGTGTACAGGCACAAAACGCTCGCCGAAGCGTGCCAGACGCTCCCCCGCGATGGAGTGGGCCTGCAGGTCCCGGTCGATACCGATGAGCACCAGGTTCTCGAACCGCTCCAGCAGCGCCTCGGAGTGGCCGCCCATGCCCAGGGTTCCGTCAATCACGTAGGCGGTTCCGCGTTCCTCCACGGCACGCTCAATGCCGGGTGCCAGCAGGTTGATGCAGCGGTCCAGCATGACGGGCACGTGGCGCTCGCTGGCGTCACGCTCGGAAAGATTGTCGATGGAGGCGCCGGTGACCTTCACCGAGGAGCCGGAGGTGCCGGCTTCGGGGGCGCGTTCTACGCTCATGGGTGCTCCTGTGTGAGGTAATCCTGCGTGGTGGTGAGTGGTGTGTCGATAAAGCGTGTGGGGGGGCGCAGACCGCGCATCGGGTCCGCACCGATTTACCGCCCTGCCGGCTCGGCGTTCCTGTCGAATCGGCGTTCCTGTCGACTCCGTGTCTCTGCCGATTCGACGAGCCGTCGAGTCGTTAGAGCAGGGGGCTGAAGGGGTCTTCATCCAGGGCCGCGAACTCGGCTTCCGTGCGGGCCAGGTACTCCTCCCAGGCGGAGGCGTCCCAGATTTCCGCCCGGGTTCCGGACCCGATGACCACAAGCTGGTCGCCAAGCCCGGCGTACTGCCGAAGAATCGGAGGGATGGTGATGCGCCCCTGTTTATCGGGTAGCTCATCCGAGGCTCCCGAGAGGAATACTCGCAGGAAGTCGCGGGCGGCTCGCCCCGGCAGGGGTGCGCTGCGCATCCGCTCGTGGATGCGCTCGAATTCCGCGGAGGGGAAAACGTACAGGCATCGTTCCTGACCGCGGGTCAGAACGAGGCCTGCTGAGAGTTCCTCACGGAATTTGGCGGGGAGGATGATGCGCCCTTTGGCGTCCATTCGTGGCGAATAGGTTCCCAGGAACATTCGCGTCACCTCCCCCGTGTGTGCCTGATGCTGAGCCTGTCGTGCGCCCTCGCCTCATGTCCCTTCCGATGGCGCTTGCGGAGCGAGCGGAAGAATACGACGTGCGCCCTGCACCACAGCGGAAACGGGTGCGGAGCACGGCTGAGGGAGGGGGCTTCAGCCTTCTCCTCCACTTTACCCCACTTTCCACCACCTCCCCCACCTCGAGGAAGGTCTTTTAGGGTTTTTATTCCTTCTTTTGCATTTTTTATCTCAGCGCACAGCTTCTACACAGGTTAGAGCCGTTTAGCGGCAGAACTTAGATACACAACAGCAGAGTGGCGCGAGGCACACACAAAAGGAGTTAGCGCCTATTCCGGGCGGGCTATATATGCCTTCACCCGGGGCAACCAGCTTGCCGTACGCAGAAGGATTGAAAGCGAAGCCCACAAGCCCCCCCCGAGCAAGAAAGGGCCGCTCTGGAAAGGCACCGGGCACGAAAAAGCGGAGGCGAGACATACGTCTCGCCTCCGCTTGGGAAAGTCATTATGAGTTCCGGCTTGACCCCTTCAACTCGGCATCCTTAGCCAGGTATTTTCACCCCGGTATTTTCACCTCGGTATCTTCGGTCCGAAACCTGCTGTCCCGGGCCATCAGCGGGTTTTAGTTCTGACCGTTGTTGCGCTCGTCCCAGCGCTCCTCCAGGCGGTTCATGAAGGCCGAGCGCTCCTTCTGCTCGCGGGAGCGGGCGCGGGCGGCACCGCCGGCTTTGCCTCCCAGGAAGGAATCCACGGGGGTCTTCTTGCTGGTGCTGGCGAAGTACACGCCGAAGGCTGCAAAGAGGAAGCCGAGCACGCCCAGCCAGATGAGGTGAGAGGCGACGGCACCAATGATAATGCCCAGACCGATTAGCACGCAGAGAATTCCGAGCGCCAACTGTCGAGCACTGAATACGGGAGCAGTATTGCCGGTGGAGGACATGGACGAGGCAAAGTTCGGATCCTCATTGCTCATGAGTTCTTCGAGCTGCTCAAGAACTTTCTGTTCACGCTCGGACAGTGCCATCGTGTTCTCCTTTGTCTTTCTGACAACGCGTTCGCGCCGGTATCCGCAGCGGGTTGAAACGCATCCCGTGGCGCGTGCGCACTCTTTGGTTCCATCCTACCGCGCAAGGCGCGAGCAACGCACTATTTTTAGCCTATCAGCTACTTATTTTACGAACCATTTTGGGGCTATTTCGACACGTGGATGCGACGGGGCCGGGGAACTCACCAGCCGCCCGTTTCTTTCAGCCTTCGCCGCTGCGATGGTCCACCGATTCTCCTGTCCCTCTATCCGTCACGAGCCTCTTCTGCAGAGCCCGCCTCGGCCCCTCCCGAGCGGCCGTCGGCCTTCCGGTCGGGTAGCGCAACCCTCGAGGCCGGTTTGATGCTCTCGGCCGAGTACTTCCGCTGAATCGCGTCCATGACGTGCTCAACCTCGGACCAGCGACCGGCCTTCACGAGCACCGCCTCGGTAGCCTCCGGCGCGAGCTTCGACGATCGGGAGTTCAGATCCCCGAGGTTCACCGCGCCTCCGCTCCCCCGGTTCCTAGACCCCCGCCCGGCGGGCTTGTACTCGATGGATTCGAAGAGAGCCTGCTGCACCCCGTCCTCGGCGCGAGCCAGCTTCTCGGCCCGCACGCCAACCAGGCGGATGGGTCGCGGTGCTTCGTCCCCGGTCAGGATTCCGTCGGCCCGCAGCGCCTCCAGCGCCAGCTCGGCGATGCGCATCCCCGAATCCAGGGGCGAGCTGAGGGGCACGGATCGAGTGTGGGTCTCGAAACCCGCATAGCGAATTTTCAGGCTCAGCCGCCCCGCGAGGCGACCGGATTCGCGCAGACGCCGCCCGAGCTTGAGACTCAGCTCGCGCACAACCCCGCTGATGGCGGCGGCATCGGCGGTATCTTCGGAGAAGGTATGCTCGCCACCCATGCTCTTCTCATCGCGTTCGGTCAGGACGGGCCGGTCATCAATGCCCCTCGCAACAGTCCAGAGGTATTCCCCGTGGGAGGTGCCGAAACGGTCCCGAAGCCACTCGATGCTCATGGACCGCAATTGCGCAATGGTCTGGATTCCGTAGCCGGCCAAAAGCTTTGTGCTTTTCGAGCCCACGCCCCACAGCGCCGAGACCGGGCGCGGGTCGAGGAATTCCTGCACGCGGCCGGGCGGCACGACCCATAGGCCGTTGGGCTTACTGCCGGTCGAGGCCATCTTGGCCAGCAGTTTATTGGGAGCCACCCCCGCCGAGGAGGGCAGGGAGAGTTCCTCTGCGATGCGCTCACGCGCCCGCTGCGCCAATTGCACGGGGTCCTGCCCGTGCCGGTGGGCGCCCGTAAGATCCACGAAGGCCTCATCCACGCTCACCTGCTCTACCAGCGGACTAAGGTCACGCAGAATACCCATGACGGCTCGGGAATAGTACCGGTAATCCGCGCGCAGGGGAAGGACCGTAGCGTGCGGAACCTCGGAGAGGGCACAGCTGAGAGGCATGCCCGAATGAACCCCGTGGGCGCGCGCCTCATAGGAGGCCGAGCATACCACTGAGCGAGGGCCCGTCGGCGCAACGATAATGGGCTTACCCCGAAGCGAGGGGTTCTCGAGGAGTTCGACGTTGACAAAGAAGGCATCCATATCGAGATGCATAATGACGCGCGCATTATCGCGGCCCGGCTTGCTCACCCTTCAACCCCCTTCGACAGCTTTCACCACACCCCAAATATAGCACACGTCTACGAATTAAGCTCCCAAATATTAGTAAACATATTCGTAAATACCCCGTGTGACGCGTTTCTCCACTAAGCTAGAGGGGTGCACACCGCACCCATGCCCATCGTCCCCACGTACACCGAGGATAGTATGACGACCCCTTCCCCCGCCGGAGGCTCCGCAGAGCTGCCCGCAGGCATCGCCGAGGCTCTCGAACATGAGCAGAGCGCCTACCTGAACGCCTTCAATACCCTGATGGCCGAGTTCTTTGCCGCGCAGCGCGAACTATTGGAGGGCATCTCCCCCGAGACCCTCCCCCTGCTGGAGGCCATCGAATCCCTTTCTACCGGCGGCAAGCGTCTGCGTGCCCTGCTGAGCTATTGGGGTTGGCGCGGGGCGGGAGGCGCACCCGTGACCGAGAACCGCGGCACCTGGTCCATCGTGAAGGCCGGCATGGCGGTGGAGCTATTCCAGACCTCCGCGCTCATTCACGACGACATCATCGACCGCTCCGACACCCGCCGCGGTGCCCCCTCCGTGCACAAGCGTTTCGAGGCCGCGCACGAGCAGAATAACTGGCGTGGCGACGCCTTCAACTACGGTCTGACCGGCGGCATCCTGGCCGGCGATCTGACCCTCGCCTGGTCGGCGGAGGTCTTTGCGTCCCTGGGCGAGGGCGCACTATACGGTTCCCCGGCGCGCACCATTTTTGACCGTATGCGTTCTGAGGTTCTGGCCGGGCAGTACCTGGACGTCTACTCCGAGGTGCTCGACACCGAAGATGTCGCTTCGGCCCTGCAACGAGCGCTCAACGTGATCCGCTTCAAGTCCGCCAAGTACTCGTGCGAGCACCCCTTCACGATTGGTGGGGCCCTGGCCCTGCAGGCTCGGGCTTTGGAGAGCGGGGCCGGCGCAATCAGCGAGGAGCATCCGGTGCTGGCAGGCTACCGGGCCTTCGGTCTGCCGCTCGGTGAGGGCTTCCAGCTGCGCGACGACGAGCTGGGCGTTTTCGGTCGTCCCGAGGTGACCGGCAAGCCCGCCGGTGACGACCTGCGGGAGGGTAAGCGCACCGTCCTGGTGGCGCTGACCTCCGCGGCCCTCAGCGAGCAGGAGGCAGCGCTCCTGCACGACAGCCTGGGCAACCCCAACCTGAGCGATGAGCAGGTGGAGCGCATCCGTGAGCTCATGGTGTCCTCGGGTGCTTTCGCCGAGCACGAGCGGCTGATTGAGCAGAAGTCCCATGCGGTCTTTGAGGCTCTGGATGCGCTGGAGCTCGACGAGCTCGTGCGCGCGGCGCTGAGCGATATCGTGGACCGCGCGCTACGTCGCAAGTCCTAAACGGGCCTGTTTTTAGCCCGCGGGGCCCTTCACCGCGGGGCGTGAAAAAGACGTAGGAATAGCGGCGAGGCGCAGCGAAGAGACCGTTAAACGACAGCGGATGGGGTAGCGTGAACGCTACCCCATCCGCTGTTTTATCAGTTGAGTTCCCGCCGTGCGAAGAGCACCCGGGCCGGGGTGTCTACCGGCCCCCTGCGCCTCCGCGTTGCGGCGCTACCCTCCGGTGCTACCAGGCCAGGGCCTGGGCGCGGCGACGAATCTCGGTCTTGCGGCCGTCAATCAGTGCATCGATCGGGCGGCCGGGCAGGGATTCGTCCTCGGTGTACAGCCAGACGATGGCTTCCTCATCGCTGAAGCCGGAGTCCTTCAGCACTACGAGGGTGCCCTTGAGGGATTCCAGCACGCGCGAACCGTTCAGGAACAGCGCGGGAACCTTGCGCACATTGGTTTCGGGGTCGCGCAGGGCGATGAGCGTACCGTCAGAAATCAGGTTGTGCACGCGGGTCACCTTCAGATCGAGGGCCTGCGCAATATCGGGAATAGTGACCCAATCGCCGACGAGGGCGAAGGTCTGAGCAATGTTTTCGTTAGTCACCTTTTAAGAGTGCCAGAGCCAACTCATATTTACCACTTTCGACCCGCTCAGCCGCGCGGAGCGTCACATTCTGCTCGGCCGGTTGCCTTAGAATCAGCTGAGTATTGCCCTCCCGATAACCTTTTCCCCGCCGCGCGATTGGGCCGAGCGATAAGATAGAGGCCGTATGAATATTCCCCTCCCGCGCCCCCGTTCTTCCGCGCACACTCACTCATCGCCCTCGCATCCTCCCGCCTCTTCTACTGTTCCTCCGGCCACCACCGCGCCCGCACAGGGTGCCACGGTCGGCTCTTCGGAGTGGCTGAGCGGTGCCATTATCGAGGGACACTACCAGGTGGGCTCGCTCATTGGGCGGGGCGGCATGAGCGAGGTCTACTACGCGCTGGATCTGTGGTCGAACAATCCTGTGGCGCTCAAAATCCTCTCCCCTTCCCTGGCGCAGGACGCTGCCAACCGGCAGAAATTCCACCGCGAGGAACGCTCGATGCGCCAGGTGGGCGGCGGACACACGGTGGGTGTCATCTCTTCGGGCACCGAGTACGTGGCCGGGCAGATGGTCATGTACATCGTGCTCGAATACGTGCACGGTTGCACACTTAGCCAGCTATTGCGCACGCGGCGCGCCCTGAGCCTAGGCGAGGCGCTGGATGTTCTGCTGCCGGTGGTGGATGCCCTCTCGGAGGTGCACGCCAACCGCTACCTGCACGGTGATATTAAGCCGGGCAATATTCTTCTGGACGCCAACGGCCAGGTGAAGCTGACGGACTTCGGTCTGTCACGCCGCGACGATCAGGTGGATTCCGGCGCCCCCATGGGTACTCCCGCCTACGTGGCGCCGGAGGTCCTGGACCCGCAGGTGAAGGTGGGCGCGCAGGCCGATATCTTCGCGCTCGGCGTCATGATGTACCGCATGCTGGCGGGGCGACTGCCCTTCGTGGGTTTGGAGAACGACCAGCAGGTGCTGTACCACAATGCCAATATTGAGATGCCCCCGCTCGGCGATATCGCCCCGGGCATCGACCGCGACGTGGCCGGAATTATTGCCTGGTGCACCCGCAAGCAGCCGCAGGCCCGCCCCGAGGACGCCACCGAGCTTTTCGCCTCTCTCAAGGAGGTTGCCGAGTCTCTCGGCGAGTCCGAGCTGTCCTGGCGCGCTCCGAGTGTCCCGGAGCCTACCTCAAGCCTGTGGGAGGCGGTGGCCGAGATCGCCGAGCGCAGCGGCGCGGGGCAGATGGTGCGCAACACCCCCATCAGCGCGTTTAGCGATGCCGGAGACCTGCTCGCCTACGACGTTTATTCTCCGGATAGCCTGCTCACCGGTTCCCGAGAGGAGGTGCATCTGGCCGACGTGGACGCGGAGGACTCGGTGCTCAACCCCGAGGGTATTCCCCCGCTCAAGAGTTCGACCCCCGAGGCTTCGGTTGCCGCCGATGGCGGCGAGCCCAACGAGACCGATGACTCGCGGGGGTCGGAGGGGCTTCAAAGCTCCGGCGCCTCATCCGATGCGCCCGCCGCGCCGTCCGCCGGCGGCGGAGGCTCCGTCGGCATCGGCCCGCAGACCGAGCAGGAGTTTATCTCGACCTTCGGTGAGTACGCCCCCATCTACGCCGAGCGCGCGCTCAACACCTACCCCGATTACTCAGAAAGCACCGAGGAATCGGGCGGGTCGTACGCCAGTGAGGGTTCTCGGCGGGATTCCGGCGGGAGCACCGGTTCCACCGATTCCTCCGGCTTCACGTCGCGGGATGCTCTCCACCGCGACCGCCGACTGCCGGTACGTGAGCTCACCCCTCCCCCCTCGGGCGCGGCGATGGGTGTGTGGGCGCTGATGGTGATTCTGCTGGGCATGAGCGCCAGCTTCAGTGGGTGGTGGCTCGCGACCTCCATCCTGCAGTCGGAGTGGTGGAAGAACTTCGCGAGCTTCTTCGGCCTGGGCTACTAGATGCTCAGCCGCCGGGATTCATCGGGAATCGGGGTTCATCGGGATCCCGCCGGGGACCAAACCGTTAGGAGCTTAGAATCTCTCCTCACCCCAGGACGCTCCAAGCACCCTCGCCGCTAAACGCTGTCTTCGCTAAACGCCGTCTCAGCTAAGCGCCGTCTTCACTAAACGATACGGGCCCGGCCCCTCACTCTTGAGGGGCCGGGCCCGTTAGTACGTCGCAAGGGCGTACGAGAAGCGATGACGCGAAAACGTCCTTAGCCGCGGCTACCGCGGTTCTTGAGGTACTCGGAGACCAGGAACGCGATTTCCAGGGACTGCGAGTG
>ERZ772909.1949-NODE-1949-length-10841-cov-2.988411_pt1 | contig 10841 bp, 5 predicted proteins | sample MGYA00511137_ERZ772909 | MGnify/ENA primary metagenome ERZ772909 (study PRJEB29015, sample SAMEA2738095) | human oral metagenome | biome: human oral; feature: human-associated habitat; material: saliva | place: China | collected 2270 ... | reverse complement strand
TAAAGTGCACTACCCTGCATGCTCAATCCTATCTTACTTTTGTTCCTCTACCGCCGAAGAAGATGTCCTTTATTTCTAAAACAAGGCAAATAAAACCATTATCTCAGCCACTTTACATTGAAAAATGACTGAGATAATGGTATAAAATGGGCCATTTTAGAAGATGACTCTAAACTTATTGATTCACAAGTGGTTTACACTTACAACACAAAGTCTTTATCGCTTAAAATTCATCCCAAAGAGCCCCATGTGAAACGAGAACTTATTAAAGCGTCAATTCAACAACATAATCAATATCGGTAGGTGTTGTTCCCAAATCAAGCGTAACTCCCTCACGACCTTTTATGTATTTGATTTGCTTGCCTGTAGCATATTCTTTGGCAGACTTCACTTGGTGTTTGCCAAGCGGAATAAACAGACTTGCATCTTGACAATTTAAGATATGAATATAAAGTTTATTGTCTCGTTGTGTACTTACCCCCCAATCGTGTGGTGCTACAATCCCCCCACGTGTCCCATAGATAGTATTTCCATACTTATTCAACCACTTTCCAATGGCTTTCAGACGGTCGAGTGCAAGCGAAGGAAGTGCTCCACCGGGTTCAGGACCTATATTAAGCAACAAGTTTGCATTCTTTCCAGCTGCCCTAACCAGCATTTGTATTAACTCTTTCGGACTCTTATAGTTATTATCCGTTATCGAATACCCCCAATGGTCATTAATGGTTTGGCAAGATTCAAGCGGTAATCTACTTATGCTTTGCCCTGAAAGACCAGCCTTATTCTCGCCAGGAAGGTCACGTTCAAATATCTGAATATCTTCCCCCGGATATGGAGTTTGATGATGATTATTGCCTATCAAACACTGAGGTTGAAGCTTATGAATCAACGCATATTGTTTAGTCAGTTCCCAATCAAAAGGCTTTGGGTCGCTGTCATGGTCCCACCAACCATCAAACCAGATTGCTCCCACCGGACCATAATGTGTGAGCAATTCAGTGAGTTGAGTGTTCATAAAGTTATAATAACTTGCCCAGTTAGCCTTTTCTTTAGGCCTTCCCGTACCAAGTCCTGTTCTTCCCTGAGGATAATCCTCTCTTCCCCAATCCAAATGTGAATAATAAAGGTGAAGCTTTATCCCATGACGATGGCATGCATCGGCAAGTTCTTTGATGATATCACGCTTAAATGGCGTACCATCTACCACATTATACTTGCCTGTTGCAGTCTTAAACAGTGAGAATCCATCATGATGACGTGTGGTAATCGTGATATATTTTGCCCCAGAGGCCTTGATTTCCTTTACCCATTCATCTGCATCAAAGGCCGAAGGATAAAAGGTTTCGGCTAACTTTGGATATTCTTTATAATGAATATCTTTGTTTGTCATCACCCATTCGCCTACTCCCATCATGGAATATAAGCCCCAATGCAAGAAGATTCCAAACTTTTCGTCTTGAAACTCTTTACGTGCTTTGAGGTTTTCAGCTGTTGGCTGATAGGTTTCTTGTGCATTTCCAAGCGCACAAGCCATTAACATCACAATAGAAATAAATGTTTTTTTCATGTTTGAATGCATTGTTTAGATTGATATCTGCAAAGATAATGAAACTTCTGAAGAGTTGTATCAAAAAATGGAATGAATGTCTTTTCTTGACGATAAGAAAGAAAAGTTTTATAAGATTTCACCTATCTTATCGTTGAACTACACCGCTTTAAATAACAATAGATAAGAAGGAATAGAGCCTTTTAGGAAGAAAAATACTTGAAAAGTCCATAAATTAAAGCGTATTGTGCAATCGTTTGTCATTCACTTTCACTTGAAAGTTAAGAAAAAAAGCCTCTATACAAAAAATGTAACAAAATTATTTGGTGAATCATTTTTTATTTTATATTTTTGAAACCGATAATAACATGAACAAAATTCGAATCAAAGCATGATGCACCTTTAATGAAGTTTCTTTGTGGATTGAATGGATGAATAAACCTACATGATTATCATTCGTTTGCCAACTGACAGAAACATAACCATGAAGATTTGTTGAAGCTTTGTTTTCCATTGTACTCTTCCATAGATATTATGATGGAAACATTACTGATAAGAAGATGATTACCGACACAAAACGGATGAAAGTCCTCTACCCAAACAATCCAAAATCTACACGAAGAACAAATTGTTTTCGTGTAATCTCCCCATGAAAATATTCACTAAAGTCTTATACTATGACATCAAACTTATGTATCAATCGTCTGATTCTTGCCTTGACGCTATGTGGTGGACTACCCTTTACGTCAAAAGCAGAACTCAATTATTCAGACAAAGCCATCGTTCAACAATCAACAATCAAAGTAAAAGGAACCGTTGTTGACGAGCAAGGCGAATCAATTATTGGCGCAACAGTAATACAACAAGGCACAAAGAATGGTACTATCACTGATTTGGATGGGAAATTTGTGCTTGATGTGCCTGAGGGTAGCCATCTGGTAGTGTCTTTTATCGGCTATACCAACAGTATTGTGAGTGCAAAGCCATCGATGACAATTACACTTCACAGCAACATTTCAGACTTAAATGAAGTTGTTGTCGTAGGTTATGGCATTCAAAAGAAAGTAGATGTAGTGGGATCTATATCTACTGTGAACAGCAAACAATTGGAATCACGTGGTGTTTCTAATGTTTCAAACATGCTTACGGGCCACCTTTCTGGAGTAACGATTACCCAAAGAAGTGGTAATCCAGGTAAAGATGAGGCCTCTATCCGCGTGCGTGGTGTCGGCTCTTTTGGTGCAACCCCCGAACCTTTAATCTTGATTGACGGACTTCCCGGTAGTTGGAGTGATTTGACCCCATCGGATATAGAGAATATCTCGGTATTAAAAGATGCCTCGTCTGCAGCTATCTATGGTTCGCGTGCAGCCAATGGTGTAATCCTTGTGACGACCAAAGGAGGTAAAGACGGACGCACACGTGTATCGTATAATGGTTCTATGGGGCTGAGTAAAGCCTTCTCATTGCCTGAGTTCGCTCACTCCTATGAATATGCCACCTATTATAATATGGCCATAGGAAAGAACACCTATACTGACGAGATGATACAAAAGTTTAAGGATGGTAGCGATCCAGACAATTATGCCGATGAAAACTATTTGGAAAAACTATTGGGTGGCACAGCCTTTCAAACGAAACATGAACTCAATGTCAGTGGAGGAAATGGCCGAGTGCAGTATATGGCCTCATTGGGATATATGAGACAAAATGGTTTAGTGCCGCATAACTACTATAACAATTACCAAGGGCGACTAAATCTAAACGCTGAAATCACCAAACGATTGAAACTCAACATTCGCCTAAGTGGGAATGTTGCTGACCGTCATGAGCCTTCAACTCCCGGAGCACTCGACCTTTCAGGTGTGACCTCTATTATTCAACAGGCTGTTCGTTACCCTGGATTAACACCTACATACATGTCAGATGGAAGTCTTGGTTTAGGTCCGAAACTTCAAGGAACACCGATATCATGGGCTGAATGTGCTTCATTCTATCGTACAGATGACAATCGATTCAAAGCCAATGCAGAGTTAGCATACACGCCTTTGAAGGGTCTGACACTCAAATGTGTAGGCGGTTACCATTATGGAGCATCGAACAATTATGATTATCGCTGTAACATGACCTTAGGAGATGGCCGAGGAACAGGTCCTTCCTCACTCACAGAACAGATGACATTGACTGTTTATAAGACATTCCAGCTATTGGCCAACTACAACATTCAAATCAAGAAGCATGATATTATGGCTTTAGCCGGCTATGCATGGGAGGATGAACGCTCACGCAATCTATCTGGTTATCGTAATAAATTCCCGTCAGATGATACCCCATATTTAGATGCTGGTGGAGCAGATGGACAGCTGAATGGAGGTGGAGGCTATGATTGGGCCATGCAATCCCTTTTTGGACGCATCGTATATAATTATGATCAACGCTATCTTTTTGAAACAACGGCACGCTATGATGGCTCATCTCGTTTCCCTACAGGAAACAAATATGCCTTCTTCCCTTCAGTAGCTGTAGGATGGAGAGTATCTGAAGAATCATTCTGGAAATCGGCTCCCTCACTTCATTTCTTCTCAAACTTAAAGCTGAGAGCCTCACATGGCGTACTTGGAAATAACAACATTGGAAACTATCCTTATCAGTCTGTATATAAGTTAGGTTCAAAACAGAACTATGTTTTCGGAGGAGTTTATACACAAGGAGCCGCTGTCACAACCTATGTAGACCCAACATTGAAATGGGAACGTACGAAAACAACCGATTTCGGCATTGAAACGGGATTCTTTAAGAATACATTAACGTTCAACGCAACATACTTCTATCGTAAGACAATGGATATCCTCTATAAGCCAGCAGCAAGTTATTCGGCTATATTCGGACTTGCAGTGTCTCAGGTTAACACTGGAGAATTGGAGAATAAAGGCTGGGAATTTGAGATAGGATATCAGAACCATTACAAGAAACTCCAATATCATGTGAATGGAAACCTGTCGATTATCAAGAACAAGGTACTCACCTTGGGTATGGGAAACGTTCAACAAACCAACGGAATGGTGGGTAATGGTAGCGACTTATTTATAGGATATCCAATGGATATGTTCTATGGTTATAAGACAGATGGTGTGTTTTTGAACGATAATGAAGTTGCATCATGGTATGACCAGACTGCCATAGCAAAGGGAAGTCGTGCGGGTGACCTTCGATTTGTAGATGTTACGGGAGACAATAAGGTGACAAATGCAGATAAAGTTTACTTGGGTTCACGCATTCCAAAATACACATTCGGACTCAATCTGGGCTTAGCATATTCAGGAATAGACTTTAGTATGTTGATTCAAGGTGTTGCTGGGGTGAAAGGTTTGTTGACAAGTTATGCCGGTCTTGCTTTCAATCAAGAAGGCAACATACAACGTTGGCAGATGAAAGAAAACTGGAACGTACAACAAGACAACCGATATCCTGGATATCCTCGATTGGAAGTCACATCAGGTTCAGGTAGCCCTAACACTCAACTTTCCGACTTCTGGGTGCTGAATGCATCATTTGTAAAGGTCAGAAATATACAAGTGGGCTACACTATTCCACAAAATCAGACAAAGAAATGGGGCGTCTCTAACGCTCGTGTCTATCTATCGTTAGACAATCCTATTTCAATCGATCATTATAAAAAAGGTTGGGATCCAGAAAACACCAAAAACAATGGTACCTATTATCCTGTAATGTCCACTTATACCTTAGGTTTAACGTTAAGTTTTTAAGTATGAAAAAGTTATTTATAAAATCAATATCGAACTATCTCCCCACTGCTGTTCTGACTTCATTCTTATTCATGTCATGCAATTTGGACCGTTCTCCATTAACAGACTTGCCTGAAAAGACATTCTGGAACAATTCAAAGAATGCCCCGCTTTCCTTGACATCACTCTACCGAGGTCCCATTACTAATGGTGTGGAATTTACTCCTTCAGACTTCTGGTCGTATGCAGGTTTGCTCTACATGGAGCATCTTTCAGACAATGGTTTTGACCGAAGAGGAGAGAACAATGCCTATTTCCAAATCTCAAGTGGTAAGTTAGAGAATGCCAATAGGTTTATAAAACTATATTGGGATGCGGCATATAAGCGTATCGAAATGTGCAATCGCTTTCTTGAAGGTATTCAGAAACAGCCCGACAATGCTTCAAAGAAGCGAATGATTGCAGAGGCTCGATTCCTTAGAGCAACACAATATCACTACTTAGCGAGCTACTTTAAAGATGTTCCTTTGGTGACAACTTTGCTATCAGGTGAAGAGGCAAACCAAGTAAAGAAGGAAAAACAAAGTGTCATTCTATTGTGGTGCATTGACGAATTCAAGGCTGCAGCTAATGACCTTCCACGCTATAAAGATATTACCTCAAGCGAAACGGGCAGAGCATGTAAGCAAGCTGCTTTAGCCTTCATGGGTAGAACATGCATGCTTTTGAAGCAATGGCAAGAAGGAGCACAGGCTTATCGTGAGATTATTGACTTAGGAGATAATGACATTGCACCTAATTATCGTGCCTTGTTCTTACCGAATACAGGAGTAAACAATAAAGAAAACATTTTCTATATCGCCTACTTGGCAAACTATTTTGGCTCAGGACTTCCACAACATCTATTGTCTGCAAAAGATGGAGGATGGAGTTCTTCAAATCCATCAGGTGGACTTTTCGAAGCTTATGAATTCACAGATGGAACTCCTTTCAGCTATGACGATTCGCGCTTTGATCCCAATAACTTAGGTAAGAATCGTGATCCACGCTTAGATTATACCATTTATTATAATGGAAGTATGTTTAAAGGAACTGTCTATCGTTCAAGTCCAGATTATCAAGCTTCATTGAAACAACGCTTGGACTATTCTTCAGAAGCTTCAAAAACTGGTTTTATGTGGAGAAAATACTTTGATGAAAACCCGATAGAAGATATCACAAGCTATAGTGCAGTAACTCCAATTATACGTTATGCCGAGGTATTGTTGAGCTATTTAGAATGTATGTTGGAGAGCAATCAACCGATTACTCAATCACTTTTGGACCAAACTATCAATAAAGTTCGAGGCAGAGCCGACGTACACATGCCTGGAATACATGAACTAAACCCTGATAGACTCCGCGAAATCGTACGACATGAACGTCGTATAGAACTGGCTTATGAAGGCATACGTTATTGGGACTTATTGAGATGGCACATTGCACACGAAGTCTTAAACGGCAAGATATGGGGTGCCCCCTATCCAAATTCAACACAGTATGCTACAGCAACAAAAGAGGTAGACCCTACAGGACACTGTCGCTGGTATGTAGGGAAAAGAGAATTCCGCAATCCTCAAGACTATACTTGGCCTATTCCATTAGCTGAACAAAACATAAATCCTAACTTAAGAGAAAACTCTAATTAAAACATAAACAATGAGAAAGAATCTTTTCACCTTTGCTTTACTTGGTTCTGCAGCTACACTACCAATGCAAAGTATTGCAAAACAAAAAACAGAACAAAATAAAAAAGACAAACTACCTAATGTGATTGTCATCTTAGCTGACGACCTCGGCTATGGAGATTTGCAGTGTTATGGAGCTAAAGGCGTAGAAACCCCGAATATAAACCGCCTTGCACGCAATGGCATCCAATTCACAAATGGACATGCAATCGCAGCAACCAGTACTCCCTCACGCTATTCTCTGCTCACAGGCGAATATGCATGGCGACGCAATGACACAGACATTGCAGCTGGAAATGCAAGCATGATTATCCATCCTGAGCAATTTACAATGGCTGATATGTTTAGAAGTCGTGGCTATACTACAGCCGCAATAGGTAAATGGCACTTAGGATTGGGGAGTGAAGCAGGCGAACAAGACTGGAATGCTCCATTGCCAACAGCACTCCAAGACATTGGCTTTGATTATTATTATATCATGGCTGCAACTGCCGACCGAGTGCCTTGTGTGTTTATTGAAAACGGAAATGTGGCCAACTATGACCCGGAACATCCAATTTTTGTCAGCTATAAGCAGAACTTCGAGGGTGAACCGACAGGAAGTTCTAATCCAGAACTGCTCTACAATCAGCGCTCAAGTCATGGTCACGATATGTCAATTGTCAACGGAATTGGGCGAATCGGATATATGAAAGGTGGCGGAAAAGCACTATGGAAAGATGAGAATATCGCCGACTCTATTGTAAGTCATGCCGTAAACTTTATAAAAGCAAACCGCAATAAACCTTTCATGATGTATTTTGCCACCAATGATGTACATGTTCCTCGCTTCCCTCATGCCCGTTTCCGCGGTAAGAGTAATATGGGACTACGCGGTGATGCTATCGTACAATTCGATTGGTCAGTAGGCGAAATCATGAAGACCTTGTCTCAACTTGGCATTGCAGACAACACACTTATTATTCTTACAAGTGATAATGGGCCTGTTGTTGACGATGGTTATGATGATCAAGCCGAGGAAATGCTTCATGGACATAAGCCCGCCGGGCCTTTCAGAGGGAATAAATACAGTGCTTTTGAAGGCGGAACAGCTGTTCCCCTCATCGTAAGTTGGCCCAACAAAGTAGCTCGTGGCAAACAATCCAATGCACTACTAAGCCAAATTGATTTATTCTCTTCATTGGGGTCATTGATTGGAGCTAAACTTCCGAAAGGCAGTGCACCAGACAGTCATAACTATCTTCCTACGTTCTTAGGTACTAATGATAAAGGACGCGACTATGTTATCGGCGAATCTAACGTGCATGTTTTATCGGTTCTCACACCACATTGGCGCTATATAGAGCCTCATGATGGTCCGAAAATGATTACATGGGGACCTAAAATTGAAACAGGTAATGGAGTAGATAACATACAAGAAATAGCTGCAGTCGTTGACGGATTCATGATAGGCAGAGGAGACTTAAAAAACACGACAAAAGATGCGTACGCATCTTTCTACCAACATGCACTTCGAGATATTTCTCAATATCCTAATTTGTATAATGGCGTTGGGACATTCTTTCTTTCCAATTATAGCCAGTCAAAGGTCCTGTCCAGTGAAGAAATTGATGACATAGAGATTGTTAAATCTTTGAATTTTGATTATATAATGTTAAGTAAAGAGGTCGTAAATAGCTCTTATCCGTATGAAACCATAAAAAAACTGCAAGAATTATGCAAAAAATAGATATTCCTTACATCCATCCATCGCACTCCAAAGAGATCTTTGTTTTCTCTATAGAGGGATGTAATGGCGCCGGCAAGACGACTCTACTCAATAGATATAAAAAGGATCATCTTGATACAGAGTGCAGATTGTGCGTCCCTGATATTTATCAGACTTCAAAAGACATAAAACGTTTTATGTTATTTGAGTCTTCTCAGTTATGCAGCGCTCTGTATTATCTTGGTGGTGCTGTTGAGGTATTTCACAATTACAATAACAAGTATTCAAAGATATTGTTTGACCGCTCTCTGTGGTCAACATTTGCAGCTGCCTATGCAAGAGATTGTACTATAATGCCAATTTTGTTCGATACTCTGAAGGCTATTCGAAACCATGTCTTTTTACCAAACCTTATCGTAGTACTCGATGCCTCATTTGAAACCTGTAAAGCCAGAAGTTCAAAAAAAATAGTAGGTGGAGAATTTGACAATGATGAGAAAGATGCTTTTTTAAGAAAGCGTGAGTTTTATAGTCTTATGACAGAAGTGGGCTATCCAGTTTCCTTTATTGATGTAAATAACAAGGATGCTGAAGATGTTTATTCTGAATTTCTTAGCATACTACCCTTTTGAGCATTTATGTTTAGTATAATCTATCGTAATTATAGATTATGAAATAGTATGGAACGCATATTATGCGATTTTAAGCAAATATGCTTCAACTAACAGTCTTGACTACCACAAATATCTCGATTTAAAACAAATGGCAATAGACAAAAATTGGGAGGCAATTTATGAGTCTTATTATTAAGACGAACCTGTTATAGGAAAGTGGTATTTGCTAATATCGGTGGATTTCTGTAAAATAACATTCTCAAAACAAAAACTCCCCTTGCAAAAGAAGATTGCAAGGGGAGTTTTTTTATAGGTAGTCGTAGTCATTATTTCTTTGGATTTTTGAGAAAATAAGCAGATTATTTCTTTGGATTTTTGTAAAAAATAGCGATTTATTTCTTTGGATAATTTTATTTTTGTATCTTTGCAGACTGATATATAACTCTTTACACAATGTATTACCCAAGGTTAATAGACAACTATCTAAAAGAATGGGCTTTACGTCCTGCTCGCAAACCTTTGTTGTTAAGAGGTGCAAGGCAAGTAGGCAAATCGACAGCAGGAAGAGAGTTGGGCAAACAATTTGAAAATTTCGTAGAAATAAACTTAGAAAAAAAACCTTCCTTTATACAATTTTTTCAGGGAGACCTTGATGTAAAGCGCATTGTACCTCAGCTTTCGGCTATGGTAGGGAAACCTATAGTAGCGGGGCAAACACTACTTTTTATAGATGAAATACAAGCCTCTGAAGAGGCGATTATGGCTCTGCGCTTTTTTAAAGAAGATATGCCCAATTTGCACGTAATAGCGGCAGGCTCTCTCTTAGAGTTTGCTCTTGAAACGCTACCTACCTTTGGAGTAGGGCGTATCCATTCTATGTTTGTCTACCCAATGACTTTTGATGAATTTCTCACCGCTTGTGGGGAACAATTGCTATTAGAGGCGCGCAATAATGCTACTGCCAAAACACCTTTGGCACTTCCTTTGTATGAGAAGTTGGTGGGGTTATTTCGCTCTTATATGTTGGTAGGGGGGATGCCTGAGGTAGTGGCTAAATGGGTAGAAACTCGCGATTATTTAGCTTGCCAAGAAGTGCAAGATGACATTGTGCTCACCTATCAAGATGATTTCCCAAAATACCGAAAGAGAGTAGACCCCACTTTGCTTAGGCTTACTTTGCAAAGTGTAGCTCTACAAATAGGCAGTAAGTTTGTCTATTCGCAAGTAGGTGGAGGCTACAGTACTAATGAGGTAAAAAAAGCGTTGGAAATGCTTACTTTAGCAGGGATAATCATTCCTGTAATGCATACTAATGCTAACGGACTTCCGTTAGGGAGTGAGGCAGACCCTACTTATAGGAAAATGCTATTGCTTGACAGTGGATTGCTACTTAGATGGCTTAATATGTCGGGTGATACTTCGGAACTCACTGCCCAAATACTTACCCACTCTGCCACTGACTTGGTAAATAAAGGCGGGCTTACTGAAATGATAGCTGGA
>ERZ772909.1946-NODE-1946-length-10852-cov-7.877744_pt1 | contig 10852 bp, 7 predicted proteins | sample MGYA00511137_ERZ772909 | MGnify/ENA primary metagenome ERZ772909 (study PRJEB29015, sample SAMEA2738095) | human oral metagenome | biome: human oral; feature: human-associated habitat; material: saliva | place: China | collected 2270 ... | reverse complement strand
TTCAGGCCATCGCGAGCCCGAAGCTCTTTTAGACGATTTTTTAGCATGTCTTTTTCTCCTTTGTTCTTTAACTTGATTTCATTGTAACATATCTTTTTATTTTTGACAAGCATATTTGTCAAAAAGTTTAAGATTTTTGTCATTTTGTAAAAGAAAAAGGTCAGGAATGGTATCCTGACCGTATTTTTTTATAGTTGATAAAAGATTGCTTAGTCAGCTGATGGAGCGCCGGAATCTTCCTTTACTTGCTTTTTATCTTCTTTTTTGTAATCTCTTCTGATGATATACAGAGTTGATAGACTGATGAGAGTCAGTAGAGCTCCTGTAATCCTTCCTTTCTGAGAGAAAACAAATTCTACCTTATGTTGTCCGGAAGTAATCGGGAAGGAAATAAAACTGTTCCAAGCTTTTGTCACAGGAACATACTTACCGTCAACTTTCACTTTCCAACCTTCACTATAAGGGATGGAAGTCATCATATATTTACTGTCATCCGTGATATTCACTGAACCGACGATATAAGTATTTGAGAATTTCTCAACTTGTAGGCCTTGTGCCTTCCGTTTTTCTAAAGCACTTTGAATTTGACTGATCTCTGCACGATAAACACCTGCGTTTGAAAGGTCAACTTTATCAGTTTTAAAACGGAACTCAAGTACAGATTCTTGATCAACTGCATTATCTGCGATTTGCCAGAGTTGACGTTGCGTATTTCTCTTGGAATGAGTGAACCACTTGCCATTTAAGAGGACTGAGTAATCTTTTTCTGAATTTAGACTTGCAGGCACAAAGAAGTAATAAGTCAAGTCTGTTCGAGGAGTAATTCGGTAACGAACCACTGCATCCTTAGAAGAATCCACACGCTTGTAGACTGCAGTTCCCTTTTCTTTGTCAACATTTTCCACTGTTAGGTTTTCTGTTTCAACATCTCCGTAGGCCAGAGGTTTGAAGTAGTCGAGATAATTTTCCTCGCCTTTTTTCACACCTTCCATAGAGTTGAGGATGATGTTTTGATTTTGAATAGCGTTATTCTTACCAAAGTTGATATTTCTTACTAAATCATTTGTTCCATAAGCTAATGGGAAAGAATTTGGATTTTCGTACACAATATAGCGCTCATCTTCATAGACCTTACTCGTGAAATAACGGCGCATGTCAAAACGGCTGGCAAAACGAGTGAAATACATTCTCTCAGGATGAGCTTCTTTCTCAGCAGGTTCCAGATCCTTGACATCCATATAATAGCGAACACCGTATAAGGCATCTGTTAACAGAGTTCCATTTTCATACTCAGTTGCTGCGTTAATCCCTTGGTCCCCCATGTAAGCAAATTGATCCATGGTTGTACGCTCTAAGCTAGAACTAAAGGTACTTAGACCTGGGTAAGACACAAGTGACGGCACTGTTTTTGAATAGGCAAAAGTAGTAGCGATTCGATAGAATGGTTGATCTGCCTGTTTTTGAACATCATCTGTGACCTGTTTCACAGATACTGTTGCATCTACAAATTTATCTACGTCTGCATAACCAAAGGTCACTTGAGATAGATAAGCATTATAGCCTAATTCAAAGATGGTTAGGGTAGACAAGGCAAGAATTGCCAATCTGGTCATTCTTGTGCGCAATAAGAAGATAACTGCCAAATAGACCAGCAAGGTTAAGACAACCTGAGATAAGAGATAACCCGTTTGGAGAAGAATTCCTAGAAGAAGAACGACAGCCCCAGCTATCAATAGCACCATTTTTTTCACTTTAGGAGCTTTACAAGAACGACTCCAATAGAGATAAGAGCAAGCTGCAGTGATAGCTAATAGTAAAATCCAAAATACAATAAAGTTCTTTGATAGAAATTGAGTCAAAGCTTCAGGTTGAGTTTTTGGAAGATAGGTGAATTTCTTTGTATAGAGATAAATTGCTGATAAAACCAGTAACACCACTGAAAGCAACTTCCCTCTGCGAGAAATTTCTACTTGTCCCTTAACTACCTGATAGGCTAAGACGAGCATAAAGAACGAGAATAACCATGAAAAACGGAAGAAGAATCCAGCTGGATTTTGTCCCATATGCCATATTTTACTTACAAATTCATTAACAAAGGAAATCAAGAAGATGAGGGTGACAGCACCTGCAGCCCAACGTTTTTCCTTGGCTACCTGTTTCGATGTAAAGTAAAGGATGAAACCTATGAATCCTAAAGCACCGATATAGATATTTGGGAGGTTAGGTCCAGTCGACCAACCAGAAGTCGTATCAAAGCCACCGATAGCAAGCTTCGATAGGATATCCACAGGATTAATTTGAAAGGCAAAAGAAAACCTCATGGCATCTCCAACCTGCCCCTTACTCTCAAGAAGATTGTAAAAGACTGGCACAATTAGTACCGAAGCTGTTGCAACTCCAATGACGGAGAAGGCAAATGTTTTTACCAAAGGACTTAAGAAGTGTTTTAGTTTTTGTTTCAGAGTTCCCTGGATAGAGAGACGTGGCGAAACATAATAGCAAGAGTATAGGACGATAAAAATCGAAATCATATACCCCATATAGAATTGAAGAAAGACCGTTAGTCCTAAAATAAAGGCATAGCGATAGGGTCTTCCACCATCCAAGATCTCTTCCAGATAGATGATAACAAGCGGTAGCATGATCATGGCATCATAGAAAATGACGTTCATCTGATAGGAAACGAGCATTCCGGAAAGAGCATAGGCTGTTGCAAACAAAGGTACCAACCACATACGTGATTCTGCACCCTTATAGCGCTTGATCAGAAAATGAGAGAAAGAAAGTCCGATTGCACCGTATCTTAGCCAAATAGTTAGAAAGACTGCTAAACCATAGTGTTTGAAGGGGATAATAATATAAAAAATATTAAAAGGACTCATTAAGTAATAGCCTAAAACCCCTATCATATCTCCACCGAGAGATTTCGTAAAGGAGTAGGTTAGACTGCTTAAATCACCAGTAAGTACCGCATTCTTAAGTAAGCCAAAAAAGCTGATATACTGCTGACCAAAGTCAACTGCCATCAGACTTTTATTCCCAAAGGGATAGCTACCCATGAAGAACCAAACAAGCAACATGATGGTCATTGGAAATAAGGCACTCATCGTATAAAGCAAGGCTTTGGGATGTTTTCCCTTCAACTCTTGCCAACACTTTAACCACTTATTCATGATTGATTTCTCCTAATGTCATTTTAACCGATCTTATCTTTTTCAGCTTGGTCAATATTGCTTTTCGCGATGACAAAGTGAGGACGTTGTTTCACCTCGTAATAAATCTTTCCAATATACTCTCCAAGTACACCGATGAAGATCAATTGCACACTACTAAACAAGATAATCGCTGCTATTGTCGTGAAATAGCCACTCGTATAGTCTGAAGAAAAGATAAATTTGCAAAACTCATACACAATGTAGAGCAGAGACAGAACCATACTGACAAATCCAAATTGGATACAAATTCTGAGCGGACGATCGTTAAATGAGATAATTCCCTGGAAAGCATAATTCATAGACTTTTTAAAGCCGAATTTACTTTTTCCTGCTATACGCACTTCATTTTTATAAGGGATAACCTTCTCTTTAAAACCAATCCACTCATAAAGCCCTTTGTTGAAACGATTATACTCTGGAAGGGAAACAAATACATCCACAGCTCTCTTGCTTAGGAGACGTAATTCTGATTTCCCGTCTGTTAACTTGACATCCATGGAGTGGTTAGAAAATTTATAAAAGCTACGAGCAAAGAAACTTCCTACGAAAGACTCTCCTTCTCGACTTCTCTGACCACTGACAATATCATAACCTTCTTTATAAGCATCTACAAAGAGGGGAATCAGATAAGGCGGATGTTGCAAGTCGCCATCCATCACCATAACAGCATCGCCAGTAGCATATTTAAAACCAGCAAGAATTCCACTCTCGCGTCCAAAATTTCTACTAAAGCTGATATACTTGACCCGCGGGTTTTCGTTTGCAATAGCATTGATTAGTTCTAAAGTACTATCGCTACTACCATCGTCTATATAGAGAATTTCATAATCAGATAGTTGTTTCGACAATATCATGCTCTCTAGCTGTTCAGAAATAGCTTTATGAGTTTGAGATAGAACTAATTCTTCGTTTAAAAGGGTAATTAGAATTGATAGTTTCATCTAAATGCTCCATAGTCTTTATACTTTTAAAAAGGAGAGAGCACTGCTCTCTCCTCTCTAAAGAAACTCATCTAATATTATTTAGAAAATTTACGTTTCATTACTACAGTACCTGACAAGATTACTAGACCTGCCAATACAAGTACAGTACCAGTCGCTTCACCAGTAAATGGAAGTTCAGATCCTTCTTCTGTTGTTGATACAGAAGCTGCTTCTGTTGTTCCTTCAGTTGCTTCTGTTGTTCCTTCAGTAGATTCTGATGTAGATACAGTTGGCTCTTCTGTTGTTGTTGTAGTTGTTGTTACACCATCATTAGGAACATATGGTGTTGGTGGTGTTGTCACTTCCGGTGTTGTTGTGGTTGTTTCGCTGTTGTTTTGGTTTTCAGGAGTTACTGTAGTTCCAGATGTTTCTTCTGTTGTTGTTGTTGTTGAAGTAGTCGTTGTTGGCTCTTCTGTTGTTGTAGTTGTTGTTGAAGTAGTCGTTGTTGGCTCTTCTGTTGTTGTAGTTGTTGTTGTTGTAGTTGTTGTTGTTGTAGTTGTTGTTGTAGTTGTAGTTGTTTTTTGGTCTACAATATTCTTAGCTACAGGAGCTTTTGGTGTTTTGAATTCACTAGCTTCAACTACAGTATCAGCTGCCAACTCATAACCTTCTGGAGCTTGAGTTTCTTTGATGATATATTTATCTCTCAATAGGCTACCAAGAGTAAATTCACCATTTGCATCTGTTTCGAAATCGCCCATTACTTGTCCAGTAGCTTGACGGATAACTTGGAATTTCGCACCTTTAAGTGGAGCACCGTTTTCGTCTACTTTTTTCACTTGAATGCTAAATTCGTAACCCACACCTTCACCGCCAGCGATTTGGATGTTTACTTTACTATTTGAATCGTACGGTGCTTTGTTATCACCTTTGATTGTCGCTGTATTCTTAATTTGTTCGCCATCAACAGTTTCATAGTTAGCAACTGCTTCATATTCTACTGCAAAATGATCGTTAGCAGAAATATTACCAAAGTCAATAGAGAATGACTTATCTGTTGCGTTTACAGTATAGTTAGCCGTAACGTCTTGTTTATTCTTAAGAGTCCATGTTCCATTATATTCCCAAGTACCTTTGAAGATTTTGAAACTACCCTTTTTGTAGGTAACCCCTGCTGATGTTATTGAATCTGAAAGAACTGCATTGTTGATTGCTTCATTAGTTCTGTTCACAGAGATACGGAATCCAAGGTTCTTGTGGTCTCCATTATCCCAACCAGATTTGATGATGGTGTAACGATTACCTTCACCGACAGTACCACTTTTTACTTTACCGTTGAATTTTACATTACCGTTTACAGAAAGCTTAAATGGAACTTCGCCATCATTTGGGAATTTATCTTTGTTAACACCAGCGTAGAAGAAGAATGAACCTGAAACGTCATTTTTTTCTTCAACGAATTTAGTAAATGTCAAGACAATCTTACCAGTTTTTGCGTCAACTTTTGCATCGGCAATCTTTTTACCAGTGATTGTGTCGTTGATTTCAAAATCCTGAGACTTGATATCGATTGGTCCATCGATAGTGACTGCAGTTGTATCCCCTGCTTTAACATTTTTTCCTTCTAAAGCAAATTTTGCATTCAGACGGAAACTGTCATAACGACCTAGGCTGGTTGCTAATTCTTCACCTTGGGCATTTTGGATCTTGAACTCCGTGATCACATCCACTTCCTTGGCTGCAGCAGCTTGTACAGTACCTACTGAGACCATGAACAATACCGTCAATACCGATACAAATAATGACAGTAAAAATTTAGTTTTTGCAAACTTTTTCATTATGGATTCCCCTTTTTTTATTGAATGATAAAATGAGAGCGTCATTTTTCAGAATTGATTATATCATATTTATTTACTATTGCAAGTGATTGAAAGTATTAAATTAATTTTTTTCGATTTTTTATATATATTTAGCTTTTTTGTGTTTCTATAGTACAAATATGTTATTATTCAAGACAACTATAGGTTGATAACGTTCGTTTTTTTATACACAAAATTATTATAATATTTAAAAAAAGAGAGGGGTTGACTCTCTCTTTTTTATCTGTTATATCTACGATTCAACACAACTATAGCTGATAAGATAAAGACACCTGCTGTTACTAAGCCAGCTTCCACTGTTTCCCCAGTTTTAGGAAGCTGAGGTTTATCATCTGTCGTTGTTGTTGATGAGACTTCTGTTGATTGCGTTGAACCTTCAGGAGTTGTCGTTGTTGAGCTAGTCGTTGGCTCTTCTGTTGTAGTTGTAGAAGTTGTCGCTGGTTCTTCTGTTGTGGTAGTTGTAGAAGTTGTCGTTAGTTCTTCTGTTGTGGTAGTTGTAGAAGTTATCGCTGGTTCTTCTGTTGTGGTAGTTGTAGAAGTTGTCGTTGGTTCTTCTGTTGTGGTTGTAGAAGTTGTCGCTGGACCTTCTGTTGTGGTAGTCGTTGAAGTTGTCGTTGGCTCTTCTGTTGTGGTAGTCGTTGAAGTTGTTGGCGGTGCTTCTGTCGTTGTCGTCGTTGAAGTTGTTGACGGTGCTTCTGTCGTTGTCGTCGTTGAAGTTGTTGACGGCTCTTCTGTTGTTGTCGTTGTTGAAGTCGTTGACGGCTCTTCTGTTGTTGTCGTTGTTGAAGTTGTAGTTGTGGTTGTTCTATCACCACTTCCTTCACCTGAACCAGTTTCTAAACGCGTCAAAGCTTCAATCGAACGTGACTTGTTAAAGTTACTTGCTGACCATTCCAAAACATTGGCAACTTTAGTACCTTTTGGAAGTTCTGACGTTAATTCTGTTGTGTACTCAATGTACATAGCCCAGTTCCAGTTGTCACCAAAGTTAATGGTGAACCCTGTGATCTTACCATCCGCATTTCGAGTAAATTCGGCTTTTTTGCTAAAGTTATCGATTGGTTCCAATTTAAGAAGAGCTGCTTCATTTGGAATTTTTTCTGGTTGAGTTGCATAACGGACTGCACGGAAAGAGCTTTCTACCAAGACTTGTCCACTATCACTAAAGTCATCCTTGATAACCATGTTGTTTAATTTATCTTGAACTGCGTTCAAAACAACACGCCACTTGATGCGGTTAGGATTTTCTGAATCTTGGTAACCATATTTCATTTCATAGTCACCAGCTTCACCATCTGTTTTATCATAATTAAGGGTATAATTTTCTGTCCCGAATTGGAAAGTATATTTACCTGATTCTGGTAAGTTGGTTACGTTTGGACGCACTGAATATTTCAAAGACATTACCTTATCTTTGTAATTCTTAGAAAAATAGTCTGTAAAGGTGATGGTCACTTTTTGTGTACTTGGATCTGTCACCGCATTCGCGATTACTTCACCACTACTATGTGTGATTGGAAATGCAAGCTTGGTAATCAATCCCAATTCTTTTGGAAGGTCAAGTACAAGCACATCTCCTTCATTAATTTGTTGAGTGTCTGGGAAAGAAATGTTATTTGTTGCTTCTAAAGCTTTACCAGTGCTGATTTTGGTATCTGCTGTTAACGGCTGACCGTCAACAGTGATCGTTGTTTTATTTGTGTAATCTACAACATCTGCTGCAAACACCGTCGTAAGCACCGTCAAAGATAAGACAAGTATACCCACAAATCCAAACATACGTATCGCATTCTTTTTAAAGTTCTGCATAATCAACTCCTTTTCTTACTTAGATATATCATAGCACTTTTTGTATCCGTTTACAATATTTTTGAATAATGTCATCCCTTTTTATCCAAAATTATCAGCATTTTCCTGACTATTTTTAAAAATATCAGTTTTAATAATCGGCTTCCTTATAAAGTGATTCATGATAATTATAAAAAAAGCCGGGACCTGCTTCCCGACTTTACTTTTACTGTTAAAATCCTAGTTTTTCAAAGACTTCTTTGAAATTCTGACCGATGGTATCAAGAGAAACTTCTACTTCTTCTCGAGTTTGGTTGTTCTTGACCTTCACTTGCCCGCTTTCGACTTCGCTCTCTCCTAAGGTGATAAGGGTCTTAGCTCCAAAGACATCGGCTGACTTGAACTGGGCTTTGAGTTTACGGTTGAGATAATCTCGCTCTGCCTTAAAGCCTTGTTGGCGAATATCTTGTACCAACTCTAAAGCCTTTATATTTGCTCCTTCACCAAGAACAGCAATATAGACATCTAGAGCATTTTCGATAGGCAGTGCCACACCTTGTTTTTCAAGGACCAGAAGGAGACGCTCCACACCAAGTCCAAATCCAAAACCAGCAGTTTCAGGGCCACCAAAGTAAGCAACCAAACCATCATAACGACCACCTGCACAGACTGTTAATTCATTGCCTTCGATTTCTGTGATAAACTCAAAAATCGTGTGGTTGTAGTAGTCCAAACCACGCACCATGTTGGTATCGATGATATAGTCTACTCCAAGATTTTTCAACATTTGACGAACAGCATCAAAGTGTGCTTGGCTTTCTTCATCGAGGTAATCCAAGATAGATGGTGCATTCTCCACTGCTGCCTTGTCTTCTTTTTCCTTAGAGTCCAAGACACGAAGAGGGTTTTCCTCCAAACGACGTTGGCTATCCTTAGACAAGCTATCTTTCATAGGTGTCAAGTAGTCAATTAAGGCTTGGCGGTAAGCCGCACGACTTTCAGGATTTCCAAGAGTGTTAAGATGTAGTTTCACACCTTGAACACCGATTGCTTTCAAGAAGTGGGCTGCCATAGCGATCGTTTCCACATCAGTAGCTGGATTTCTTGATCCAAAGCACTCCACACCAATCTGGTGGAATTGGCGTAAACGACCTGCTTGTGGACGCTCATAGCGGAACATTGGTCCCATGTAGTAGAACTTACTTGGTTTTTGAACTTCAGGTGCAAAAAGCTTGTTCTCTACATAAGAACGAACGACTGGAGCAGTTCCTTCAGGACGAAGGGTGATATGACGATCGCCCTTGTCATAAAAATCGTACATTTCCTTAGTTACGATATCGGTTGTGTCCCCAACAGAACGGCTGATGACTTCGTAATGTTCAAAAATAGGGGTACGCACTTCTGCGTAGTTGTAGCGTTTGAAGATTTCACGCGCAAAGCCTTCAACGTACTGCCACTTGGCAGACTCAGCAGGTAAAATATCCTGCGTTCCTTTTGGTTTTTGTAATTTCATAGGGAATCCTCTTTATAACTTAATAGTCCTATTTTACCATAAATGAAAGGATTGGAACAGTCGGAGGAGTAAAGAAATAGCTTTAGTCTGTTCCTTTTTCATCTAGTTTACGGACAAATAGCAAATGTCGGCCAGCATTTACAATCTGAGCCAAGCATGGTACAATGAAAAACATCAGATATACGAAGGAGAATTTATGAAAAAGAATATCTTGACGACCCTTGTAGCTGCCCTTGTCTACTTTCTCTGTATCGGAGTGGGGGTTCTACTAGGAAACCTTGTCGACCACACTGGAAATATGTTTTATGCCCCTGCTTTTTCTGCTCTTGTGGGAGGTAGCGTCTATATGCTACTTTTAACAAAAGTACCTCGTTTTGGGGCGATTACAACGATTGGGCTCGTTATCTCTCTCTTTTTCCTCGGGAGCAAGCATGGTGCCGGAGCCTTTCTTCCAGGAATCATCTGCGGGCTTGCAGCGGATGGCATCGCTCATCTAGGTCACTACAAAGATAAGATCAAAAACCTTCTTTCCTTCCTAATCTTTGCATTTGGTACTACTGGCCCTATCCTACTGATGTGGCTAACTCCTCAGGCTTATATAGCAACTCTTGTAGCTCGTGGCAAATCTCAGGACTATATTGACCGCGTCATGGTCGCACCTAACTCTGGCACTATCCTTCTCTTTGTAGCAAGCGTCCTTATCGGTGCCCTACTTGGTGCCCTTATTGGACAAGTTCTTATTAAAAAAATTTCAGAAAAAAAACCATCATAAAAAGAGCCGATTGGCTCTTTTTTATTTATGACTTAATTTCTTGGTCAAGAAGTCTCCCAAGAATTGGATAGAAAAGATGATCAAAATGATAATGATAGTCGCCAAGATAGTCACATCGTGATTGTAACGGTTAAATCCATAAGCGATAGCTACGTTACCGATACCGCCAGCACCTACTGCTCCCGCCATAGCTGTCTCACCGACAAGGGAAATCAAAGTTACAGTCGTCACACGGATCAAGTCTGGCAGACCTTCTGATAAGTACACTCCTACAATGTCCCAAAATGTAGCTCCACTTGCCTGAGCTGCCTCAATGACACCACCATCAAGTTCTGATAAAACCACTTGAACCTGACGAGCAAAGAAAGCAAACACCGCAAAAGATAGTGGTACAATAGCGGCATTCGGCCCAATGCTTGTTCCTACGATTAGATGTGAGAAGGGCGACAAGACTGCCAAGAGAATGATAAAGGGAACAGCACGGAAGATTGAAGTAATCTTATCCAAAACCCAAAAGACAAATTTATCTTCTAAGACGCCACCAGGAGCTGTCAAGACAAGGAAAAGTCCTGCAACTAGTCCTAGGAATCCTCCAATGATAAAGGAAAAAACTGTCATATAAAGCGTCAAATAAATAGCCGTTCCCCAGCCTGCTTGACCTAACCAGCCCATCTTGTAGACGTTTGGTAAATATGTTTGAATCAAATCTGCCATCTTACTGTCCTCCCTTCAATACTTTTAGTTGCACACCAGCCTGACGG
>ERZ772909.1942-NODE-1942-length-10857-cov-3.925014_pt1 | contig 10857 bp, 7 predicted proteins | sample MGYA00511137_ERZ772909 | MGnify/ENA primary metagenome ERZ772909 (study PRJEB29015, sample SAMEA2738095) | human oral metagenome | biome: human oral; feature: human-associated habitat; material: saliva | place: China | collected 2270 ... | reverse complement strand
CGCCATAGGTGTTGAGCTTTTTCTATGAAGGCATGGGTATAGCGAGGGGATTCATGGCGGATTACGCTTAGAAAGCGTAACACCGATGGTGTTGAAACATTTATTCCATTACGCGATTAATATCATTTTGCATCACAATTTGCGTCATTTTATCTGGTATTTTGCATCATTTCATCGCATGATTTGCGGTAAATCACAACGGCTATTCACATCAATAAGGAAATGATGGACTTTACCCCACAAAACAAGGGGGAATGGATTGTAACCCTACCCTCAACAAACCGAATAAACAATACGCGCATAATACACCTAATTCTGAACTTAATAGCACCCCTTCCCTCAACAAATCGAATAAACAATAGGGGTGAAGGGAAAGAGCAATATAAACGGCTTGGCATACGAGATGGCATAAAACAAAACACGAAATGGAATGAAACAAACCAGGAAATGACATAACAAAAAAAGCGCATCAGCTTTACTGACGCGCTTTCTTTTATCTTTATACGATGTGATTAGTTGAATTTCAACACATCCGCCCTATTTCCAAATGCACCAGTACCTGGCACTGCATGATAGACTTTCAATGAAGCTACGTGCGTAGTAGCATCCATTGTGCCGGCAACTCCACTACCTGAGATGCCATTTGCAGTGAGAGCGGCGTCTCCATTGGCGTTACCGCAGATATAAATATCACCATATCTCGGATGAATCATTGCCCGTTGACCGGGAATAATGACTGAACCATTGTCCACTTTGAACTCTACATCATAGTCAAAACCATTCTTGTTTGCTGGCAAGAAATAGCTTCCATCAGCGAGTTTATAGGCATCTGTTGTCAACACAAAGCCTCCAAGTACAGACTTATAGGTGATATTTTGTACACCAACTACATTCAAACGACTTACTTGATAGACAAGGGATGTCACGCGATATTCATAAGCTTGGTCAGCAGCTACAGAGATTGTAGCCGATTCAGTGCTACCACCTGCAACGTTATAGGTTACAGTTACCTTCTTCGTTCCCTCGTTTGCAGCAAACGAAACCGTAGCAGGAACAGAGAACTTACTATTAGAAGACTCCAATTTTACTTCTCCGGCTTGGGTTGAATCAATGCGTTGTACAACGATATCAAAGCTATTTTCTGATGGGTTTACAACCGTTAAGGAAGTTTTTCCATCAGCCTTTATCGCAGCATTCTTTGTTGACAAGCTTGCGCCTTCATATTCATAAGAGTCACTACAAGCGCTGAGTGTGGCTGCAGCAAAGGCAACCAACAAACTCATTTGAAATATTTTATTCTTCATTTTCTGTTTATCTTACAGGTTCATAAAGTCCAGATGGGTCTGGATTATTGGTTGTTAACAACACATCATTATTGTTTCCTTCGTTTCTAACGATACAGAAGTTCATCCAAGCAGGGCGACCATTGGTGTTGTATCGCGCTGTTTCCTTGAAGTTAGTGCCTGTATAAGCACGCTTAACTGAGTAGTTCAGGCGCTTGATGTCATAGAAAGTCTGACCTTCACCCCATAGTTCTACACGCTTTTGGAATACAATTTCTTCGACCACAGCATCCTTTGTAGAAGCCGTTGTGCTATAGTTTGCATCACGATAAGCTCTCATGAAGTTCACCAAGAGCGTCTTTCCTTGAGCTGGATTCTGATGTGCGGCAGCCTCAGCCTCAATGAAATACATTTCTTCTACACGCATAATAGGGAATGAGGTGGCTGCACCAACAGTGTTACTCTTTACATCTCCATTGCCCGGACGGAACTTAAGAGAAGCATATTTGGGTAATTCCTGATCGCCACCCGGCTTATACTGGTCATCGCAATAAGTGTTTTGAGCAGCCAAAGCAGACCCATCGGGAGCCCTAAACTCTAACTTACGCCAGTCTGTATCAGACAAACGGTCGTACATGTCGCGGCTAATCATAATCACAGGACCACCATAAGAGGTGTAACCCCATTCGCTTTCATTAGACAAGTACGATGTCCAGTTGACGAGTTTAGACTTTACAGTTGCATCGTCAGCAGTCTGTGAAGACGCCCACATCCAAGGAGTGCTCTGGTTAAAGCCAGTCTTTGTATCCAAAGATTGCTCCTTTGTCATTGGTGTTGCGTGGCTTTCGTCAATGGCTTTACGTGCATAAATCTGTGCACTATCATACTTTTCAACCCACATATAAAGGCGAGCTTTCAAACCATATACGCAAGCTAAGTTAGGCATAGCCTTGTTATTACTCTTATAATTAGGGATAAGCGTCTCAGCTTTATTTAAGTCTGACTTAATGAACTCAAACATCTTTTCACGCGTAACCCTTGGATTCTTACGAGACTCTTCAATCGTTGTCTTTTCTGTTACAATAGGAACGGTGAGGTTAGTAACGTCTACTCCCTCGGCATTCTTCCCTGAAGGGAACTTCTCATTGGGTAGGAACTCGAACATACGAGCCATATCCAAGTAGCAAAGTGCACGGAAAGCATAACCCAATCCGAGTTGACCTTTCTGAGCATCATTGGCAGATGTCTCATTAATGTTCTTGATAATATTGTTTGCAGAAAGGATAAAACCAGTGTAATAGTTCCATACATACTGCATGTATACATATCTCGGACCCATATTTCTCACACGAGCAAAGGCGTCGAAAGAGTCATAGTTGCTCTGCACTGTAGCCATATCACCCGTCATAACGTCGCGAATATGCATGATACCTCCATAGCCAAAGGAGTAATGATCGCCTCTTGAAAAGATGGCATTAAACTTTGCTGGCAGAGCATTTACCAAGGCTTCACTTGCTTGGGAATTACCTTGTATCTGCCGAGCAGTGGCATTTCCGTTCATTGGTTCAGTCTCTTCAATACATCCAGTGAGCAGGAAGGGAGTAGAAACCAATAGTGTCTTTACTATATTTTTATATAAATTTCTCATAATACAAACATTAGAATGTTACTGTTAAACCACCAGAGACCGTACGAATTGGTGAATAATACTCCGTCGAAACAGCTCCTGTGACACTCTGTCGAGGGTCTAAGCCGCGACGTTTTGCAAATAATGCGAGGTTATCGCCTACGACATAGAAGCGTACATTGGCTACACCAATCTTGCTAACAACTTGTCTTGGCAATGTATAACCAAAGCTTACGTTTTGCAAACTCAAATAAGAAGCACTGGTAAGCCAGCGATCACTCGAAGAAGCGGTATATTGATCATTATACTGAAGACGTGGAATGGAAGAGTTCTTATTGGTTGCACTCCATGCGCCAAGAATGTCTTTGTGGAGGTTTCCACCACGACTTAGCGTCATCATACTTTGATAATTGCCATCAAACACTTGGCCTCCTAACTGATAAGCGAAATCAACCGAGAAGTCAAAGCCCTTCCAAGTGAACGATGTTCCAAAGCCACCATAGGCATCAGGAAGTGCAGTTCCACAAAGATATTCGGTTGCTTCCGAAGGATTCTTTACCGTTGTACGACCTGAAACAACAGGCTGTCCATTGTCATCCAACTTTGGTGTGCCCGCAGCAGTCATCTCATAAGTGTCTTTATAATAAAGGGCCTCACCGGTGTTAGCATCTACTCCTGCATACTTAGGTAACAGATAGGTGTACATAGAGAGGTTCTCTGCATAGAACTTATCACCACTTGTATAACCCTTATAGCCCTCTACGACACGGCTTTTGTTTTTATCTGCAAGACGAGTGATGCGGTTGCTATAAGAAGAGAGATTGAATTTAGCAGACCAAACGAAGTCCTTTGTGCGAATGATATCGCCATTAAGTTCGACTTCGATACCCGCATTGCGCATATCTCCGATATTAGAGTAGAAACCAGTCCAGCCATAAGATGGAGGAAGAGCTACCCAAGCGAGCATATCTTTCGTTGTTCTGTAGAAGAAAACAAAGCTTCCTGATAAGCGCTGACGGAACAAAGAGAAATCAAATCCGGTATTAAACATCCCTTGTTTTTCCCAAGAAACATTCTGGTTTCCAAGCGTTCCTGGCAACAAAGCAACGCTTGAGCCTGAAGGAGTAATCGTATAAGTATCAACATAACGATAGCTACCGATGCCATCATTGCCTTGAGAGCCATAAGAAACTTTGAGCTTTAACTCATCAACAAACTTCGCATTGAACCATTTTTCCTTAGAGATAATCCAGGCACCACCAAGAGACCAGAAGTTACCCCAACGGTATTTAGGATCAAAAGTAGAAGAAGCATCGCGACGATAAGAAAGTTCTCCGAAGTACTTATCAGCGTAACTATAGTTTACTCTGCCGAAAAAGCCTTCGGTGTTATAGTCAGAACGTGACGAGTTTACATTTTGCATTGTCACAGCACCAGATAGTTCTGTGTAGCTGTTTGAGAACATATTCTTCTTTGATCCCACAAGAGCATAGCCGCGAGTACGGTAATATTCATGACCAAGCATAGCGTCTATTTCGTGCAATCCGAATGTACGGTGCCAGTTAAGTAACTGCTGATAGTTGTAAGACCAACGGCGATTGTGTTGTAAATTGGATATACCTTTCGAGCTGGCGAACTGCCCATACCATGGGTTTCGAACGAAAATGTCTCGGTCTTCGTCTAAATATACACTGTTGGTTGATGTGAACTTGAAGTCTTTTAAGAATCTAATCTCGACCGTACCAACGCCATTAAAGGTGTTACCATTAACGTTATTGGTGTTTGCATAGATATCAGAAAGTGGGTTAGCTTGAGCCAAAATAGGACGTGTCAAGCCAGCAAAGCCTCCGTCACCATAGTCTAAACGCTGCAAACCATTACGGCTATCAATCAATATTTTGCCGTCTCCATCGCGCATATATAAAGGATAGATTGGAGCAAGTTGAAGCAAAGTAAAGAGGTTTCCAGAGTAACCTGCATTACCATCATCACTAACTTGGTTGTTATCATAATGCGCATAGTTCATGTTTACGGCTATCTTCATCCAAGGTTTAACCTGATAGTCGGCCTTCAAACGGCTTGTAAAGCGCTTCATACTTGAGCCCGCCGTGATACCTTTCATGTTCAGATAGTTGGCAGAAGCATAGAAAGTAGACTTGTCTGTGCTACCCGTTGCAGAGACAGTATACTCTTGGCGGAGTGCATTGCGATAGGTTGCATCAATCCAATTGTCTGGACGAAGCAGATATTTCTCTCCCTTATAGGTTACCACATTACCCAAAGTGGCACGTGGATTCAATTTACCATTGCTACCAATAAGCATATCTCCTGTCGGAACGGTATAGACATTGTAGCCCAAACCATAGTCAGAAGAGTCTGTAAGATGTCCGTTTGCAAACTGGAATGCCTGCAAATCCGTCATATTCTGCTTGTCGCGAGCATAATTATAAAGTCCTTTGTACCATGTTTCATAGTAACCTGCTGGGCTATTTATATAGTCATAATTGCGAAGCGCACGAGAGTTTACGCCCCACTTAGCATCAACTGTCACTGTTGCATGATTGGTTCTACCAACCTTTGTGGTAATCAAGATGACACCATTTGCACCTCTTGATCCGTAAAGTGCAGCTGAAGCAGCGTCCTTAAGCACTGTAATGTCAGCAATATCCTGGGGATTTATCGTGTTCAAATCACCGTCGAAAGGAGATCCATCGACTACATACAGCGGAGATTGTCCACTACTTATAGAGCTAATACCACGGATTCGAATAGATGAAGTCTGTCCCGGCTGGCCTGAACTCTGTTGCATCTGAACACCAGATACCTTACCTTTCAAGGCCTCTACAGGGCTTGCAACCTGTACTTTGCTAATATCATCAGACTTAACTGTTGCTGCAGAACCTGTAAAAGCAGACTTTTTCTGAGTTCCATAAGCAACAACCATCACCTCATCCAAGGTCTTATTGTCGCCTTCCAAGGTGATTTTCATATTTGGTCCGGCTTTTACTGTCTTGCTTTGCATACCGATATACGAAATCTCTAAACGCGAACCGGCTGGTGTAGAAAGCGAGAACTTACCATCGGTATCAGTCACTGTACCCGTATTTGTGCCCAAAACCTTAATTGAAGCACCAATAATAGGCTCACCATCTTCACCAGAGACAACTGTACCTGAAACCTGTGTTTGTGCCAAAGCCATTCCAACACTGAGGAAAAGGCCTACCAAAAACATCATTAGTCTTTTTTCCATAAAATCTCTCTCTTTAAGTTATAATTAATTATTTGTTTGTTTTCTTATCCTTATACCTTATTATATATAGTACGTATATCATCTAAAACTACCCCACACAGATAGCGTCAGCGTCACAAAAGGTACGTATTCCGGACCTTGTAACTATTTTTTCTTAACCAAAAGAATTATTAGACACAACCCTTTTTCTCGTAGTCTCTTCTATTAATTAACTTTTATAAAAGTATATTTATGGTTACAAAATTAAGAAATGTTTAGATTACTTCCAAACGTTTTCTGCAAAAAGTTACTTTTAAGTGCTACTTTTAACATAATTAGTTCTGTTTTCTTATGTTTTCGTTACAAATTAAAAGTGATAAAGTTCCAAATCGTTAAATCACAAGAGACAAACAGATAAGAAAGCGGATAGACGCACAGGTAGACACAAAACGAATCATAAAACTCGCCTGTAAAACCTAAAAATAAGAGCCAATAGACACCAAACAAGAACGGAAGAAAAGGGAAAAGAATCGTTAAAAGATAGGGGTTAATGATAGAAGAAAAAGAGAAAGTAAAACGTTTTAACCAATTTTACCACACAATCTGAAACAACTAATCATGTAATTCCTTATATTTGCACCCGATATTTAATTATTAACAAACACAAGAGTTATGAAGAATTTAAGAAATGTAATGTTGCTTTTTGCTGCAAGTGCAGCGATGATAGCATGCCAAAACAATGGTAAGACTGCTGCAAATGCAGCTGGTAATGACTCAGCTGCAACCGATACAGTTGCTGTTGATACTTTTGTTTACGAGGGAGAAATCCCTGGTGCTGACGCAAGTTCAGTCTACACATTGAAACTCGCCAATGATTCTACTGATGGTTTCGCACTACACATCCAATCTTCAAAAGCCCAAGCAAAGCCTGAAGACTATACAGGTAAGAAGGTTGTTGAAACAAAGAAGGTTGATGGTAAAGACGTAACAGTTTATAAGTTCGCTTTAGGCAAGGATACAACTTACTTCAAAGTTGTTAACGACTCTACGCTTCGCATGGTTAACGACCAAGCAGAAGAGGCAGCTTCTAAGCTCAGCTACGACTTGAAGTTGAAGAAATAAGCACGCTGAATAAAGCAAATTAAAAAGAAGCGGAGGTGCTCTGACAGCATCTCCGCTTTTATTTTATTCTACCCTTAAAGACTATTAACGACTTCCTTCAAGGCTATTTATGATTTCCTTAAGCCTCTTTCGGCTAATGATATAACCGCCGTTGGCGAGCAATTCAAACTTTTCTACTTACGATTTCGACTCACTACACTTTTGGAAACCACACGAGGCGCAAGCAGTTCTTTATATTCTTTGGAGTCATCCAATAGCTTTTCAGCCGCCTTTACCTGCTTATCATGTTTCAAAGTATATTCAATTGTGCCGCGCTGATAATAGTAAATACCGATTATATCGCTTGCCAATGCCTGCATAATTCGCTCACGATTATAATCCAAATCCTTAGCAACATTATGCTTTAACTTGCTTTCTATTGCTTCAAATTCAGGCTTTGCATCATCATAATACCCTTCAAACTTAGCCGTTTTCACAAGCTCTTTCAAGATCTTTTCACTCACACCATCATATTTAAATCCACTCTTCAGCACGTGTTGCTTAAAGGCTTCGTAGTCAGCATTGGTGAGTTCAAACTTCGATGGATTGTCAATTGTGGGATGTTTTGCCACATAGTCAATCACGAAATCAAGCACTGTTTCCGTCGAATCAATCACCGACATCAGGTAAGACTGAATATTTGACGCCGTATCGGGCTTGATTTCAATATCCGGTTTGATGCCACCGCCATCACGAACTTCACGTCCATGCAACGTATGGAATACCTTACTGAGCGAATCGGGCACGTGTTCTGTCGAACCAACTCGGTCGTGTCGGTAGTTAATTGCTTGTATACAACGACCACTTGGAATGTAATATTTATGTGTCGTTAGCTTCATCTTTCCATTATATGGCAAGTCAATCGTGGTCTGAACAAGGCCTTTCCCATAGGTACGCGTACCCATTACAACCGCCCGATCAAGGTCTTGCAGCGCGCCAGCAGTAATCTCACTTGAGCTTGCGGTATTGCCATTGACGAGCACAACGATAGGCATCACGGTGTCGATTGGTTCTGATGTCGTCTTAAAATCATGGTCAAGTCGTTTCACTTTGCCTCTATTGGAAACAACAGTCACATCTTTTGGCACAAAAAGATTCACGATATTAACGGCTTCACTCTCTAATCCTCCACCATTATTCCTTAGGTCTATGATGAGCTTTTGCATGCCGTCTTTCTTCATTTCGACAAAAGCACGGCGGAAATCTTTGGCACATCCCTCAGTGAATTGATTCAAATTGATATACCCAACGCCATGATTTAATAACCCAAAATAAGGCACTGCAGGCATCTTAATTGCACCGCGTGTGATCTTCATCTTCATGATTTTACCCGATGAAGGGCGTCGAATCTTAATCACAAATGTCGTGCCGGCATCCCCTCGAAGATGGTCACTTACAAACTGAGTTGACTTTCCTTCCATCGACAAATCATCGATTGCAAGTATGAAATCTCCCTTTCTTAATCCCGCGTTTGCAGCCGGCATGTTCTCATAAGGCTCATCAATGAACACATTCTTATATTTCGGACTGTAACGTATTAAGGCTCCAACACCGGCATATTTACCAGTCATCATCATCTTAAGGTCATTGCCTTTCGCCTGTGGATAATATTCAGTGTAAGGGTCAAGGGCGTCAAGCATCGACTCAATAGCAGTCCCAATAACAGTATCAGCAGGTAACTTGTCGACATAAAGTAAGTCGAGATTCTTGTAAATGGCATTGAACACTTCAAGATTTTTGGCCACATTGAAGTTATGGTCTTTATCGTTTTGTGCTGCAACAGGCAAGGAAAGCAACACTAAAATGTATAGCAACAGTTTTTTCATAATTGTACAAAAGTAATATTTATCAATGTAAAACCACTACACTCTCCATTAAATTTCATGAAAACAAGCATAAAATGATTTTTTTTCTAAAATTATTTGGCGGTTCAAAAAGAATGTCTTATCTTTGCAACCGCAATTCAGAAATGAACTTTGCAACAATGCTTCAATAGCTCAGTTGGTTAGAGCACCTGACTGTTAATCAGGGGGTCGTTGGTTCAAGCCCATCTTGAAGCGCCATAAAAAGGAATCCTTCACAAGAGGATTCCTTTTTTGTTTTACTCTCGTTTGAAAATAACGAGGGAGCAATCTGACCCATTTTACACGACAAAATGATGCAAAACACGCGATGAAATGGGGCATTTTGCACGATGAAATGGCACAGTTTATGAGCAGCTTACGATGATATGAAACGCAAGATGGCCTCTTTTTGTGCTTGCATCTCTTTGAAACTAAAAAATAAAGTCTTATCTTTGTGACGTGATTTATGATGCACTGGCCACTTCATAGCGATGTGTTTTTATCATCACATCGCCCGAATGGTGAAAACATTTCATTCAACCCAGCACACCAAACAAAACATCTGGTTACTCATCTACTAAAGAATAACGCATAACAATGAAAGTCACACTTCAATTTATTCTAAGTAATTGGGGGCTATGGCCACTGCTTACAGCGCTCTTTAGCTTAGTCTTCGGCGTTGGTTTAACAAGAAATTGGGGCAATGCAGCATTGTGGTTATGGTTCTGTTTAATTATTGTGACACTGATAACCCAGCTTTATGTCATGCTGCAATACGTTAAAGCACGCAAATGGATGAGTGCCTTCATGTTGCTTTTGCTCATGGTTGTGTCAATGATGTCGTTCTTTCTGTTCTTTGCCATCGCAGTAATGAGCGACGGAAAAGGCTTGCCCATGCAAGCAGTTTGACGATGAAAAAGCAAAAAGAACAATGCTTTTACAAACATTGTTCTTTCATTTCTTGTGGAAAATCAACAGCTTCGTATAGCCGTTTTCTATCGGATTTGACTACGATTCATTAAATTTCAACCGACCTTTTTATATAATGCAGTTCCTCTCCCCTATTGATGCGCCATGTGGGAAGCTCCTTATCAGCATAGAAAAGGAGACTCGCCATGGCATCATTTTTTAGAAATAATAGGTCAATCCCACTTGCCAAGCGTTGGCACGAGCATTGGTTGACTTGCCGGCTAAGGCGTCCAGCCCCGATTCAACCGCTTGACTGGCGGTCATCTCTGCCGTCTTTCCGCACGCAACATTATAGTTGGCACTAAGTTGGAAGTGCTGAAGCAGCATGACTCCAAAGCCTAAGTTCACGCTGAAATTAGACTTTTTTACCTGCCATTGCGCTCTATCGTCGACAATAGAATGGTCTTTTTTGCCCACAGGGAAACCGACTTGAGGGCCTGCAAAGAAGAAAACGCTGGCATTATCTCCTAAGCCTACGCTATAACGGGCATTGATTGGAACGATGATTTGCTGCTGAACCAGCGCCTCATCTGCCACAGTTAGCTTCGCCTGTCGCTTGTCATAGAGGGCTGAAATATCAACAGCAAGCCCCGTAGGTGGTAAGCCAAACTTCACCGTTGGACCGAAAAAGAATCCACATTGATTACTTCTGTCAAAGACATGCTTATCAAAAGTCATGTTTGTGACATTCAATCCGCCCTTTAAACCGAAACGAATCTTAGCCTCAGCTGTGATGCAACAAAG
>ERZ772909.1941-NODE-1941-length-10863-cov-2.658679_pt1 | contig 10863 bp, 7 predicted proteins | sample MGYA00511137_ERZ772909 | MGnify/ENA primary metagenome ERZ772909 (study PRJEB29015, sample SAMEA2738095) | human oral metagenome | biome: human oral; feature: human-associated habitat; material: saliva | place: China | collected 2270 ... | reverse complement strand
CTGGTATTTAGTGTCCCACATACACGCTGACTTCATGCCGATAACAAGAAAAATGAACCCATTTGATACAAATCGTCAAGTGAGCTTGAACTCACGACTCCATCCCCTACCGTTCACGGAAAATGTAAGCTTTAGTGAACAAATAGCGAATATTCGTGCCAAGCAGGAATATAATCGCAGGTGAACAACAGATGGAGAACTGTCATGAAGATGCACCTCATTGAGCCGGAAACTTGCACCCAAACCATACCTACTGTGTTGCTAATTCATCCCATGCTCTCGTCAGCAGAGGGAATGAAGACAGTTCTTGTGAGTAATATGGGCGATGACCTGCGATATCTGGTCCCAGATCTTGCAGCCCACGGGGAGGAAGACGCAACGGAATATGTCTCGGCGTCCCAAGAAGCTGCGCAGATTCATGACTGGCTGCTGGAGCACAACATGACTCATCTCTCCCTCGGCTTTGGAGCTTCTTTAGGTGGCGTGATCCTGTGCGAACTCCTTAAGTTCACCGACTTGACCTTTGACCACCTCTTCTTTGAGGGAACAAGCTTCTGGACAGGAGGATTTCTTGCCTCCGCGCTTGAGTTTGTGCTCAAGAAAGTGTTTCTTGCCAAGCATCGCAAAGCCATTGCAGACCCCGAGTTATCCGTACAAAAAATGGAACAACATTACGGAAAAGTTGCAGCTAAACCTATGTCAGAGCACTTTATTGCGATGAGCGACCAAAGCATCCAGAACATCATTCACAACTGCAGCAACGTTGACCTTCCCGCCCTTGGCCCCGACGTACAACGCCGTTGCATCTTCACGTATGGCGAGAAGGACTTTGACTTGAAACGCGCTAGGCAAGTTCTGCCTAAGGTGTATCCAGAGGCCACACTTACTTTCTGGCGAGGCTATGATCATTGCGAGCGCATGACCAGCGACTCGGCAGCGTATGGTCAGATGCTCAGAGAGCTTGTGGTTTAGAAATAAAGACTCCTATAACAAACGTTATCGCCACTGACAAACATACCGCATGAACGGTCTGACGTTATTCAATAGAACAACTAACAGTGGGGTTGTATAATTCAATTAACAAGCAGTTCGTTCCTGATTGGAGTGAATATGATGTTATATTCAGTTATATCGTGGTCTCTAACCGCAATTCTTGGCATTTGGTCTCTTGTACTTCTATCTGGTCATGGTGCTATTTCAATTGCTGGATATAACACAATGACTGAAGATGAAAAGAAAACAATTGACGAGAAAAAGCTTTGTTTTGTAGCGGGTATTGGCATGCTTATAAGTGCGTTAGCACTCTTTTTCATGGCACTACTTGGTCCAAATATACCAAACACAACAGCAATCATTGTGGGCAGTATTATTGCGATTGATGCGGTAGTAATGGTTTATATTGCAAACACAAAATGCAAAAAATAATAAAAACCTGACGACAAAATACTTGAAGTTCTCATTACCTTTAGACAATAGCTCTTGTCAAAACAAATGCAAAACATCACCTCAAACTACTCGTCTCTTTCGTCCCTCTTAAGACAAAGTCTGATCACGCACGTACGCAAGTAATCGTACAAGCACAACAATGCAAAGCCCTGCTACAAGCAACGTTTCAACAGTGGCTATTCCGTCAAGCCATTGGAGGGGCTGGCCGAGTTCAGCCAGGTATGCTGACGTCTGCGTACGCGCGATAACACAAATTACAAAGGGAAACGTAAACGCAGCGTGACTAGGAAAGAACGGTTTTGTAAGACATCTGATGCACCACACAAAAGAAATTACATAAATAAGTGAAGCGATTACCAGCATAACCAAAAGAAACGGAACGGACTTTGGCGTAATAGATTGAATATATCCTGCAATACAAAGGCTTGTTGGAGCTGCATAAATGCAAGCGAGCGACTCAGCAGAATCAGGCACCGGCCCATATTTAACATACTTTATGCTTACAACTATCAAAAGCACCACAAGGCAGATAAATCCAAACCAAAATGCAACCGTGCCAACACTTGTTTCAAAGTTAAACGCTGGCGCTGTAACACTGGCAACAACAATACCCACATACACAATGAACCAGCTGGCGTGCACATTATCCCAATCAAATTTTGCAATATATCGAGAAGTAAAGAGAGCTATGCACAGGATGTGTAACGCAATTCCTGCGAACCAAAACAATTGTGCTGTATCACCAATATCGGTCTTCATATACACCGAAATCAGCATAACTGCCATCGGATACGTTGCGGAAACTGAAAGTCCAATTGGATCCGAGAGCTCTCGTAATACAACTTTTGTAGACACCATAAATTTGAGGGTATAGAGAGCTAAAAGAGCAATAGAGAGTATGCCGCAGGCAAGATAAAACCCCTCGAAAGAAGTCTTAAAAAGATTTCCAAGTGCTGCAAAACCTAATGCAACACCACAAATAGCAACGGGAACTTTTTGGACGTAGTTCATAAGGATTCTTCTATCTGTTTTAGGAATTTCTTTTGCCGCTTTCAATAATAGATATTTATCTTCATGATAATGACCTATTAGCAGATATATATCTATACGTTGGAGAAATTAGCTAACAAAAAACCCGCCGAGGGCGGGTTTTAAATTCTTATGGTCGCGGGGGCAGGATTTGAACCTACGACCTTCGGGTTATGAGCCCGACGAGCTACCAGACTGCTCCACCCCGCAATGCATGCGCTTATGCGCGAACAAATACTTTACCTCGCGGCGCTCCCTACGTCAAGCAAATTCGACGATTTTTCTCGCCATAAAAGTATGAGACAGACGTGCAAGGGGCAAGAAAGTTGCGATGTCGGCAGCATAATTGGGGGCAGACGGCTAAACTATTTATACTGTCTTTGGGGCGCTGTGCTTGCGCCAAACAGCTATCGAAGGACTTTTGAGGATGACATTACACGAGCTCCTGGCGCTCTTTACCAGCAAGAACATCGAGTACACTACTGCGCATCTTGACGCGGTTGATCAAAACGCACAACTTACCGATGTTGCAAGCGATTCTCGTGAGGTCACCCCATGTTCACTGTTTGTTTGCAAGGGCGCGAGTTTCTCGCCAGCGTATTTGGCAAGCGCGGTGGAGGCTGGGGCTGTTGCGTACCTCTGCCAGCAGTCGCTTGCGGAAGAGCTGCAGGCAGTGGCGCCAAACGTAGCCGCTATTTGCGTGGATGACGTGCGCCTTGCCATGGCCTACGCAGCTGCAGGCGTTGCAGGTCACCCCGACAAGAAGCTCACCACCATCGGCATCACGGGCACTAAGGGCAAGTCTACCTGCTCGTATATGCTGCGCGCCATCCTCGACGGCGACGAGCCGTACTCCAAGTGCGGCGTGATCGGCGGCATCGAGGTGTTTGACGGCAAGGACACACAGCCCGCCCACAACACCACGCCCGAGGCTCCCGAGCTGTGGCGTCATCTCAAGCACGCCGCAGAGGCTGGCCTCCCCTACGTTGACATGGAGATTTCCAGCCAAGGACTCAAGTACGACCGCACGGTTGGCCTCAACCTGAGCGTCGCGGTGTTCTTAAACATTGGAACCGATCACATTTCCCCTGTTGAACACCCTACTTTTGAAGATTACTTTGAGAGCAAGCTGAAGATTTTTGACCTTGCTCGCGTGGCCGTTATCAACAAGAACACCATGATGTTTGACCAGGTCATGGAGCGTGCGCAGAGGTGCGAGAAGGTCCTGACCTTCTCCACAACCGATTCCGACGCTACCGTTTGGGCGGACGAAATCACCCCTCACCAGGGCATGGTCACGTTTACCGTGCACGCGCCAACCTGGACCGGTGCCGCCGCGCTGCCCATGTCCGGCCTCTTCAACGTGGAGAATGCTCTTGCGGCAATCACCGTTGCCGACTACCTGGGCATTCGCGAGAAGGACGCTGTGCTTCCGCTGATGAACGTTAAGGTGCCAGGTCGCATGGAGCTGCTGAGCTCGCCCGACAACAAAGTAACGGGCTTGGTCGACTACGCCCACAACAAGCTTTCCTACCAGAAGCTTTTCTCGTCAACGTCAAAGGAATTTCCTGGTTATGGACGTTATGTGGTCATGGGGGCTGTTGGCGGCAAGGCGTACAACCGTCGCCAGGAGTTGCCAGAAGAGGCGGCCAAGTGGGCTGACCTGATGATTTACACCACCGAGGACTGCAACATGGAAGATCCTGCGGTGATTTGCGCAGAAATGGCCGAGGCCACGCCTAAGGACGCTGCGCACAAGATTATCCTTGACCGCTACGATGCCATTTACGAGGCAGTTTCCGCTGCTTACGACGATCCTCGTCCCGCGCTGGTATACCTGCTTGCCAAGGGCGACGAACCGTTCAACATTATCGGTGGCAAGCACGTTCCTTGGATGACGGATGCTGCCGCGTTCAAGGCCGCTGTCCGCGCCAAGCTGGATGAGCGCGCCGGCCGCGCCGCGCGCGGGTAGCGACGCCGCTGCAAGTACGCGGGTTTCTCGCCGGGCACAATTTGAGCCTGAAAAGTGCATGAAGTCTGAACGAATTTACTCAGACTTGATGAGAAAAACCGGCAAATAGCTCAGACTTCATACAATATTCCGGCAAATTGTTCAGACTCGGCGAGAAAATCAGGCTCCATGAAGGTGTCCGTGATAACCATCCGCCACCACCCCGGATTCAAGGTCACGTCCCGAAAACTCTGCCTGAAATGTGCAAAGAATCTGTATTTGAGACACAGATTCTTTGATGAAATCAGGCAAAATCCACCGATTCTTTGATACTTTCAGGCAAACGTTACAGATTCTTTGCAGAAATCAGGCGCGTGCTGCGGTCGCGCGGTGCGGGCGCACGGCGCGCGCCGCTACCTGGCGAGAAACCCCCGTCCACTAGCAGCGCTTTCGCACAAGAAAACCCGGCACCCACATGAAGTGGATACCGGGCTGAAGGCACGTACGGGCCGTGGCGTGTTACTCGTTGTCGCCTGCGGTTGCCTGAGTTGCGGAGATAGCCTGATCAGCATCAGAAGCGTCTGGCCAAGACCAGTCGGTAAATGCTGGGTGATCATAGCCCTTCTCGACAGCAAACTCGAAGGCCTCGGTGCGGAAGTTCTCCCACTCGTCGATCTGATCTGCCCACTTCTGAGCGTCAATCATACGGAGAGCGTCAGCAGCAAGTGCCCAACGGTCCATGTTGTTCAGGCGCAGCATGTCGTAAGGAGTTGTGGTGGAACCCTGCTCCTCGTAGCCGTGAACGTTGAAGTTGTCGTGGTTTGGACGGTTCCAAATCAAACGACGGACAGAGCCAGCGTAAGCGTGGAACGCGAAGAGGACTGGCTTATCTGCCGAGAAGAGCTTGGTGAACTCCTCATCGGAGAGAGCCTCGTTGTTCTCGGAAGCATTCTGGATCTTGAGCAGGTCAACAACGTTGACGAAGCGAGCCTTGATGCCCAGCTTGCCAAGCATGTCAAGAGCTGCCAAGAGCTCCTGAGTTGGGACATCGCCGCAGGATGCGAGGACAATGTCCTCCTCGCCAGCCTCAGCGTTGGAAGCCCACTTCCACTCCTTAGCTCCAGCTGCAAGCTCCTCGCGAGCCTCGTCGAGAGTTACCCACGTTGGAGCAGGCTGCTTACCAGCAAAGATTGCGTTGATGCAGTTTGTGGAGGCGTAGCACTTCTCGCCAACTGCAAGTAAGAGATTAGCGTCTGCTGGGAAGTAAATATTGGTGATGTGGTCGTTGTTGAAGCTCTTGTTGAGCATGATGTCAACAAAACCAGGATCCTGGTGAGAGAATCCGTTGTGGTCCTGGCGCCAAACGTGGCTGGAAAGAACCAGGTTGAGAGCGGAGATAGGCTTGCGCCATGGAATGTGGCGGACGGTAGCCTCGAGCCACTTAGCGTGCTGGTTGATCATGGAGTCAACGATGTGAACGAATGACTCGTAGCTGGACCAGATACCGTGGCGACCAGTCAGGGTGTAGCCCTCAAGCAGGCCCTCGCACTGGTGCTCGGAAAGCTGCTCGATAACGTTACCAACTGGGGAGATGTGCTCGTCGTTCTCAAAGTCGTCGTTAAAGCCGCCAAACCACTGCTTGTCCGTTACCTGGAAGGAAGGCTGCAGACGGTTGGAAGCGGTCTCGTCAGGTCCGAAGATACGGAACTCGGAGCGGTTGCTGTTGATGAGCTCAGCGGTGTACTCGCCAAGGACGCGCGTTGCCTCAGTGGCACCAAAGCCGTGGCCCTTCTCGGCAACTGGGATCTCATACTTACGAGCATCAGGAAGCTTGAGCTCGCGACGGATTGCACCACCATTTGCGTTAGGGTTAGCGCCGAGGCGGAGGTCACCCTTAGGCATGAAAGCGGTAACCTCTGGACGGATTGCGCCCTTCTCGGTGAAGAGGGTCTCTGGCTTGTAGGAGCTCATCCAGTCGCGAAGAACCTGGAAGTGAGCCTCGGTGTCGCGAGCGGATGCCAGTGGAACCTGGTGTGCACGCCAAGAGCCCTCGGTCTTCTTGCCGTCGATGTAAGGAGGGCAAGTCCAACCCTTAGGGGTGCGGAAGATGATCATTGGGTAGTAAGGACGGGATGCGTCACCTGCGGCAACGCGAGTCTTGATTGCGCAGATCTCGTTGAAGACAGCCTCGAGCAGAGCTGCGAAACGACGGTGGATGGATGCGTGATCCTCGTCGTCGAAGCCTGCAACAAAGTTGTATGGGTGGTAGCCCATGCCGCGGAAGAACTCGTCACGCTCACCGTCGGAAATACGAGCAAGGATGGTTGGGTTAGCAATCTTGTAGCCGTTGAGGTGCAGGATTGGGAGAACGATACCATCGGTCAGTGGGTCCATGAACTTGTTGGTCTGCCAAGAAGTTGCAAGTGGGCCAGTCTCTGCCTCGCCGTCGCCGACAACAGCGACTGCCAGCAGGGATGGGTTGTCCAGGACAGCACCGTATGCGTGAGACAGGGTATAGCCCAGCTCGCCGCCCTCGTGGATGGAGCCTGGAGTCTCAGGCGCGTAGTGGGAAGGAATTCCACCTGGATAAGAGAAGCGGCGGAAGAATTTCTGGAGTCCCTCTTCATCGTCGGTGATGAATGGGTAGGTCTCGCGATATGTGCCGTCGAGCAGGGACTGTGCGGTACCTGCAGGTCCACCGTGACCAGGGCCCATGAGGAAGATGGTGTTCTGGTTATGGTCGCGGATGAAACGGTTGACGTGGCCGAACAGGAAGTTCAAGCCTGGGGTGGTTCCCCAGTGGCCAACCAGGCGATGCTTAACGTCCTCGCGAGAAAAGTCATCCTTCATAAGTGGGTTGCTGCGAAGATAAATCTGACCAACAGACAGGTAGTTAGCTGCGCGCCAATACCTATCGACGCCGGCAAGAGCCTCCTCAGATACAGGCTGATTCAGGGTCTGCCAAGGTGTGCCGTACACGGGCTGAGCCATGTGCTCCTCCTTTTCTTGGGCTGCTATCTGCGCGTTTACGCAGGTTAGGCAACCTCGTTGCTTCCATCACCTGAGCGTTTGTTTTGTTCGCCGTCCCCTGAAAGCGTGCGTGTAGCTACGTTGTACTGTGCACGCAAAACACGTGCAATTTCTGTGCACGTGTGCCGCTTTTAGCTGGGACTTTCCTGCCTTGCAGCAAGATCCAGCGCGGGTATCCTCACTTTAAAGTAAGAGGTAGAGCGAACATAACAACACATACATAACAGTATGATGCTTCGGCTATGTTTCAAATACTACTCTAAGTGATAAAACGTTTTATCAAAATGAGATTTCTTGAAATTTCTTTCCTGAGAGACGCTTAAGGTGTCTTTTAAGCAGCAAAACGATCCCCCAACAGTACCCACAATGCCAAAATGCAACCAAAATGCTGCCAAGTAGAGTGCATACACACCAAAGTGGTAAAAAAGCCGTTTAGTTGGAGATTTCATTTTTCTGCATACAACGTTTGCCCAGATAAAAGTTTTTGAGGCGGTAAAAAATCGTCTTAGTTGGAGATAAAACGTCTAATTTTCAATTTTCATTTCCAACTAAACGGGTTTTTTACCTTTTTCGGCACATAATTTTGAGCTCAAAAGTTATGTATTCATAAGAATGTATTTTATTGCATGAATATGCAGAAATCTGATTAGCGACCCAAAACACGCACACTATTCTTCTCAATCATGCGCGGCTCAAGAATTATCTGGATTGACGCGCTGTCAGCCTGCGTTTTGATGCCGTTATTTTTGCCTGTCGCAGCTTCTTGCGTCGCAGCTGATTGCGTCGCAGCTCTCTGCACAACATCCGCTCCATGCTCACCCAGACGACGAAACATAATCGAAAGCGCAGCATCAGAAAGTTCATCAACATTTTGCTCAATTGAGGTCAGCGCTGGCTCAAACAGTGCGTCTGAAATGCTGTTATCGTATCCGACAACGGAATAATCTTGTGGAACATGCAAGCCACGCTCGTACAGATAGCGCAGTAAGCCCAACGCAATGTTGTCAGATGTCGCAACAACCGCGGTAGCATTCACGCGAATCAGCTGCTGAGCTGCAAGATACGCATCAGGAATGTAATAATCGCTAGTCAACACGAGCGCCTGATCAAGCTCCAAGCCCTTCTCGCCAAGTGCTCGAACGTAACCGTCGAGGCGAGCACGGCCGGTGTTGGAGGCGGTGTTGACCATACACGCAATGCGGCGATGACCGTGGTCTAGCAGGTATTTTGTGGCCAGATAGCCGCCAAGCTCGTTGTTGAACGTGACTTTGTCACAGTCAAGCTCGTCAATGGTTCGGTCCACCATGACAAACGGCACAGGCAGCTGCTCCAGATCGGCAATGAGCTGCTTTGAGGCTTCTACCTCGTCGGACGTGATAATAAAGATGCCGTCGGCGCCGCGATTGACCAGCAGACGCACAAGATCCGCATCGTTTGACGTGCTGTTATCCGAGTTGGTGATGAACAGCGCATATCCGCGGCGGCGGCACTTCATCTCCAGCATCTTTGCAAACGACGAGAAAAACCGGCTCTCGATATTCGGTACAATCAGCCCCAACGTCTGCGTATGCTGCGTGACCAGGCTTCTTGCAATCTGGTTGGGAATGTAGTGCTCGCGACGGGCAACGTCGAGGATGCGGCGGCGGTTCTCGTCACTCACGCGCACCGGTCGGCCGTTCAGCACCAGCGAAACCGTGGCGGGCGACAGCCCCACCTCGCGCGCAATCGTTTTTAGGGTGACTTTTTCCGCCACGTTACCTCGCAACTTGCCCCGTTTATCGTTGTTGCTTAAGTATAATAGTCGAGAAACCCCTGCGGCTGGTCGTCCGCCAAAAGCCAAGCCTTGTCTCCACACGACAACCGTATCCGCAGCTCAGCGCTCGCATGCACCTGCTACACCCGAGCTCCGGCGCCCGCATAATAACTGCATTCCGAGAGGACGCGCATGAACATCACTCCACAGGAAATCGCCGAAACCCTCGCCATGGTCAGCGAGCAAAATCTTGACCTGCGCACCATCACGATGGGTATCTCGCTCAATAGCTGCGCAGACGAGGACCTTGACCGCATGTGTCAGAAGGTCTACGACTGCATCACGCGCCAAGCCGAGCACCTGGTGGCCGTGGCCGAGGACCTAGAGCGTGAGTACGGCATCCCTATTGCCAACAAGCGCGTCTCCGTCACGCCAATCGCACAGATTGCGGCATGCACCTCGGCGCAAGACCTGACCCCACTGGCCCACACACTGGACCGCGCGGCCGAGACACTGGGTATCGACTTTTTGGGTGGCTTCTCGGCGCTGGTCCACAAGGGTCTTGGCGACGCCGACCGCCGACTCATCGCATCCATCCCCGAGGCGCTGGCCACCACGTCGCGCGTCTGTTCCTCGGTAAACGTTGCGTCTACGCGCGCAGGTATCAACATGGACGCCGTCCTGCTCATGGCCAAGACTGTGCTCGAAGCCGCTCGTCGCACCACCGATATCCAGTGCTACGGTGCCGCTAAGCTGGTCGTTTTTGCCAACATGGTGGAGGACTCCCCCTTCATGGCCGGCGCGGTCCACGGCAGCGGAGAAGCGGATGCCGTCATTAACGTGGGCGTTTCCGGTCCTGGCGTCATGGCTGCGGCCCTCGCCGAGCTCCCCGACTCCGCAAACCTCATGGACGTTGCCGAGAAGATCAAGCAGACCGCATTCAAGATTACCCGCGCGGGCGAGCTGATGAGCCGCGAGGCTTCAAGGCGCCTAGGTGTCGAGAAGGGCATCGTAGACCTGAGTCTTGCGCCTACCCCTGCAGCTGGCGATTCCGTCGCTAAGATTCTGGAGCTCATCGGCGTTGGCGAATGCGGCGGCCCCGGAACCACCTGCGCGCTTGCCCTGCTCAACGACGCTGTCAAGAAGGGTGGCGTCATGGCGTCGTCCAGCGTTGGCGGTCTGTCTGGCGCATTCATCCCGGTCTCCGAGGACGCGGGCATGATTCGTGCAGCTCAAGACGGTGCGCTTTCGCTCGAGAAACTCGAGGCGATGACCTCAGTCTGCTCCGTTGGCTTGGACATGATTGCTATCCCTGGTGATTCCTCCGTAGAAACCATCGCGGGCATCATCGCAGATGAGATGGCCATTGGCGTCATCAACACCAAGACCACGGCGGTCCGCGTTATCCCAGCTATCGGCCACAACGAGGGCGACGTCCTGGAGTTTGGTGGTCTCTTTGGATCCGCGCCCATCATGCCGGTCAACCAGTTTGCGGGCACGGTGCTTGCCCACCGCGGCGGTCGCTTCCCCGCTCCGCTTAATTCTCTCAAGAACTAGCAAGAGAGCCTCCACATCTGAACTGCCTCCCATTTCTTGGATACGAGAAATAGGAGGCAGTTCAAAACACACCTAAGTCGGATAATCTGTCAAAAAG
>ERZ772909.1940-NODE-1940-length-10864-cov-2.801277_pt1 | contig 10864 bp, 10 predicted proteins | sample MGYA00511137_ERZ772909 | MGnify/ENA primary metagenome ERZ772909 (study PRJEB29015, sample SAMEA2738095) | human oral metagenome | biome: human oral; feature: human-associated habitat; material: saliva | place: China | collected 2270 ... | reverse complement strand
TACTAATTTGATTCTGGATTTTGTTTTTATGAAGATGTTCAGTCTTGGAATGGCTGGAGCTGCTTGGGCGACAGTGATTTCTTGGTCTGTTTCCTGTGGAATGATGCTCTGGTATTATTTGAGTCCAAAAAATCTTATTCCGATCGCAATCAAGCATTTTCGTATCAATCTTCAGATTGCAAAAGAAATAATTCTGATTGGGCTACCGAGTTTTTTTAGGCAGATTGTGGCAAGTATGACGACAGCACTGATTAATAATTACCTCAGGAATTATGGGGGGACTGAAGCGATTGCTATCTATGGGATCGTTAATAAAGTGCTTCAGCTTTATATGATGCCAATGTTTGGAATCGTGCAGGGAATGCAACCGATCATTGGTTATAATTATGGAGCGAAAAACCTTGATCGTGTAAAGAAAGTTGTTCTTCTCTGAATTCAGATTTTGACTCTTTTTACAACTGCAATTTCTCTTATTTATTGGGTTGTTCCGACTTTTCTAGTACCTTTCTTTTCATCTGATCCAGAGCTGATTGCTAAGACCGGGGAAGTACTCCAAATGGTCGTGGCGTGTTTTGCGGTAGTAGGATTTCAGGTGGTATCTTCTTCGATGTATCAGGCTTTAGGAATTGTAAAAAAGGCATTTATTTTAGCTTTGCTAAGACAGGTTATCGTCTTTATCCCAGTATTCTTTTTGATGCTTTGCTTGCGAGAGGATAAATTGCAGGCGATTTGGCTCAGTTTTCCAATTACAGATCTTATAGGAGTATTATTTACGATTCTGATTTTTGTCCCTGATTTTAAAAAGTTGAAATCAGTATAACAGATTTCTCTTGTTTTTCTCACAAGGACTCTTACATTTGGATCTGATTTTTATTTTCTGATGCTTTGAGTGATGCTAAAAAGAGGAAAACTGATCGTTATTGATGGAACGGATGGAAGCGGAAAGAAAACCCAAACCGAGCTGATCGTCCATCGCCTCAAATCTGAGGGCTACCAGGTAGAAAAAATTGATTTTCCGCAGTATGGAAAGAAATCAGCAGGTCCTACGGAAGAATATCTCAATGGGCATTATGGTGATGCGAATGCGGTGACGCCCTATCAGGCTTCGGTGCTCTATGCGGTAGATAGGTTTTCGGCTTCTTTTCAGATCAGGAAATGGCTTGATGAAGGGAAGATCGTAGTTTCTGATCGTTATGTATCGGCGAATATGGGGCATCAAGCAGGGAAAATTGAGGATTTCGCAGAAAGGGATCGTTTCTTGGCGTGGCTGGAGGACTTGGAATACAGGATATTCAAAATTCCTCGCCCTGATCTTCAGATTTTTCTCTCTTTAGATCCAGAAATAAGTAGAAATCTGGCCTTGAAGGTTGAGAAGCCCAATATGGACAAATCCAAAGATGTGCATGAAAACGATGCCGAACATATGAGAAAGGCAAGCGAAGCCTTCCACTATGTCGCAGAGAAATATGGGCGAATCCAGATTGCCTGTGCTGAGCAAGGCGAGATGAAAACGAGAGAAATGATTGCCGAGGAGCTGTATGAGCAAGTGCGTCCTTTGATTTCAAAAGAGTAAAAAAGGAAATTTCTCCCTTTATTTTTCTGAAATGAATGTCTGATTGGCTTCACTACAGGAGTATGAGTGGGGATTGCAAGAGAAAGTTTAGATATTTTTTAGAAATGGGCTGTAATAGCACCCTAAAAGCGTATAAAAGCTTCTGCAACAAAAAAATAAAAGCAATAAAAATGAAGTTTGCCTTGCGATAGCGAGCTGAACTTCCGAAGTTAGGGGATGACTTTGTCACTCACAATCTCCAAGGGGTAGGAAGTGGACTACTTGAACTAATAAAACAAATTGAACTATCTCCACTTAGACGGTTCAAAAAAACAAATACAAAATATGAGTAAAATTAAAAAATTTAAATTTGTATTGCTTACAGCATTAGTCGTAATCTTCACAGGAGTTATTACTTCTTGTGATGAGTCTTTGGATGAGCCTGTAGCTCTAGGGCTAGAACAATTCAAAAATGAGAATTTTAGTTCTCAAGGATTAAGATCTTCTGGAGGGACTACTGTTTTACAGACGAGATTTCTTCCAATTTATCACTGGTGGGAGTGGCAAGATCGTAATGATAGAAAAAGGGTATGTGGTGAAACATCCTATATGGTGGCAATAAAAACTGTTGCTACATGGAACAATATACCATATACCATGAGCCTTGAACAGCAAAATCTTATTGTTAATGGTACTGCTACTTCTCCAAATCCGTATCAATTATACAACTATTGGAAAAAAATGATCAAAAGCTTGCCACTTGTGATTTTGCGAGAGGGAAAAAACTTTCAAGTGATGGTCAGAATTGGACAACAAGAACGAAAATTAAAGAGTTTATTGAAATAGCTCTGAAAGAAAAAAAACTTGTTATTATGCCCGTTATAATTAACGGACATCGTGCTGACTTTTGGAATAATGATTTCAATGTTTCGTCAACAACTGCCTCTGATGAAACTAATAACTATATTAGTAAATATGGTAATGTTGGACATTGGATTGTGATTTATCGCTTAGATGTAGAAAAAAATAGTGAAGGATTTTCTATCGGAACAGCATATTATTGTGATGTACTTGAACAAACAGCAGGTTCATCAGTGAAATCTGTAAATTATTTACGACTTCTTGATGCTAATCGTGCAGCTGGCTCAGCTTATTCAGCTATGTGGTTTGATTCTCCGAAAAAATAAAGTCTTGAACTTGTATAAAAAATTAATACCCTTCCCGTATTTTGGAAGGGTACTTTTATTTTCTTACCATTGATGAATGCTGAGATTTAAATTTTTTTATTTTACGGTATTATGTCTTTTGGTTTTTCTTGGTATATTGCTACAAGATGCTTTAAAATATAAAATTCTTAGCTTTACTTTAGATGAACAAATATTCTGATCTGATCAGCTTTCTTGAGAAGAAACCAAACTTCCTACTTACCGATCTCATGGGATAGATAAAATTAAGTTTTTCTTGAAAGATAGAGAACCACTTCCTAAGATTGAAAATACTAGAAAGAAATCTGAATTGGACGAAAAGTTTTTTGATCCAGAAGGACTTGCTTTTTATTATGCTTACCCTCTTTCTCGTTTGCAAGTTGATCTTTTTATTGATAAAGTGGAGATCAGCTTTCTTGATAAACAGAAAAGTATTTTTATAGATAAGGATTCTCCTGAAGATACTGATTCTTGGCGATTTACTTCTTATCAAAAACCAAGAAGAAAGAAAACAGAAATCCTTACTTTTTTAACTGCATTAGCAAATTTTCAAACTGAGGAAGCTCGTGATATGCTTGTAAAAAATGATGAACTACTGCCATTTAATGGACTTCATTTTGATTTTAAAGAAATAATAGCAGGAAAGGATAAATTATATGGAAGTCTTCTTTTTGAGTGATGATGAGGTCCTGAACTTTATGATTTTCAGCTTTTTATTAGTGGAACAACGCTTTACTTTCTTTTTACTGTACCATTATAAAATGGATAAAATAAAACTAAATCGTTTCACTTTTCCTTGTAGTCTTCCCAAATTTCGGATAATTCAAAAAACACAAATATAAAATATGAGTAAAATTAAAAAGCTAGTGTATTCACTAGTAGTGATGATTTTCGTGGTTGTAGCTTTTAGTTCCTGCGATAAGAGTGATGCTTGCCTTGAGGAGAGAAATCTTCTCCTTTATTTCCTATAAGGTTTAGTCAAGTGTGGATTACAAGGGAAAGTTTGGAAGTTTAGATTCTTTTTAGAAAGGGGGGCTTTTTACACAGGCTTTTTTCTCTTGTCATTTTTAATACAATCAATACTTTATTACTTGTATTTTATATCATCATTATGATATATTATGAAAAGATTACTGCTTCTCGTTTTTATTGTATTATTCTTTCCCCAGAAAATCTGCTGGTGATATACTCATTATCCTCATTATGAGAACTACTCTTCAGAACTACAAGATACTTTAAAATATTTTGGGAAATTTCTAGATATTGATGGACTAAAAGAAAAAGATGAAAAATGATGGTCAATATATTATAATATCCCTCCTAAAGATTTTTTGTGAGCAATAATTGATTATAGGCTCTTTCCCTTTGTTGAAAGAGGGTATGCTTTCTCCTCAAATAAAACAGTCTTTCTTCAGCTTATATCCAAAGCCTTCGGATTTTGTTCACAATGGAGCTTTTCTTCGTTGAAAAATGTTTGTGATCATTATTTCTATGATCTCATTGGACCAAGAATCCAGATTTCTCCCATTTCTTTCTCGGATTTACAACAAGCCTTTACTATTTGAATAGGACTTAGAGAAAGGGGACATGAATTAGATTTTGATGAGCATTATGTTCCTTTGACTCATAAAAATACTGCTATTATACAAGAATACGCTTTAGGAGATTATCTTTTTGGTATTGCTATTGCTCCAGATAGCTCAAGTCAGAATTTTATCTATGTTCTCAAAGCTGGAGATACTCATCGGCAACCTTTCGTGAGTATCACGGAAAATATTCCTGTCTCTGATCTAATTAAGGCAAGATTAAGTTTAGTAAAACAGAAACTTAATTTATTTCTTCCAGTTCCACAACGAGATGAAAATACCTTTTATTTAGGGGATTTCACTCCACAATATGAATTACAAAAAAATGGATCATGGAAATTAAAAGCTTGCTTTGAAGAAGAAAATTTTTGCCCAAAGAATGAAGAATGTCGCCTCCAACAAAAGAAGCTTCCTCTCAAGCAATGTGAAAATCTTTGAATTACGCTGATAACAACTCTTTGAAAATAATCTTGTCCCTCATAATGAGGGATTTTTTTCTTCAAACGATTTACGAAGCTCTAGAAAGGGGTCTTTTTGTCCTTAAACTGAATTCTAGGTATCATCTAGAGGTCTTTTTTTACTATTCTCACTGATATTGGTAGGAAAGAATATTATATTCCTCGGTGTCATAAGCGACAATCCCTTCCGCATGCCAGAGATGAAAATTCTTGATCCCTACTTCCAAAGCCATTTTGCTACAAATTGTGCAATACGGCTCTCCAGCTTTAGTAATTTTCCCTTCTTGATCTGGGCGAATAAAATATAAATCTGAATTATTAAAAAGCAGTCTTGAATAAAAGGTTGCTTTTTTTAAAATAAGCTTTATCCTCACTGTTAGTTTTTTTAATTTCAGTTGTGAAAAATACAATGAAAAAATTATATCGACTGTTAGGAATTCTCCTTTTTATATTATGAGTTTATGGTATCGATAACTTGATCTCACAAGAATGAGCTCAAGAACCTTCTTGTATCTTAGTTGAAAAAAATGGAAAGATCTTCTCGACTTTACCATTCCAAGGAAGTTTAAATAAGAAAGTATGGAATGAAATTACACTCTATGATTTGCAATATACTCCTTCATTAGTGGCTTCTGACTTGGAAGTTCTTTTTTTTAATAAAGAAGCTCATCATCAAGGAGATTTTATCTGTTTTTATAAAGATAACAACTATGTATATGGACTTATAAGTGATGTTTTGGTTCCTCTTTTTTCATGATTTGATAGTAATTCTTTGCAAATTTTAACAGGATGCTGACACTATATAGATGGTAAAGAGTTTGTAAGAACATGTGCTTTTGGAGGCTGCTTTCAAGATAAAAATACTATATTTTATCCTGGAGATGAAGTATGAACTTATTTACAGGCAACAGGGAGGCAATTCACTTGATTAGTTGTTTTTGATAAATGTGAAGAGAAGCAATAAGAGAAATATTTTTCAATTACTATAAAGTTCTTTCCAAATAAGATCATTCTCTTATAATGAGGGATTTTTCTTCTCTCCAGAATCCCTTGATAAGTTTCCTTCCATTATCTCCAATAAATGCTTGCTTTTGGGTAGAAATTTTCGCCTTTATTTTCTACTAGCTTAATTGTAGCTCAGTGAGGATTGCAAGAGAAAATTGAGAAGTTTTTTTATTTGATTTTTTAGATTGTAAGAATATCATAATTTTATCTGATTTTAGATTGATTCATAATTAAATAATGAAAAAGAAATTGTTTTTTTGACTTCTTTCTTTTTTTACTCTTATACTCGTATGATACATTTATCGCATTTTTAACAATACTACAATTTCTTGTCCCTATGTTATTTGGAATACTTCCGCATATTTTTTCAATAAAGGTAGGTGGAAAGGTATTAGAAACATTGATTCTAAAACATTCACTTTCCTCTATAAAGCGAGAAATAATGATATTCTCTATGGAACACCTTGTTATTTTAAAGATAAAAACTTTGTTTACCGTAACGATCAAGCTTTATTTTCAGGTTTTGATTATACCACTTTTCAAATAGTAACCGGAAAATATGAAGTAATATCTAATGAACCAAAATTAGGTCCCTTCGTTGATAAATGGGAAGAAGATACTTGTGTTTGGGGGTGTTTTGAAGATAAAGATGCTGTTTATTATGATGAGTGAAGCTCTTGACCAGAAGAAATGAATGGTTTTATAAGAGATACTACAAAAATCTTTCCAAATACTTCCGAATATGATTTAGTAAGAAATAAAGTTTATATAAAAAAATAGCTCCGCTTTAGCGAAGTTTTTTTCTTCTCTCAAATCTTTGGATAAGTTTCCTTTCATTATCTCCAATAAATGCTTGCTTTTTTGGTCAGAATCTTTACCTTTAAGTCTGATTTATTTTGTAGTAAAACTTGCTGATGGCGATTGATGAAGGCTTGCACAAGAAAATGGTTAAAATGGTACTTGGAAATGTCGCAAAGATAGAAGATGATGAGATAGAAAAATCGGTTTTGGATTCAGTGAAGGAATCAGCAAAGCCAAAGATTCGTGGGCTCAAGAATTTTTTTCTTGCAGGCATCAATGAAATGAAGAGAGATATCAAAAAAACTCAAAAAAAGACTGAAAGATAAGTCCAGTTTTTTTGTTTTTTGAAAAAATTGTTTATTTTTTTGTTCGTATATGGTATGAAAACATCACTAGAAACGGTCGTAGCTTGGGCGAAAAGAAAAGGTTTCGTCTATCCTAATTCAGAAATTTATGGAGGACTAGCAAATGCTTGGGATTTCGGTCCTTATGGAGCCTTGCTCAAGAAAAATATTGCCGATCTCTGGGTCAAACATTTCACGCAGGAGAGAGAAGATATGGTTTTTATGGATACGGCGATCATCGCACATCCAACAACTTGGCAGGCAAGTGGGCATTTGGCTTCTTTCGCTGATGCGTTGATTGATGACAAGAAGACCGGGCAGAGATTTAGAGCGGATAAATTGATTGAGGATTATTTTGAAAAGAAAAGAAACTGACTTTCCGATGAGGAATTGGCTCAAAAACTAGAGGTTCCAAACCTTTCTCCAGAATCGCGAGGAAACGAAGGGATGAGAGACTTCATCGTAAAGCATCTCCCAAATAACCCTGAAACCTGAAACCCAGCCGATTGGACGGAATGTAGAAACTTCAATCTCATGCTGAGTTCACATCTTGGACCGGTAGCGAACGAGAGTTCCAAAGTTTATATGAGACCTGAAACCTGTCAGTCTTTGTTTACGGATTTCAAGGCGGTTTTGGATACCACGAGAATGAGGATTCCCTTTGGATTAGCTCAGGTTTGAAAGGCGTTTAGAAATGAGATTACTCCAGGGCAGTTCCTCTATAGAACGAGAGAATTTGAGCAGATGGAGATTGAATATTTCGTGCCTGCTGATGCAGAGAAGGCGATGGAGATTTATAATCAATGGAAAGCAGACTGTATGCACTATTGGACTGAAGTGATTGGGATTAGTCCAGAGCATTTGAGATTCAAAGATCATGAAAAGCTGGCTCACTATGCGGCAGCAGCAGTAGATATAGAATACTTGTATCCACGAGGGTTTGGAGAGATTCAGGGGATCCACAATAGAACGAATTTTGATCTTTCTCAGCACCAAGAATACAGTAAAAAAGATATGCAATACTCAGATCCGTATACTGGAGAGAGATATATCCCACGATGTGTTGAAGCTTCCTTTGGGCTTGGTCGTCAGGTAATGGTTACGATCCTTGAGTTCTATGATGAGGAAACTTTGGAAGATGGTTCTAGCCGTGTGGTGGTTCGTTTCCCTAAGCAGCTTGCTCCTGTGAAATTTGCGATCCTTCCGCTCGTAAAGAAAGATCAAAAGCAGGTTGAAACCGCAGAAAAAATCTTCCGTGATCTTAGTAAGGCTTTCAAATGTGAATATGATGATGGAGGAGCGATCGGAAAAAGATATAGAAGACAAGATGAAATTTGAACTCCTTACTGTGTTACTGTTGATTCGGAGACAATAAATGAAACCTCTCCAAACTTTGGAACGGTAACGGTCAGAGAGAGGGATTCTATGCAACAGAGAAGAGTAAGGATTGAAGAATTGAGTCAGAGTTTTTAGTTTTTAATCTTTTAACAGTTTTGGCAAGGAGAAAGAAGATGATAAGGTCAAGAACCTATAGTATCAATAAAAATCATATTGGGTTTGGAATGATTATTCTTGGAATATTGTATTTCTTTTCGAGGACAATGGCTCCTGATTCTCCAATTCTAACTTTTTTTACGAATTATAGTAGTATTGCTTTTGGGAATGTCGGACTTCTTTTCTTTTTTGGACTCTGTATTTTTATAGGAGTATTGATCTTGGCGAAAGGGCATTTAGCCAAGTTTTTGATGAAGTATTTTTTCTCGCTTTTGATGATGGTTTCAGCCTTGCTGAATGTCCGCTTGTGGAATGCTCCGATGCCGATGAATCAAATCCCCTGGACAGAGAATGGAGGTTTCTTTTCTTGGCCCTTGATTTGGCTTCTAGAGAGAGGACTTTGAGGACAAAATACTACGGCAATTAAAGCGGTTATCGTCGTTTTTCTTCTGATTTTGATTGGTTATCTGCTCTATGTTTTTAATGTCCGCCTGCCAAAGCTTCCAAAGATCAACATTGAAACTCCAGATACTCCCATTAAAAAAGAAAAAAAAACTGACTCCAAAGAACAGGAAAGACCAACAATTACGATTACTAGGCCTGAAATCTCTACTGAAGCGATTATGGAAAAGGTTTCTCAAGCAACTGGCAAAATCGCCAAGTCTAGCTCTGGTTCAGGTTCTCTTTTCAAAGATATGCTTAAATCTAAGGTAGAGCAAAAGATTGAAGAGAAAAAGCCGAAACCTGTGATTCATTATTCTGGAGATAAACCGACTTTTGGGACTTCGCTCTTAGAATCTACACTTGGACAGGAACAAACGATTGATGAAAATTTCCTCGTAGAAAAGGCAAAAGCTTTACAAACCAAACTCGGAGAGTTTGGGGTACCGATTGCTATTGAGGGCTTTGATATCGGACCTTCTATCGTGCAGATCAAGATTAAACCTGATGAAGGGATCAGAATTTCTGCTATTGAAGGGCTAGCAAATGATATCAAGCTTTCCCTCAAGTCTAAATCGCTTAGAATCATCGCTCCGATCCCAGGAACCGACCTCGTAGGAATCCAAATCCCAAATCCAAAGCCAAATATGGTGAGGCTCGGAGATGTGATCAATACCAGCGAATTTTCTACTGAGATGAAAAAAAATGCAACCAATCTTTCTCTCGGAAAGGGAATTGATGGAAGTGTTCAGATTAGACCGCTTGAAAAGATGCCACATTTACTCGTGGCTGGTGCGACAGGAAGCGGAAAGTCCGTAGGAATCAACGACTTTATCGTTTCACTGATGTTTCAGAATACGCCTGCTGAGCTTAAGTTTCTTATGGTTGATCCGAAGCAAGTGGAACTGGAGATGTATTCAGGTTTGCCATATTTGCTCGCTCCAATTGTCTATGATAGTGGGAAAGCGATCAAACTCCTTCAGCGAACCGTTGAGGAGATGGAAAAGAGATATACAACGCTTAAAGACCAAAGAGTAAGAAATCTGGATGAATATAACGAAAAGATGAGTTCCGAAGGGCAAGAAAAAATGTATCGTATTGTCTTTATTATTGATGAAATGGCAGATATGATGCTCTCTAGCTCTGCCAATAGAAAAGAAGTTGAGAACTGTATTAACCGTCTTGCTGCGAAAGCCAGAGCCGTGGGAATTCATCTTATCCTCGCAACACAAAGACCATCTGTGAATGTGATTACTGGTTTGATCAAAGCGAATATACCCACGAGAATTGCCTTTGGAGTGGTTTCTGAGGTAGATAGTAGGACGATTCTTGGTCGTAAAGGAGCAGAAGACCTTGTTGGAAAGGGAGATATGCTCTATATGGATCCAAGCACGAAATTCCCAATCAGAATTCAGGCTCCTTTCATCGCGACAGAAGAGATTGAAAAGGTCGTTGCTCAGCTGAGAAATAAATATATGCAAGGATTAAGTGAAGATGATATTTATAATCAAGAAATTATTACAGCATTAGAAAGCAGACTAGAAACTGCGAAAGGTTCCTTTGCTGGAGGGGATTCTGGAGATGATGAAGACCTTGTCAATCAAGCCATCCAAGTCATCGCTGAAACGAGAAAAGCTTCCGCAACTTTGCTCCAGAGAAAGCTCAATGTTTGATTTGCAAGGGCTGCGAGAATTATGGATATTTTGGAGGAAAGAGGGATTATTGGTCCAGCAGAGGGAGCGAAACCAAGAGATATTTTTATTTAAGAAGTTTTTTAGCTAGAGCATTCTAACTACTGCATTCCACAGATAACCAGCCGTCAAACTTCAGCTTTCTTTCATTGGACTAGCATCATAATTTCCGGCTCGAACACAGACAATCGTTTGCTTCTCAGCATTCACGCCACAGGTTCGCCCATCTACAAAATGTCTTGAAGTCCCCGATTTCACCGACCATCACGGTTGATCTAAATAATTAT
>ERZ772909.1938-NODE-1938-length-10880-cov-2.415520_pt1 | contig 10880 bp, 10 predicted proteins | sample MGYA00511137_ERZ772909 | MGnify/ENA primary metagenome ERZ772909 (study PRJEB29015, sample SAMEA2738095) | human oral metagenome | biome: human oral; feature: human-associated habitat; material: saliva | place: China | collected 2270 ... | reverse complement strand
AAAATAAATCAATATATATATATATATATATTAACTTCTTTAACAATCTATAGCCTACTCCCTTTGCAAGAAGAACTAAAGTCGTTCATTTTTCTCAGCACATTCTTTTTAGCCTTGCCCTTCATCTTTATTCTTTCTAAAAAATGGAAAATAGACCGCTACATAGGCGACTTATCTTACCCTATGTACATATCTCACATTTTTGTCCTATCTGTATTAAGTGCTTTAAAAATAGCTCCTCCAGAATGGTCTGGCGAAATAGGTACTCTATGCACCATACTATTTTCCATACTTTTAAATGAATTTGTGGCAAAAAAAATAGAAGCTTACCGTCAAAAGCGCTTACATCACCAACAATAAACTATTCGAAACAACCTACAAAAGCAAACTTCTATTATATATGTCTCAATCCTATACCTTCCTAATTTTCATCTAACCTACCATGAAGAATCAACGAACAACATCCAAAATAATCACTAAAAAAAATCACTAAAAACACCGCTACGTATTAATATTTTTCATAACTTTGCCGCAAAATTATTAAACAATAACAATCATTACTTATGGCAAAAGACATTCTTAAATCAAGAAAATTCTCTCAAAAACACATTCTAAAAGGTGAATCTTTCCTAAAAAAGGAACACAAGAACAGACATGACGCCCTCTTCCTTCCTATCACCATCGTAGCCTCTTGTTTTTACTACGGCGCACACACCGATGCCAATATTGAATACCTCATTACCCTATCAGGAGCCATTTGCGCTCCATACTATCTCATTGCAAGAGCACTCTTCAACTATGGTATTTTACGCCATCTTACAAAAACCATCCCTAATTACACATTCCGCTGGTACGAACTATTAGTTATCAACTGGGCAAACCCTCTCCTATTAGACACTTGGGAGCATAAGTTGCGCCTAATGGCCAACTTGAACAACCTATCCGAACAGAACATCTCCCAAATCATTCAACGGCACAAACCGCGCACACCTTTAGTGCTATCTTACCTTTTCCTTGTTTTAGTCATCAGCCTAAGCATCACCTTTGGGATGCTTCTAACAGTGCTCAAACCACATCCCAAAAATACTGACTTTAGTCGCTACCGCCGCAGAAACATACCTGTAAGCATTTACAATCCCAAACAGAACCATACCTCACTACATTCCACCAACAGTATACACTACTTCCAGAACCCTAAAAGAAAATAACAAACCTTATAAAAAACTTTGCTATGAAATCAAAGATTTTTCTAACAGGAGGAACAGGTATGGTAGGAAGCAACATTCGCGAACACTACAAAAGCAACAACTATACAATAGTTGCCCCTACAAGCAAAGAAGTAGATTTAACCAATTACCAACAAGTAAGCAACTTCATTGCCCAAGAAAAACCTGACATTATCATTCACTCTGCGGGGTTGGTAGGTGGCATTCAGGCCAACATCAAAAACCCCGTGAACTTCTTAGTGAAAAACCTACAAATGGGAATGAATATCATATTGGCAGCTCAGCAAAACCAAGTGATGAAACTCCTAAACTTAGCAAGTTCTTGTATGTACCCACGAGATATGGAAGTAGGCCTTACCGAAGACATGATTCTCAAAGGAGAGTTAGAGCCTACCAACGAGGGATACGCCATTGCTAAAGTAGTAGCCACTCGCTTATGCGAGTATATGAACCGAGAAGACAGTCAATGCCAGTACAAAACAGCCATTCCTTGCAATCTTTACGGAAAGTACGACAAGTTCGACCCAAAACACTCTCATATGGTACCCGCTGTAATTCGTAAAATATACGAAGCAAAACAAAATAAAGTACGCGAAGTAGAAATTTGGGGCGATGGCCTTTCGAGACGAGAGTTTATGTATGCAGGAGATTTGGCCGATTTTGTCTATTATGCCTTAGACCATTTCGACAAGATGCCACAAAATATCAATGTTGGCTTAGGTACCGATTACACTATCAATCATTACTACCGAACCATTGCCAAAATCATAGGGTATGAGGGGAAATTCATACACGACCTTTCTAAACCTGTTGGAATGAAGAAAAAAATGATTGATAACACCCTTCTTACTGCATTCGGTTGGGAACCAAAAACCACCTTAGAAGAAGGCATAGAACAAACATTAATATACTTTAAAACAGAGTTAATATGATAAAATATCCTTTAGCTTCCTCCACTTGGAACGAAAAAGAAATACAAGCAATTAATAGTGTGATTGCAAAAGATATATACACAATGGGCGATGCTGTCAAGCAGTTTGAAGAAAATTTCTCCAAATTCTTTGGCACTAAGTACAGTGTAATGGTAAACTCAGGCTCATCAGCCAACCTTATTGCTGTTGCAGCTCTGTTCTACACCAAAAAACCTAAACTAAAAAAAGGTGACGAAGTAATTGTTCCTGCCGTATCTTGGTCTACTACTTTCTATCCCCTCTATCAGTATGACCTAAAACTAAAGTTTATCGATGTAGACTTACACACCTTAAACTTTGATTTGGAGCAACTAAAAGCTGCCATTACTGATAAAACTAAAATGATTCTAGCCGTGAATTTATTAGGAAACCCTAATGATTTCGATACCATAAAACAAATCATCGGAGACAGAGACATCCTTCTTATGGAAGACAACTGCGAGTCAATGGGGGCTACTTACAAAGGAAAACAAGCAGGAACTTTCGGAATAATGGGCACATTCTCTACTTTCTATTCCCATCATATGGCTACAATGGAAGGAGGAGTCGTTTGTACTGATGATGAAGAACTGTATCATATTTTGCTCTGCCTCCGCGCACACGGGTGGACTCGACATTTGCCTAAAGAAAATAAAATATCAAATAAAAGCGATAACTGGTTCGAAGAATCTTTCCGATTCCTCTTGCCTGGGTACAATGTTCGCCCTGTAGAAATGAGCGGAGCAATAGGTGTAGAACAACTCAAAAAACTACCTGCTTTCTTAGAACAACGACGAAAAAATGCGGAACTATTTGTTTCCTTGTTCAAAGACAACCCTACTTTCTATATTCAGCAAAACATAGACAATAGCAGTTGGTTCGGCTTCAGTCTTATCATAAAACCAAACTCACAAGTCGATAGAAAAGAAGTTGTAAAAAAATTAGAAGAAAATGGCATCGACTGTCGCCCCATTGTAACAGGCGATTTTACCAAAAATGAAGTACTTAAATACTTTGATTATGAAATCTTCGGACAAGTGAAAAACGCCAATTATCTTGACACCAAAGGCCTTTTTGTAGGAAATCATCAAATTGATTTAACTAAAGAAATTGAACATTTACACAATGTTTTAAAAAACTTTTAACAATGAAGAAAAAAGCTCTCATCACAGGCATCACGGGGCAAGATGGCGCATACCTTGCTGAGTTCCTTCTCAAAAAAGGATATGAAGTACACGGTATGAAACGTCGCTCTTCCCTATTTAATACCGACCGCATCGACCACCTCTACCAAGACCCTCACGCCGAGGGTTTGAAACTTATCCTACACTACGGAGACCTAACCGATAGTATGAACATCACACGCCTCATTCAAGAGGTGCAACCCGATGAAATCTATAATCTTGCTGCAATGAGCCACGTACATGTCAGCTTTCAAACTCCCGAATACGTAGGCAATGCGGATGGCTTGGGTACCCTCCGCATCTTAGAAGCAGTACGCCTCTTGGGGCTCACTCAGAAAACACGCATCTACCAAGCTTCTACCTCAGAACTATACGGACTTGTGCAAGAGGTGCCACAGAGTGAAAAAACGCCTTTCTATCCTCGTTCACCCTATGCTGTAGCAAAACTCTATGCTTATTGGATCACCGTGAATTACCGCGAAGCATACCAAATGCACGCTTCCAACGGTATCCTATTCAATCACGAGTCTCCCGTGCGTGGCGAAACTTTTGTTACCCGAAAAGTTACGAGAGCACTCAGCCGCATAGCCTTAGGAATGCAAGACAAGTTCTATATGGGCAACCTAAGCTCTCAACGTGATTGGGGGCATGCCAAAGACTATATCAAGGCAATGTACCTTATCTTGCAGCAAGACACCCCTTCTGACTATGTCATTGCTACAGGTATCACCACCGCTATTCGCGATTTCATCAAGATGGCAGCACAAGAAATAGGTATCATTATTGAATTTAAGGGAAATGGAGTTGATGAAAAAGGGTATATTACTGCTGTAGATAAGGCCGTTTTCATCCAGAAAGTAGGCGAAAAATACTTACCCCAGATCCAAGATAGAATATCAAACGATGCCGAAGTAGTTTGTGTAGACCCACATTACTTCCGTCCTACTGAAGTAGATTTGCTCATTGGAAATCCTACCAAATCACGAACAGTTTTAGGTTGGGAACCCGAATACGATCTAAAAGCCCTCATCGAAGATATGATGCGTTCGGATATCAAGCTATTCAAACGCGATGACTATCTAAAAGAAGGAGGGTTCACTATAATGAACTATTTTGAGTAATAGAAATTAAATTTTGCAAACTGACAAATATTCTCTAAATTTGTCCTTTCAATAACCTATTAATCATTCAGAAATAATGGCAAAAACAACAAAATCCGATAAAGAAATAAGTATCGAAGACCAAAAAAAGGAAGCTTTAAAGCTCACTCTTGCCAAACTGGACAAAGTCTATGGCAAAGGTACCGTTAGAGCCCTAGGAGACAACCCTGTAGAAGATGTAGAAGTCTTCTCCACTGGTTCCATTGGTCTAGATGCTGCTTTAGGAGTAGGTGGATACCCCAAAGGGCGTGTCATCGAAATTTTTGGGCCTGAATCATCAGGAAAAACCACTCTTACCCTACATGCTATTGCCGAAGTACAAAAAGCAAAAGGAACTGCCGCTTTCATCGATGCAGAACACGCCTTCGATCCTGTTTATGCACAGCGCCTTGGGGTCGATGTAAAAAACCTATTGGTTACACAGCCCGATAGTGGTGAACAAGCCCTAGAAATTGCCGATGCACTTATCCGCTCGAATGCCGTAGATCTTATTGTTATCGACTCAGTAGCAGCCCTTACCCCAAAAGGCGAAATCGATGGTGATATGGGAGACTCTAAAATGGGACTCCACGCACGACTAATGTCTCAAGCCTTGCGAAAAATCACAGCCAGCATTAACAAAGCAAAATGTATTGTGATATTCATCAACCAGCTGCGTGACAAAATAGGTTCAATGTACGGGCCTACCGAAACCACTACAGGGGGTAATGCCCTCAAATTCTACGCCTCAGTGCGGTTAGATATCCGAAAAGCAGGAGGTGCCCAGAGTAGTGCTGCAATTAAAGACGCTAATGGCGAGATTATAGGAAACAAAACTAAAGTAAAAGTTGTGAAAAACAAAGTAGCACCTCCTTTTAAATCAGCTGAGTTTGACATTATGTTTGGTCTGGGCATTTCTAAAATGAGTGAGCTATTAGATATGGGAGTAAATGCCGACATCATTGGTAAAAGTGGTTCTTGGTTTAGCTTTAAAGATACTAAACTTGCTCAAGGCCGCGATGCCACCCTTACTCTATTGCGTGACAATCCTGAGATGGCAGAAGAAATAGAAACTGAAGTAAGAGAATGGCTTAAACAAAATGACCCTTCTGCTAAAAGTAGCAAAGGCAAAAAAGCAGCTGTTAAAAGCAAAAAAACTATCAAAGACAATGAAGAGATAGAAGATGAGGATCTAGAAATCGAAGATTTTGACGATGATGATTCTTACGAAGAAGATAATGAATAAAACAAAAACTCAGGGTTTATCGCCCTGAGTTTTTTATTTCAACTTCTCGTTATTCTGATGTCGGTCGTGATCTCGTTGTGTTTTGAGAAGCATCTTCTTGTCAAAAGACTCCTGAAGATCAATTCCTGTCTGATTTGCCAAACAAAGAACTACAAAAACCACATCGGCCAATTCTTCTCCTAAATCCTTGTGCTTATCGCTTTCTTTCTCCGATTGCTCTCCATAACGTCGTGCAATAATACGAGCCACCTCCCCTACTTCTTCTGTGAGTTGTGCCATATTAGTCAACTCATTAAAATATCTTACACCGTGTGTCTTTATCCACTCATCCACAGCTAATTGTGCATTTCTGATATCCATCTTTCTAGTACTTTTAATTTGAAAATAAAAAAACTGCCCGAAAAGTTCCCATCTCGGCAAGCCGTTTTGTAAACTTTTCGGGCAGTATTAATTAGTTAACTATTGTAATTTAAAATTAGTTTGCCCACATATCTTGCTCTCTATCCCGGATTTTCTCTTTAATCTTATCTGCTTCCAGCAATTGGAAAAGAGCATTGTTAGGAACGTAATCTTTAATTTTCCTATCACCATACACGTTAGCTTCCTTAAAAATAACCGAACTGAACATTCGAGCATTCAAAAGGTGGTCAAAAGACATAGGTCGTGAATCATTCTTCCTATTAAAAGTCTTAGCTTCGTGCAAAATATCGCGTACCTGAGGGTAGAATATCCAGAACAAAGGTACTAAGGCAGACATTGTTGAATCATCAGAATCAATAAAGTTTACATCAGGAGCTACAGGAGCCAAAGCAAGCAAACGATATTTAAGTTCTCCTTGACGTTTGTCAAAATACCAAATACCACGAATATGATACTGAGCAATATCACCGGATTCTAAGTTTCTACGTGTAATATACTCAGGCGAAAGACGTTCTCCAGCATTCAGCTGATTGTAACCTTCTTCCAAAGTATCAATCTTAGAAAGAGAAGCCTCTATAGATTCAGCTGTTTTTGTTTGAGTAAAATAAGAATCTACATATAAATCCTTAATTTTACCATTCTTGATGTTTTTAATCAAAACATCATAGAGAGAACGGCGATAAGCATCTACTTCCAAAGTGTCGGTAGGGAATAATAGTGGAAAATTAGCACGTTCATTTAGGTCTATTACCTCCCACACTTCTACTGACCAAAGAATGTCGCGGTCATCTACATAACCGTAGGGTAGAGGTTTATCATTATCTGCCTGAATTTGCGCTGCTGTTTTTACACCAATATCACTAGCCACTTTGGCATTAAGTATATTTACTTGTGCCGAAGTAAACTGAACTGAAAAGAGTAAAATTAATAGTACTATTATATTCTTCATATAAACCATAAAAATGTTCTTAGTTTGTTATTTCGATAATGATAGGCGATACAGGAGGCAATTTAATGTTAGAGTTACCTACAATATTTGCTTTCACATCAAAGATTTGAATCTTATCGCCTTTCTTAGCTCTCGAAACAGCGGCTTTAGCTTGTTCGTTGAACTTGTTGCTACCTTTTACATAGATACTTGGCTGTCCAGGAACAAAAACTTTAAACTCATATACTTGCAATTTCAAATCAAAATCAAAGTCTTCCAACACAGCATTCACCGGCAATACTGCTACGTTTGCTTTAGGCAACTTAGCTTCAGAAACTTGTCCTCCCATACTAGTTGAAGCTCGAGGAATGCTCTTAATACGGAAGAATCCTGATGAGCTAAAGCGCTGTCCATCCAACTCTCCTGTTACAGTAATTGTTACATCATTCCCTTGACCAGGTCGCATAATCCACTTACCAGTACCAGAACCCTTTGATAATCCTTGACCAGAAGCCATAATCTTATTGTCTGGAACCCCTGGCATTGAAATGGTGATAGGGTTATCAACTCCACGGTACACCACATTCATCTTATCTGCAGAAATAACAGCTGAGTTAGGCTTAGGAATGGTAGAGAAAGCTTGTGCTACAGGTACAGGAATACGCTCTCCATCTTGATCAAAGAAAAGATTCCCTGTAATTTTGTGTTCACCTGCATTCCCTGCTGAGATATTCAGTTTTACACGACCATCTTCAATAGAGTACTCGTTAGCTGATAGTTTCCTACCGTCCAACATTAGTTCTACTTGGTTAGGACGTGTGCTAGCATCCTTTCTACCTAATACGATAGAACCATCAAACTTTTCGCCTTGATAGTAAGCACCTTTACCTTGTTCCAAAAGAGTAGTGTAGTTGGTCATAGAAACTTGGGACTTCAATGATCCTGCCAATGCCTCAGTAAAGAAGTCTTGTTGTACAGACAAGATGTCTGACTGCATCATTGAGAATTTGGCCAGAGAAGCAATGTAAGGGAAACCCTCAAAGTTAAAAGCCAACCATTTCACAATATTTCCATCCTTATCTTTACGGTCATCAGTGCTAAAGTTAAACTTCACCTTTTCAGCCAAACTTGCATAAGCTTTGTTAGTACCCAAAATCTTAAGTACTTCCTCACGGTAAGTATTGATTTTGTCTACAAATTCTTTGCCTTTGGTTGCTCCTTCAGCAAAAAATAAATGGTCAGTATAATCAGATTTGTCCATCGCCTGATAGTCTTTTTGGTCTACAGGAATGTCTTTCTGACCGATAGCATCTTCTAAGCCCTTTTTAAATTCTTGGATATAATTGTACAAATCATCAGAGATAGCTTTGATGTGTTTAGATTGTTCATATATCTCCTCGTATTTAGCGGGACTTTCGTTTTTCATATTCTCCAAATTTGCAAAAGAGTTCTTAATTTCAGTATTCGCTCTTTCGTTGGAGGATTCAAATTTTACATTGACTAACCCAAATGCATCCAGGACTTGTTTACCCATATTAAGGGCAATCATAGCCAAGAAAACCAAGTACATCAGGTTAATCATTTTCTGTCTAGGACTTGCCTTTCCACCTGCCATAAGCTAAAAATTGTTTAATAAGTTAATAAATCAATTACTCTTATCTTGCACCACCCATTGCAGATAACATTCCTCCATAGATAGTGTTCAAAGATTTTAGGTTATCTTTGAAGGAAAGCATCTGTTGATTTAAAGAATCAAGGTTGTCGGCAATTCCTGCTTGAGCAGATACTTGTCTTTCGGTTCTTTCTAGTTGTAGTTTGTAAAGGCTATTAAGAGATTCTAAGTTAGAAGCTGCTTCTGAAAGTTCTTCACCGTATTTGTGAGTAGCAGTCATTGTAGTTGCTACAGGTGCTATTTCTTTGCTAGCTTCAGCAAAATTTTCGATAGATTTACCCAATGAACGCATTAGGTTTGCATCAATGTGTGCTTCAGCCAAGATACCATCCAATTTCTCTGACAATGATTCTCTGAGGACTTTTTCTTCCACAGGATTAGATTCTTGAACAGCCACCACTGCTTGGCGTGCAATAGGTTCACCACCTTTTAGTTCTGGGTAAACCAAAGACCAGTCGATTTCTTCTTCGATAGGTTCAAAAGCCGACATAAAGAATATGACTGCTTCAGTACCCATCCCTACCGCTAGTAGTACGCTACCACTGATTCCAAAAATGTCGGCGTGCAAAATTTTAGCCAACGCCCCAACAATTACTACTGCGGCACCAATACCATAAGCGTAATTAAAAATCTTTTTTTGCAATTTACTTCCTGCCATAATATTTTAAATTTATTAAACTGTTGATATAAAATGATTTTGATTAAAAGTTACTTACTATCTATAACCTCTTGACGATTTACTTGCTTGTTTTTCGCTAATACCCATAAAGTCTTGTACAGTACGGAAACCAATGTAGCTACGTGCAGAGTCTTGGTACTCATAATCACGAGTATTTACTTGCAACATAAAAGCAACGTCCTTCCAAGAACCTCCGCGGATAACTTTACGTTTGTTACTGTCATCTAACACGTTAGGGTTCATTGTAGACATATACTCATAAGAGTTAGGATCGTATGAAGTGTTAGTCCACTCAGAAACGTTCCCTGCCATATTATATAGGTTATAACCATTAGGTTCGTACGATTTTGCTTCTACAGTATAGAGGGCGTTGTCAGAAGCATAGTCCCCGCGTAGAGGTTTAAAGTTTGCCATAAAGCAAGCTTTGTCATCATAGGTGTAAGGACCTCCCCAAGGGTAAGTAGCCCCAGCAAGACCTCCACGAGCTGCGTATTCCCATTCTGACTCAATAGGCAAACGGAAAGCATTCACAGTATAATCACCTTTCGATTTTTGGTATGCATTTTTGTTAAGCGTACGCCATTCGCAAAAAGCTTTGGCTTGAATCCAGCTCACTCCTACTACAGGATACTCTCCGTAAGCTTCGTGCCAAAAGTAGTCGTTGTGCATAGGTTCATTGTAAGAATAATTAAAGTCACGAATCCAAACAGTAGTGTCTGGATATACTTTTACGATTTCTTCTTTGATAAAGTCTTTACGGTTACCGCGTTTGCGAGCAGCCTTATCCATATCAAGCCATTGGTATTTAAACTCGAATTTTTGGACATCCATAATACGCTTTCCGTTGTAAGCTTCTTCTTCAGGTAAGTACATTTTGTCCATCACCTCAGAATAGTATTCATCAGGAAACTTGTTGGTGTCCCAAATAAGGTCTTTTTTCTTGTTGAGTTTTCGGGCTTTTTGGTCACCATAGGTGTTTTGAAGATACTGTTGCCAAGCGTTCATCTTCTCAGTATTAGCATCTAAATAGGCGTACTCACCTATTCCTCCACTACCTGGGTTCTGACCTGTTTGCTCAGCCATTTCAGCCAAATGAGTGCGAATGATAGAGTCGCGCACCCAGTTTACAAACTGGCGGTATTCACTATTTGTAATCTCGGTTTCATCCATATAAAACGAGCCCACGCTTACAGTTTTCACGTTAGCGTTCATACTGGCAGTTTTATCGTCGTCGGAGCTACCCATAATGAAAGAGCCACTTGGGATGAGTGTCATACCATAAGGAGTTGGTTGTTTCCAACTTTTACCTCCTACACCCACCAGTTCTCCTTTATCGCCACCGGTACCGCGTTTGCACGCGACGAGTACTGAAAGCACCAGCAGCACTACAAATATTCTTCTTGCCATAAACATTGTTTAAATTCACATTTAATTAG
>ERZ772909.1930-NODE-1930-length-10915-cov-3.998066_pt1 | contig 10915 bp, 9 predicted proteins | sample MGYA00511137_ERZ772909 | MGnify/ENA primary metagenome ERZ772909 (study PRJEB29015, sample SAMEA2738095) | human oral metagenome | biome: human oral; feature: human-associated habitat; material: saliva | place: China | collected 2270 ... | reverse complement strand
TTACGCCTAAGATACTTAGATTTACTTCTAGGGAAAATCGGTAATTGCCAAGCTTTTTTATTTAGAAAGAATATGGAATAGATATATTAGGAAAGATTATATTTGGGTATAGTCTTTTTTTATTTAAAGGCTCTATAATATCTATAATGGTTGAAGATTTAGAAATAAAAATAGTATAAATAATAATTTAGTTGTATTAGCTTTTGAAAATAATATTCAAAAAAGAAAATTTTATTTATACAAAGACATTGTAACACATTTAAATTAAACAGAGATATATAAAAAATAAAAAAAGGTAAGCATTTAATTTACATTTTACGATTGAAAAAAATGCTATCTAGTGATATAATCTTAAATTGGGGTAAAGTATAAAATGGAGAAATTATATTATGAAAACAAAAGTATTTTATGAAGTATTAGGATTAAAGAGTAAGAAAAATGAAAATAGAAAAATAGAGATAAATAGAATTGTAATGAATTCAAAAGAAATAAGGAATAAAGATTTATTTGTAGCAATAAGAGGAGGAAATAATTTTATCAATGAGGCATTAGAAAAAGGGGCTTATGTCGTTTATGATAATAAAAATGTTATTATTGATAAGAAATTTAAGGATAATGTTTTTTTAGTGAATGACAGTATACTTTTTTTACAGCAATTTGCAAAAAAATGGCGTGAAGCATTAAATATAAAAGTAATTGGAATAACAGGAAGTAATGGAAAAACAACTGTAAAAGATATAATTTATCATTTATTAAGTAAAAAATATAAAGTAAAAAAAACAGAAGGGAATTATAATAATCATATTGGATTACCGTTTACATTATTAAGAGCTGAAAAAGATGATGATTTTATGATTTTAGAAATGGGGATGAGTGATTTTGGTGAAATAGAGTTATTAGGCGATATTGCTCAACCAAATATAAGTATTATAACAAATATTGGGGAATCACATTTAGAATTTTTGAAAACAAAAGAAAATGTTTTTAAAGCTAAAACAGAAATTTTACCCTATACGAGAGATGTTTTGATAACGAATGGAGATGATAAATACTTAAAGGAAATTAATAAATTTAAAAATAGAGATGATAAAGAAATAAAAAATGTGAAAATATTGAATATGAAAAGAAATGAATTTAAAGAAAAAACTTTAGATTTTTATTATGATGTTTTTACATTTAATGAATTTGAATCTGAATTTAATTTAAAATATTTTGAAGAGAAACTTTATAAGAAAGTAGATAAAAAATATAAAACTAATTTATTAGGAGAACACAATATTTTAAATGCAGCAATTGCAATAGCGACCGTAAAGCAATTTGATTTAGATGACATGTATATTGAAAAAGGGTTAGAAAATATTGAACTTACAAATATGAGATTTCAAAAAATAGAAATTAAAAATAAAATTTATATAAATGATGCGTATAATGCGAGCCCATTATCAATGAAAAAATCTTTAGAAACATTCTCAAAAATATTTAATAATATGGAAAAAATAGTAGTTTTAGGAGATATGCTTGAACTTGGAGAAAAGGAGATAGAATATCACGAAAATTTGTTAAATGATATACAGAAAACTCAAATAAATAAAGTATATCTATTTGGAAATAGAATGAAAGCGTTATATAAAAAATTATTAGAGCAAAAAGAAATTGATGGAATTAAACAAAAAGAGATAATTTATTTTGAAAATAAACAAGATATTATTAATAAAATTGATGAAACTGATATTGAAAAGGCTATATTAGTTAAAGCATCAAGAGGTATAAAACTAGAAGAAATAATAAAATAAATTAATGATTTTAGTCAAAATTATTAAAAGAGAGAGGTATATTAAAAGATGTTATATTTATTACAACAATTATTTATAAATCAATGGGGAGTATTGAGAGTTTTTAAATCAATATTAATAAGAGGATCAATAGCTTTTGTTATAGCGTTTTTATTTATGTTAGTATTTGGTAAGTCATTTATAGATTGGCTTAAAAAGAAAAAATATGGAGATACTGCTAGAGAAGAAGGACCAAAATCGCATTGGAGTAAATCAGGAACACCTACAATGGGAGGACTTTTAATAATTGGAGCCATATTATTTGCAATACTAATTGCAGGAAATTTTACAAATAAATTTATAATATTTTTAAGTGGGATAACAGTATTATTTACAACTATAGGATTTTATGATGATTATTTAAAATTGACAAAGCATAAAAGTGGATTGTCAGGAAAGAAAAAAATTGTGGGGCAATTAATTATAACGGCATTGACATTTTATTTTATTAATAAATATGGAATCATAAATTCAACAATAGATTTTTCAATTGTTAATCCTATTATTAAAAATTCGTATTTATATATAACACCAGTATTATTTTTTGTATTTATGGTTTTCGTAATAATTGGATCATCAAATGCCGTAAATTTAACAGATGGACTTGATGGACTTGTAAGTGGACCTATAATTATTGTAAGTATAACATTATTAATAATAACATATCTAACAGGACATTACGAGTATGCTAAATATTTGAATTTATTTTATGTTAGAGATTCTGCTGAAATAGCAGTTTATTTAGCCTCTGTAATTGGAGCATTAACAGGATTTTTATGGTTTAATTTTTATCCAGCTCAAGTATTTATGGGAGATACAGGATCTTTAACATTAGGTGGAATTTTAGGAATTATAGTAATATTTTTAAAACAAGAATTAATATTGCCAATAGCAGGATTTGTATTTATAATGGAGGCATTGTCGGTAATGATACAAGTTTGGCATTTTAAAACATTTGGAAAAAGAGTATTTAAAATGGCACCAATTCACCATCACTTTGAGATGTTAAATATTCCTGAGACGAAAGTGACGATAAGATTTTGGATATTGACAATAATGACTTGTTTATTATCATTTGTGTTACTAAAATTAAGATAGATAAAAAAGAGGAAGAAAAATGAGAAAAGTTATAGTGTTTGGAGCTGGACTGAGTGGAATTGGAGCTAAACAATTACTTGAAAAAAATGGATTTGATGTTTATTTAGTTGATGATAAAATTGGAATTTCATCAAAAGAAGGAATTAAAATTTTAAATAATGAAGATATAGAATTTATAGTGAAAAGTCCGGGTATTTCTTGGCAAGTTGAGTTATTGGAAGTGGCTAAAGAAAAAGGAATAAAAATAATTTCAGAAATTGATTTAGCGTATAAATATATGAATAAATCAATAAAAATAATTTCTATAACAGGAACAAATGGTAAAACGACAACAGTAACAAAAATATTTGAATTATTAGAATTTGCGGGGAAAAAAGTAAAATTAGCAGGAAATGCAGGTTTTTCTTTTGCAAAATTAGTGGCAGATGAAGAAGAATTGGAATATGTTGTGTTAGAGCTTAGTAGTTATCAACTAGAAAATAATCCACAAATACATTCAAATATAGCTGGAATTATAAATTTGACACCAGATCATTTAGCGAGATATAAAAATGTTGAAGAATATTATATAACTAAATTTAATATATTTGAAAAACAAATAAAAGATGATTTTGCGTTAATAAATCTTGATGATAAAGAATTTTTTGAATTGTATGAAAATAAAAAGTTAAAAGAGAAAATAAAAGCAAAAAAAATATATTTGAGTAAAGAGAAAAAAGGAAATGTGTTTGTAGATAATGGAAGTATTTTTGTAATGAAAAATTTAGAAAATACGATAGAAACAACAAATGAAATTATAGAAGATATAGCTGAAAAAATAATAGATGTAAAAGATTTAGCTTTAAAAGGAATTCATAATTTAGAAAATATGTTATTTACGATTTCGGTTGGAAAAATATTAGAAATTGAAAATGAGAAAATAGCTGAATTTCTAAAAACAACAAAAGCATTAGAGCATAGACTTGAGAACTTTTTTATAAAAGGAAAAACTACATTTATAAATGATTCAAAAGGAACGAATGTGGAATCAACATTAAAAGCTATTGACTCTTTTGAAAATAAAATTATATTAATATTAGGTGGCGATGATAAAAAAGTTTCTAATAAGGAATTGGTAAAAAAAATTAAAGAAAAAGTATCTTTCGTTTATTTAATAGGAGTAAATGCTTCAATTTTAATAAATGATATGGAAAAAATTGGATATAAAAATTATAAAAATCTTGAAACTTTAGAAAATGTAATAAATTATTTACAAGAGAAAGAGGATTTTACTGAAGATAAAACGATATTGTTATCTCCAGCGACATCTAGCTGGTGTCAATTTAAAAATTTTGAACATAGAGGAAATACTTTTAAAAAATTAGTTTTAGATATAATAAAATAAATAACATTAGGAGAGAATTAAATTGAAAAATGAAAAATGGTTAGGGACAATATTTTTAATAACGGTATCAATATTAGTTGCGATAGGGATATCAACTTTAGCAAGTGTCAGTTATCCAATTGGACAAAGAAATATGGATAAAGGTTATTATTACTTACTTTTACAATTAGTATGGGTTGTGTTAGGATTTATTTCATTTTTTATTACTTCAAAAATTGATTATAAAAAATATAGAGGAAAGGAACCGTTATATTTTTTTATTGGAATATTATTATTGGTAATGGTTTTAATAACGGGAGTAAAAGTAAAAGGTGCTATAAGATGGATAAAGATAGGACCAGTAAGTATTCAACCTTCGGAATTTGTTAAATTAAGTTTAATATTATTTTTATCAGGATTGATTGCAAATTATAAAAAAAAGAAACAAACAGAAAAAAATATAAAAAAAATGGTAAGTACAGCTTCTATATTAACTTTGTTTTATGTAATATTAATAATATTAGAAAAATCATTTAGTAGTACATTACAAATAATAATAATATTTTTAACGATTTTATTTGTAATAGGTATTAGTTGGAAATATATTGCTGTAATATTAGGTTTTTTATCAACAGCAGGGATTATATTTGTATTAAGAGAACCTTATAGATTACAAAGAATTTTTACTTTTGTTGGTAAAGGATCAAAAGATGATGAATTTCAAATAAATCAAGCTCTTATAGCAATAGGAAGTGGAGAAGTTTTTGGAAAATCATATGGAAGAGGGCTTCAAAAATATTTTTATATACCGGAAATACATACAGATTATATTTTTTCAGGATATGCTGAAGAGTATGGATTTATAGGGACAATATTTTTAATTTTACTTTATTTAGTATTATTAGGTGTGATTTTTAAAGCAATATTAAAAATAAAAGACATATATGGTAAAATGATATTAATTGGAATTTTTACAATGTTGGCTACACAAATATTAGGTCATATTTATATAAATTTAAGATTAATTCCATCAACAGGGATAACACTACCATTGTTAAGTTATGGAGGAAGTACCACTTTGGTTGTTATGGCTTCGTTAGGAATAGTATATAATATAATAAAATCAATATATAAAGAAGAAGAGATAAACGGATAGGATGGAGATAGGTATGAAAAAAATAATATTTACGACAGGTGGAACGGGTGGACATATATATCCTGCTTTGTCAATTGCTAAAAAAATAAGAGAAAAAAATGATAATACAGAAATACTATTTATAGGAACAGAACATAGAATGGAAAAAGATTTAGTTCCAGCTGAGGGATTTAGATTTATAGGGTTAGATGTAATACCGTTAAAGACACCGATTTCAGTTGTTAAAATGTTATTTGCAATAAATAAAGCTGTAAAAATATTGAAAGAAGAAAAACCAACAGAGGTGATTGGATTTGGAAATTATATAACTTTACCAGTATTGATTGCGGCAATAATTTTAAAAATTCCTTATTATTTACAAGAACAAAATTGCACTATGGGAATGGCAAATAAATATTTTTATAAAAAAGCTAAAAAAGTATTTATTGCATTTGAAAATACACTAAATTCCATAAATGAAAAATATAAAAATAAATTTGTTGTGACTGGGAATCCGTTAAGAAAAGAATTTTTTACGAAAGAAAAAAGAAATGAAAGAGATTTATTAGGAATAAAAGAAGATGAAAAAGTGATAATGATAATAGGGGGAAGTTTAGGAGCAAAAAATATAAATGAGGTATTAATAAAAAAATGGAATGAAATAATAAAAGATGAAAAAATTAAAGTTTTTTGGGCAACAGGTAAAAATAATTATACAGATACGATAGCAAAAATAAGAAAAAAAGGAAATAATGTGATAGAGCCTTATTTTGATAATGCAGCAGATATAATGTCTGCATCAGATATTGTAATTTGTCGTGCTGGAGCATCAACAATTTCTGAGTTAATACAATTAGAAAAACCAGCAATTTTAATTCCATATGATTATGTAGGGCAAAAAGAAAATGCAGATGTTTTAGAATATGTAAATGCAGCTAAAATATATTCAAATGAAGAAATTGAAGAAGCAATAAATGAGGCATTAACTTTATTAAATCAAAAAGATATGTTAGAATTTATGAAAAATAATATAAGAGGTTTAAATAAAGGTAATGCAAGCGATATTATTATTAAAGAAATGCAAATATAAAAAAGTTAAAAAAATTCAAAAAATAATTTGAATTTTTTTTTCTAAATGTGGTAAAATAAAATGACGAGTATATAAATTTTGAAAAAGATAGAAAATGAGGTTATAAATATGGGAGCAAATATGCTAGAGAATGTAAAAAATGTTTATTTTAGCGGAATAAACGGAATTGGGATGAGTGGACTTGCTAAAATTTTAGTTAAAGAAGGATATAATGTAGCAGGATCTGATATAGAAAGAAAACCTATCACAGCAGATATGGAAGCGATGGGAATAAAAGTTTATATAGGTCAAGTAGAAGAAAATGTTAAAGATAAAGGGATTGATTTATTTGTTTATTCAACAGCAATAAAAAAATCTAATCCAGAGTATAGATATGTTTTAGAAAATAATATAAAGATGATTAGAAGAGGACAGCTTTTAGCAGAAATAATGAATGATTATGAAGGAATTGCAGTGGCGGGAACTCACGGGAAAACTACAACAAGTTCAATGATGAGTGTTGCATTTTTAGAAAAAGATCCTTTTATAGTTGTAGGAGGAATAATTCCTGAAATCCAAAGTAATAGTAAAGTTGGAAATTCTGATTATTTTATTGCAGAAGCTGATGAAAGTGATAATTCATTTTTGTATATAAAGCCTAAATATTCAGTAGTTACAAATGTAGAACCGGACCATTTGGAACATCATGGAAGTTATGAAAATATAAAAAAATCATTTGAACAATTTATAGATAGTACAGAAAAATTAGCTATATTGTGTAAAGATTGTGCAGAAATAAGCACATTAAATATAAAAAATAAAAAAGTGGTTTGGTATAGTATTGAGAAAGAAAATGTACATATTTTTGCGACAAATATAACTGTGAAAGAAGGATGCACAACTTATGATGTTATAAAAAATGGTAAGAATTTAGGGACGTTTACATTATCAATTCCTGGATTGCATAATGTTTCAAATTCGTTGCCTGTAATTTATTTGGCAGATGAGGCAGGATGTAACCTAGAAATAGTTAAAGAAAAATTGGAAAATTTTAAAGGGGCAAATAGAAGATATCAAGTAATATATGATGAAGATATTAGAATAATTGATGACTATGCACATCATCCAACAGAAATTAAGGTTACAATAGAAGCAGCAAAAGAAACAGAAAAAGGAGATGTTGTTGTAATTTTTCAACCACATAGATTTAGTAGAACAAAATTCTTCTTTGATGATTTTTCAGAAGCGTTGAGTAATGTAGATGAGTTAATTTTAATGCCGATTTATGGAGCTGGAGAAGAGAATACTTATGATGTATCTTCAGAAAAATTAGCTAAAAAAATTTCAAAAACTGGAAAAACTGTACAAGTGTGCAGTAATGATGAAATAGAAAAAATTGTAAGAAATAATGATAAAACAGGAAAAACTTATATATTTATGGGTGCAGGAAGTGTATCAAAACTTGCACATGAAATAAAAGAAAAATTGAAATAGATTTAAAAAAATAGGAGAAAAAATGAAAATATTTGAAAATATAGAGATGAAAAATTATTCTAATATGAAAATAGGAGGGATTGCAAAAGAATTAATTTTTATTGAAAAAAAAGAGGAATTGAAAGAAATAATAGATACAAGAGAAAATATATTTTTAATAGGAAATGGGACAAATACTTTGATAGATGATGAATATTTAGATATGAGTTTTGTTTCATTAAAAGAATTAAAAAATATAACAGATGTAGAAAAAACGGATGAATATGATTTGGTTAGAGTGGAATCTGGATTAGATTTAGATGACTTAATAAAATATATGGAAGAAAAAGACTATTCAGGATTAGAAAATATAGCAGGAATCCCAGGTTCAGTTGGTGGACTTGTAAATATGAATGGTGGAGCCTATGGAACTGAAATTTTTGACTGTATAGAAGAAGTAGAAGTGTGTAAAACAGATGGAGAAATAGTTACTTATAAAAAATCAGATTTAATTTTTAAATATAGAACAACTGAAATTAAGCAAAATAAATGGATTGTAATTTCAACATTGTTCAAGTTTGGAAAAGGATTTGATAAAGAATGTGCAATGGATAAATATGCACAAAGAAAAGTAAAACATCCTTTAGATTTACCTAATTTAGGAAGTACATTTAAAAATCCAGAGGGAACATTTGCTGCACAATTAATTTCAGATGCAGATCTTAAAGGGTATAGAATTGGAGATATAATGGTTTCACCAAAACATCCTAATTTTTTAACAAATATGGGAAATGCAAAATTTGAAGATGTTTTAGCTTTAATAGAGCATATAAAAAAAGTTGTAAAAGAAAAATTTGATGTTCAATTAGATACAGAAATTATAATTTTAAGAGGTAAAAAATAAAAATTATAAAAATCTTTGAAAAAAACTAAAGATAATATTGAATAAAACAAAAAAAAAGTGTATAATAAAGTGGAGAAAGTTCATGCAAAAACTTATGGGAGCTATATTAGTCCTATTAATGATAACAGGAATATTATGGGCATTAGAAAAATTTATAAGGACAGATTATTTTAAGATAAAAAAAATTGAAATAACTGGTAATAATGTTTCTTTAAAATTAGATATAATAGATAAAATTAATAATTTAAAAGAACAAAATATTGCTTTTATCAATTTTTCTGAAATAGAAAAGATGTTAAAAAGTGATATAAGAATAGAAAAAGTTGAAATAAAAAGGAATTATCCAAGTAAAATATTTGTTAATATAGAAGAACGAAAGCCTTATGTTTATGTAAAAAAAGGGAATCAAATATTTTTGGCAGATAAAGAATTGAATTTGTTTGGGTTAATTTCTGAAACTCTGGGAGAAAATATACCTATAGTTACATATAATGATGATAATACTCAAAAAGACTTGAAAATAATTTTGTCAAAAATTGAAAGTAAAGAGTTGTATGATGTAATATCAGAAATAAAACAAGTAGATAATGAATATAGACTAATATTATTAAATGGAATTGTAGTAGTGACAGACACGTCTGTTGATACTGAAAGATATAATGAAGTAATGAAATTATATGAAAAGATTAAAAATAGACAGATAATAAATAATATAGATATAAGATTTAAAGATATAACGGTAAGATAGAAGTTGGAGGAGAAAAATGGATTATAACAACAATGGAAGTAATATGGCAAAGTTAAAAGTAGTAGGTGTTGGTGGAGCTGGTGGAAATGCTATCAATGATATGATGTCAGAAGGAGACATAACTGATGTTGAATTTATTGCAATAAATACAGACAAACAAGATTTGGATAGATCATATACAGAAACAAGAGTAATGTTAGGAAAAGGAACAGGAGCAGGGGCAGATCCGGAAAAAGGAAAAATTGCGGCTAAAGAATCTGAAGAAAGAATAAAAGAGGTTTTACAAGGAACAGATATGTTATTTATAACAGCTGGAATGGGTGGTGGAACAGGTACTGGAGCTGCACCAGTAGTAGCTGAAATAGCTAGAGAAATGGGGATTTTAACAGTTGCTGTTGTTACAAAACCGTTTGATTTTGAAGGGCCTTTGAAAAAAAATAATGCAGAGATAGGTATTGAAAATTTAAAAAAACATGTAGATACTTTGATAACAATACCAAATGACAGATTATTTGATTTACCTAATATTAGTATAACATTAATGAATGCATTTAAAGAAGCGAATGGAGTTTTAAGAGTTGGAATAAAAGGTATTTCAGATTTAATTACAAAACAAGGATTTGTAAACTTAGATTTTGCTGATGTAAAAGCAGTTATGCAAGATTCAGGAATTGCAATGTTAGGATTTGGAGAAGCAAGTGGAGATAATAGAGCTAAAACGGCGACAGAATTAGCGTTGAACAGTCCTTTATTAGAAAAATCAATAGAAGGTGCAAGAAAAATATTATTAAATATAACTGCTGGGAAAAATGTAGGATTGCATGAAATAAGAGAAGTTTCTGAAATTGTATCTAAAAAAGCAGAAAATATTAATGCAAGTTTAATTTGGGGAATTATTATTGATCCAGAAATACAAGATACGATAAAAGTTTCGTTAATAGCAACAGATTTTGAAGAAAGAGATTATGAAGATAGTACAAATAATAATTCAAATAATGAAGATGGTAAATTGATTTCTAATTCAAAAAATAATGGGCATACGGGTGGCTTTATTGTTCCATCATTTTTTCCAAATGATTAATTAAAATAATAAATTAAATATTATAAAATTTAAAATAAAGTATAAAAAATGTTGTAGTTTAATTACTATAACATTTTTTTTGAATAAAATTTTTTAAAGGAAGAAATTTTCCGTATATATATGGAAAAAGTAGTTATTGAAAAAAATTTTTTTCAAGGTATTTTATATTAAGGAGCATATAATGGAGAATTTAGTTGTTAGAATTTTTAGAA
>ERZ772909.1925-NODE-1925-length-10928-cov-6.574450_pt1 | contig 10928 bp, 8 predicted proteins | sample MGYA00511137_ERZ772909 | MGnify/ENA primary metagenome ERZ772909 (study PRJEB29015, sample SAMEA2738095) | human oral metagenome | biome: human oral; feature: human-associated habitat; material: saliva | place: China | collected 2270 ... | reverse complement strand
GTGATCTGCAGGAAGCTGACCAGCAGGTTGATGCCGAGGAAGATCCAGAGGACGATGCGGATGGTCTGGAGGTTATTCGACGCAGAGGCCCACTGGCTCTGCTGCTCCTCAAGACCCTCAGCGTTCTGCAGCACGGGATTAGTGGCGATGATCTTCTTGAGGCTATCGGGCTCGGTGTACTCGCTCTTGAGGTAGACCTTAGCCATGGGCTGCAGGGGATTGTAGCCGAGGATCTTCGTGGGGTCTTCGCCGAGGACATCCGTTAGGCTCTTGGCTGCGCTGTCGGCAGTGATGAGCTCGACGGAGCGGACGTAGGGGAGGGCACGAAGCTCACTGAGCGTCGCCTCGGTGTTAGCGCCAGGCTCACCGGATAGCTCTACGGAGAAGGATATACGTTCGCGTACCTCCTTGCTTAGGCCCTGCTCCAGGACATAGACGAGGCCGAGAGCCCCGAGCATAAAGAGGGTGAAGGTGATGCTTAGGAAGCTGAGGAGCCGTGCATAGCGCAGGGTCGAGGACTGTTTAGCTTTGGGCGCGCCCATATATATTATAATAGGTATGTATTCTCTATTGATGAGCTGTCGGGCGCACCCTTTACGTATGGACACACCACGGACAATTTGCATGCAAAGATAGATATTCTCAGCATAAGGCTTTGCCTTGCGGAGGAAAAGCTGTGTCCGAGGCGAGATAAACTTGCCTTCTCCCAGAGTAAAAGCCACGGAGCCGTAGTGGAAGTCCTTGATCTACGTGTATAGTCCATAGATCTACATACGTAGTCTGTAGGATTTACGCGCAGAGATTTAAAATCCACGTGCGTAGATGAAGGTATCACCATAGTGCTTCGCACAGAATTACTCGCACGGATGGAGGAAGTGCTGTGTGGGTTTGCTGGGTATTTCTCTACTCCTCTCAGTGCATAGGCATTATAAGCTGTGAGCTGTGTCGCGGCGGGCGTAAACGGCGATATTCACTATCTTTGCACCTTACAGATATTATATACATAGCATAAGTATTGACAACGATGAATAAGACCTCCCTCCCTTCCCCCTGCTACATCCTCGAGGAAGACCTGCTTCGGCGGAACCTTACCCTCATCCGCGACGTAGCTCAGCGGGCGGGCGTGGAGATCATCTTGGCTTTCAAGGCCTATGCGCTCTGGAAGACCTTCCCGATTATCCGCGAATACATCCCTCACAGCACGGCGAGCTCCATCCACGAGGCTCGCCTAGCCTTCGAGGAGATGGGTGCGAAGGCACACACCTTCAGCCCCGCCTATACCCCAGAGGAGTTCCCCCTGATCCTGCAGTATAGCTCGCATGTGACCTTCAATTCACTCAGCCAGATCGAGCGCCTACGTCCTCAGATGCCTACCGATGGGAGTGTCTCCTTCGGCCTGCGTATCAACCCCGAGTACTCCGCCGTAGAGACCGACCTCTACAACCCCTGCGGAGCTGGCTCTCGCTTCGGCGTCACCGCCAGCGAGCTCCAGCACCTCCCCGAGGGCATCGAGGGGATCCACTTCCACGCACTCTGCGAGGGCTCGGCTGAGGATCTCGAGGCGACCCTCCTGATCATCGAGAAGAACTTCCCTCACCTACTCGAAGAGGCCAAGTGGCTCAATATGGGTGGTGGACACTTGATGACACGCAAGGATTATGACGTGGAGCATCTCATCAAGACCCTCCAGGACTTCAAGGCTCGCCATCCTCATCTGCACCTCATCCTCGAGCCCGGGAGTGCCTTCGGCTGGCAGACGGGCTACCTCACCTCCTCCGTGGTAGACATCGTGGAGCACCATGGCATTCGCACGGCTATCGTGGATGTCTCCTTCACCTGCCACATGCCTGACTGCCTAGAGATGCCCTACCAGCCTGCCGTCCGTGGAGCCCGTAGCTTCAGCGAGTATGACGCCACGAAGCATAGCTATCGCCTCGGAGGGAACAGTTGCTTGAGCGGTGACTTCATCGGCTACTGGGAGTTCGATAAGCCTCTGGAGATCGGGCAAGAGATCATCTTCGAGGATATGCTCCACTATACGACGGTCAAGACGACCATGTTCAACGGTATCCCTCACCCCAGCATTGCCCTCCTGCGCACCGATGGCACGATCGAGACACTGCGCACCTATACCTATGAGGACTATCGGGAGCGCATGGACTAGAGCAAGACTATTAACCAAATACAAGTAACGAGACAACATGATCTTCGACATGCGTACGGAGTACAAGCCCTTTGAGTATCCCGAGGTACAGCGATTCATCGACAATATGAACCGCACCTTCTGGGTGCACTCCGAGGTAGACTTCAGTGACGACATCCAGGACTACAAGACGCTCCTCAGTGATAGCGAGCGAGAGGTCATCAAGCGTAGCCTACTGGCTATCGCACAGGTAGAGGTGACGGTAAAGACCTTCTGGGGCAAGCTCTACGAGTTCCTGCCCAAGCCTGAGTTCAACGACCTCGGGGCGACCTTCAGCGAGTCAGAGTGTCGTCACTCCTCGGCCTATGCCCGCCTGCTGGAGGTGGTAGGGCTCGAGGGTGAGTTCAAGAAGCTCCTAGAGATACCCGTCTTTCACCGTAAGCTCGAGCTCACGGACGAGCATCTAGGCGGGACGCAGGACTTCATCCACAAGCTCTTCTTCTTCACTATCGTCATAGAGAACTCCTCGCTCTTCTCTCAGTTTGCCAACATGGTGGCCTTCTCCCACTTCCGTGGGATCCTCAAGAACACCGCCAACATGGTCTCCTGGAGTAGTGTGGACGAGCAGTGCCACGCTGATGCCGGGGTGTACATCATCAACCAGATCTTCCAGGAGTACCCCGAGCAGCGACTCTCTAGCCAGGAGGTAGAGCGGATGGTACGCCACTACCTCGCCTATGAGGAGGAGCTCCTGAGATGGATCTACGAGCCCGGCGAACTAGAGTTCTACACGCAGGCGGATATGCTCGCCTTCATGAAGCACCGTGTGGACAATGCCCTCAGCCAGATGGGCTATCCTAAGGTATACAACATCTCGACGGAGGAGTATCTGCCCATGCAGTGGTTCGACGAATATGTCTATGCCAACGACCTAGACGACTTCTTCGCCAAGCGTCCGACCGCCTACACCAAGCACGACAAACCCATCACAGCCAATGACCTATTCTAGACAAGAGCCCTGGTGGTACAACGAGGAGTCTAAGGCCGTCCTCGACCGTGGCTATCTACTCAATGGAGAGACCATCCATGACGCTATCGAGCGGATCACGGCCTCCGTATGCCACTACCTAGGAGAGACGGTAGGGACGGCAGAGCTGAAGGAAGCCTTCAAGGACGCTATCTACAAGGGGTGGCTCTCCCTCTCCTCCCCCATCTGGACCAATGCAGGTACCTCACGTGGTCTACCCATCTCTTGCCAAGGCTGCTACATCGGCGATAGTATCTCCGACATCACGACCAAGCTCGGGGAGGTGATGATGCACACCAAGCTCGGGGCAGGTACCTCTGCGTACTTCGGCAACCTCCGAGGGCGAGGAGCCTCCATTACCAATAATGGGAAGTCCTCGGGCGCCGTGTCCTTCATGAAGCTCTTCGACACGGTGATGACCGTGGTGACCCAAGGGGCACGCCGAGGTTCCTTCGCCGCCTATCTGGACATCGACCACCCGGACATCGAGGAGTTCCTTCGCATCAAGGATATAGGTAGTGACCTACAGAACATCTTCTACGCCGTCTGTGTCCCCGACTACTGGATGGTAGAGATGATCGAGGGGGACGCAGAGAAGAGACGTATCTGGGCTCGTGTGCTGGAGTCTCGTGTGCAGAAGGGGCTACCCTATATCTGGTTCAGTGACACGAACAATATCCACAAGCCCGAGATCTACCAGTATCTAGGCTGTAATATTACCCACAGCAACCTCTGTAGCGAGATCGCACTCCCCGACGCAGACAAGGAGACCTTTATCTGCTGTCTCTGCTCGCTGAACCTCGCCCTATATGACGAATGGAAGGATAGCAACCTGCCCGAGCTAGCAGTGATGTTCCTCGACGGGATCCTCTCGGAGTATATCGCCAAGACTGATGGCAAGAAGTTCCTGAAGTACGCAGCAAACTTTGCCAAGCGCCACCGTGCCATCGGGATCGGTGTCCTCGGGTGGCACTCCTACCTACAGAGCAAGATGATCCCCTTCGGCTCCCTCAGAGCCAACGCGCTGACCACCGAGATCTTCCGCTCGATACAGGAGAAAACCACGGAGGAGAGTCGCCGTCTAGCCGAGCTCCTTGGCCCAGCCCCCATCTTCGAGGAAGGGGGCTATCCCGGGGTGAAGTATCGCAATACGACTCGTCTAGCGATCGCTCCTACCACCTCCTCGTCCTCCATCCTTGGTCAGGTCAGCCCAGGCATAGAGCCCTACTCAAGCAACTACTATAAGGTTGGTCTGGCTAAGGGCAACTTCATCCGCAAGAATATCTACCTTCGTCAGCTCCTAGAGTCGAAGGGCAAGGATACGTACGAGGTGTGGCGCGAGATCATGATGAACGCAGGCTCGGTACAGCATCTGGACTTCCTCACCCCCGAGGAGAAGGAGGTCTTCAAGACCTTCCGAGAGATCTCCCAGAAGGACATCATCGTACAGGCCTCTATCCGACAGAAGTTCATCGACCAGTCGCAGAGCCTCAATCTCAACATCCCCCCCGAGATGCCTATCAAGGAGGTGAACCGCCTCATCATCGAGGCCTGGAAGCTCGGCATCAAGGGTCTGTATTACCAGCGGAGCAATAGTGTCTCTAAGGACATGATCACCAACCTCGTCACCTGCACCAGCTGCGAGGCCTAGGAGCTCCCCCCTCACGTCTATCAAGCAAGAACAATGGGACTATTCGGACTCTTCTCTAAGAAGAAAAAAGAGACGCTTGACGAAGGGCTCTCTAAGACTAAGGAGAATGTCTTCTCCAAGCTCGCACGTGCTGTTGCTGGGCGTAGCACCGTCGATGACTCCGTGCTCGATGAGCTGGAGGACGTCCTCGTGACCAGCGACGTCGGCGTAGAGACGACCCTGAAGATCATCCGCCGTATCGAGGAGCGTGCAGCACGTGACAAGTATGTCTCCACCTCCGAGCTTACGGGTATCCTGCGCAGCGAGATCGCTTCGCTACTCACGGAGAACGGCTCTACCGACGGCGAGAGCTTCGCCCTGCCCGCAGGTAAGAAGCCCTATGTCATCATGGTCGTCGGGGTCAATGGCGTGGGGAAGACCACGACCATCGGTAAGCTCGCCTATCAGTTCAAGCAACAGGGCTACTCGGTGATGCTCGGCGCAGGGGATACCTTCCGTGCCGCGGCTATCGAGCAGCTTGATATCTGGGCTAAGCGCGTCGATGTACCCATCATCCGCCAGCACATGTCGGCCGACCCTGCTTCGGTCGCCTTCGATACGCTGAGCGCCGCAGTGAAGGCCGGTACAGATGTCGTGATCATCGACACCGCAGGCCGTCTGCACAACAAGGTCGGGCTGATGAACGAGCTGACGAAGATCCGCCGCGTGATGCAGAAGGTCGTACCTGATGCTCCTGATGAAGTACTCCTCGTACTCGACGGCTCGACGGGGCAGAACGCCTTCGAGCAGGCCAAGCAGTTCACCGCTGCTACCGAGGTCAATGCGCTGGCGATCACCAAGCTCGATGGCACGGCCAAGGGCGGTGTGGTCATCGGTATCTCTGACCAGTTTAAGATCCCCGTGAAATATATCGGGCTGGGGGAAGGTATAGAAGACCTCCAGCTCTTCAGAAAGAAAGAATTTGTTGACTCCCTATTCGGAGAATGAGAAAGAACCAAGTAGATGTAATTACCCTGGGATGCTCCAAGAATCTTGTCGACTCTGAGCAGCTCATCCGCCAGTTCCTGGCAAACGGCTATGTCGTGCACCACAACTCCGGTGCCGTCAATGGCGAGATCGTCGTACTCAATACCTGTGGCTTCATCGGTGATGCGCAGGAGGAGTCTATCAATATGATTTTGAAGATGGTCGAGGCCAAGAAGACGGGCCGTATCGGGCAGGTCTATGTCATGGGCTGTCTGACGGAGCGCTTCATGGATGAGCTCAAGGTCGAGATTCCCGAGGTGGACGGCTACTATGGGAAGTTCAACTGGAAGAACCTCCTGACGGACTTAGGTAAGGCTTACCACAATGATCCACTTGGGGGCAACCGTAGTATCACGACACCCGGGCACTATGCTTATATGAAGATCTCCGAGGGCTGCAATCGTAGCTGCTCGTACTGCGCCATCCCCATCATCACGGGGAAGCACCAGTCCCGTCCGATGGAGGATCTCGTCACAGAGGCCCAGTCGCTCGTGGCTTCGGGTGTCAAGGAGATCCAACTCATCGCCCAGGACTTGACCTTCTACGGGCTCGATATCTATAAGAAGAATAGCCTTGCCGAGCTCCTACAGCGTCTCTCCGACGTCGAGGGACTGGAGTGGCTTCGTCTGCACTATGCCTATCCCGCGGACTTCCCCCGTGAGATCCTCTCTGTGATGCGTGAGCGCGAGAATATCTGCAACTACCTTGATATCGCCCTCCAGCATATCAGCGACCCGATGCTCCGTGCTATGCGTCGCCGTGTGACGAAGGCTGAGACCTATGATCTCCTGCGCTATATGCGTGAGGAAGTGCCAGGGATCCACCTGCGTACGACCCTTATGACGGGTCACCCAGGGGAGACAGAGCAGGACTTCGAGGAGCTCCTGCAGTTCGTCCGTGATATCCGCTTCGATCGTATGGGTGCCTTCGTCTACTCGCATGAGATGGGGACCTATGCCCACGAGACCTACGCTGATGATATCCCTCTTGAGGTGAAGCAGGAGCGTATGGACCGCCTAATGTCGACTCAGGAAGAGATCGCAGCAGAGCTGAATGTGGCGAAGATCGGCCGCACCTTCAAGACGCTTATCGACCGCAATGAAGAGGAGTACTTCGTCGGTCGTACCGAATATGATTCACCCGAGGTAGACCAAGAGGTCCTGATCTCGAAGCAGGATGCCCCCGACCTTCAGGTGGGGAACTTCTACCCAGTGGAGATCACCTCGGCAGATACCTTTGACCTATACGGCCAGCTGGCCCAGTAAGAGATGCTACAGGAGGAACTTTGGTACGTACGCCTCGCGGAGCTCTCGGCTGTGCAGCTGGAGACTTCGCAGCAGCTCTGGCGCGCCCTCTGCCAGCAGGTAGAGCAGCGCCTCTTGTCGGGGCTGTCGCTGACCTTCCCCGAGATAGGGGAGTGGAAGCTTGAGGAGCATAGAGAGTATGTAGCCCGTACAGCTGATGGTAAGCAGTGGCTCATCCCGCCACGCTTGACGCTTGGGCTACGTCCCGTAGAGGATCGTGGCGTGACCAGCCTCTCCATCGACCTCCTACGTGATGCCCTCGCGGAGGCTACCCATGTGTCGGCCGAGCAGGTCGCTACGTGGCTCCGTGCTATCCCCACGCTCTGGCGAGCGCTCTATGATGAGGGCATTCAGATCGTCTGGGCTGGCCTCGGGAGCTTTACGCCGATCACTTCGGAGTCGGGCGAGCGGAGTGGCTATCGCTTCCTTCCATCCGAGGCGCTCCGTGCGGCGCTGAATAAGCCCTTCAGTATGTTTGCACCCGTAGAGGTCGCCCCGTCTTCGTCGAGCCCTGATCTGGAGCTTCGTGAGATTGGCCAGCTGGATCAGCTGACGAAGGTCGAGCCTATTGAGGTGCTCTTTGCTCCTCGTGAGCCTATTCAGGAGGTGGTAGAGCCTGTGATGACAGAAGAGCCGCAGCAGCCCGAGTCACCAGCAGCTGTCATCGAGGAAGAAATCCTCCCAGCTCCCGTAGATGAAGCTCCTATCGAAGCGCCTCAGTCCGCTCCTTCTATCGCAGTGACGGCGCCCGTAGAGGAAGATCCCTTCATTGACCAAGAGACTCATCCCCGCATGCTGATATGGGTATTCGTAGCGCTGGGTATAGCGATGGCTTTCTGTCTCTTCATCTATCTCCTCTCTATACAGCCCGAGCTGGAGATGAAGGATAAGGCTTCCGCTGCGGTGGAGGCTGTACAGCCCAGTCCTACTCCAGTAGTGTCCGCTGTACCCGCACAGACCCTTGACGAGACTGACACCCTACAGACGACTTCTATCGCGACTCAAGAGGAGGCTACCTCATCCGTAGCACCTTCTGAAGCTGTTGTTTCGACCGCCTCTTCACAGGCTGAGACCATCGAGCGTGTGCGCCTTCGTCCAGGGGATCGCCTCTCCCGCTTGGCACTGAAAAAGTATGGGAATAAGGCCTTCTGGGTCTACATCTACGAGGAGAATAGAGCCCAGCTCAAGGACCCCGATAATATCCCTGTAGGAGCGGTCATAACGCTGCCCGCAGCCTCTAAGTATCAGATAAATGCAGGAGATACGAATTCAATCAACCGGGCGTTGGTACTACAGCGCTCTTTACATCGGTAGATGAGGCGTATCGCATAGCATATTTTAGATAGACAGATAAACGTAATAGAACCATATGGAATCCGTAGACATCCGCGCACTCACCGCCGAGATTGAGCGCCGTAGCCACCTAATTGAATCCCTGCGTACAGGTATGCATCAGGCGATCGTGGGACAGAGCCACCTGATCGACTCGCTGCTCATCGGCCTCCTCTCTGGGGGGCATATCCTCCTCGAAGGGCTCCCTGGGCTGGCCAAGACCTTGGCGATCAAGACGCTCTCACAGCTCATCAGCGCTGACTACAAGCGTATCCAGTTCACTCCAGACCTCCTGCCTGCTGACGTCGTGGGTACCCTGATGTACAGCCAGAAGCAAGAGGACTTCTCCGTGAAGAAGGGACCTATCTTCTCTAACTTCATCCTCGCGGACGAAATCAACCGTGCCCCAGCTAAGGTGCAGAGCGCCCTGCTTGAGGCCATGCAGGAGCATCAGGTGACCATCGGTGATGAGACCTTCAAGCTCCCCAATCCCTTCCTCGTCATGGCGACGCAGAACCCCATCGAGCAGGAGGGTACTTATCCGCTCCCCGAAGCTCAGGTAGACCGCTTCATGCTCAAGGTCCTGATCTCTTACCCTAAGAAGGAGGAAGAGGCTCAGATCATCCGCCAGCAGATTCGCCCCGAGAGTCAGCAGATCCGCCCCGTCGTCAGTATCGCCGACATCCTGGAGCTGCGTCGTCTGGCAGCTGAGGTCTACATCGATGAGAAGATCGAGCGCTACATCGTGGATATCGTCTTCGCTACGCGTCAGCCCGCTGACTATGGACTGGAGAACTTCAAGTCGTTCATCTCCTTCGGTGCTTCACCCCGTGCTTCGATCAATCTGGCACTGGCTGCCCGCTCCTATGCTCTCATGAAGAGCCGTGGCTACGTCATCCCCGAGGATGTACGTGCCGTTTGCTATGATGTGCTGCGCCACCGTATCGGACTCTCCTATGAGGCCGAAGCCCAGGATCTGACCTCTGATGAGCTCATCAAGGAGATCCTGAATCGTGTCGAGGTACCTTAGTCGGCAGTGAGCGGTGCTTCCCCTCTTTGATGAAGCTCCGTAGCCGATGTGCCCCTATACCTATATATAGGTGGTATAGGGGAGTGACGAACTTAGCACGATAAGTAGCATGATGAAATCCAAACTTCAGCCCTCCGACCTCCTACGCAAGGTACGCCGCATCGAGATCAAGGCCCGTGGCCTCTCGGAGCAGGTCTTTGCGGGGCAGTATCAGTCCGCTTTCCGTGGACGAGGTATGGCCTTCAGCGAGGTACGTGGCTATCAGATAGGCGATGACGTGCGTGACCTGGACTGGAATGTCACGGCACGCTATGCTCACCCCTTCGTCAAGGTCTTTGAGGAGGAACGCGAGCTGACCGTTATGCTCCTGGTCGATATGACGGGGAGTACGGACTTTGGTACCCGCGTCGAGACCAAGCGCGAGCTCAATGCCGAGATCGCAGCGACCCTGGCCTTCTCCGCGATACAGAATAATGACAAGGTCGGTGCGATCTTCTTCACCGACCAAGTCGAACTCTTCATCCCTGCGAGAAGTGGGCGCAAGCACATCCTCTATTTGATACGTGAGCTCTTGAGCTTCGAGCCGCAGCGTCGTGCTACGGACCTCAATGTGCCTCTGAAGTATCTCAATCAGCTTATCAAGCGCCGCTGTACGGCCTTCCTCATCTCCGACTTCTATCACTGGGGCGAGGACTATCGTCAGACGCTCTCCCTCACAGCTCGCCGCCACGACCTCGTGGCTATCCGTACCTACGACGAAGGGGCTCTGGAGCTCCCACGTATGGGGCTCCTTCGCCTCTACGATGCGGAGACGGGGCAGGAGCGCTGGGTCGATACCTCTTCGCGTCGAGTGGCTCGTATCTATGCCGAGCGTGTGCGTGAGCAGGAAGAGACCTTCCGCAACCATTGCCTTCGCTCGGGAGTCGACCACATCGAGGTCGCTACCGACGGGGACTATGTGCCTGAGCTGATCAAACTATTTGGACGTAGATCCTAACCCAACCATGCAGAGACTACGGTATCTATATATCCTCGTACTGGCTCTCTTCGGGCTCGGTGGTCAGGCAGCGGCACAGCGTGTGTCGATCCAGACCCACCTCGACCGCTCCGAGATCCGTATCGGGGAGCGTGCGGCCATCGAGATGACCATCCGCACGGATAACCTCGCTGCCACACGCTTCCACCTCGTCGAGGACTCGACGGGGACGGAGCGCTTCCGCATCCTGGAGTTCGGCGCACTCGATACGATCAATGTCGGTGGGACGATCCAGGAGATCAAGGCGCGAATGATCATCACTTCCTTTGATTCGACGCTCATCACGATCCCTCCGATCGTAGTTGAGACGCCCTCGGGGAGTGCCGTCTCCAAGCCCCTTGCTCTTAATGTCATCTCTCCCGAGGTTGACCTCGAGCAT
>ERZ772909.1924-NODE-1924-length-10930-cov-16.776644_pt1 | contig 10930 bp, 8 predicted proteins | sample MGYA00511137_ERZ772909 | MGnify/ENA primary metagenome ERZ772909 (study PRJEB29015, sample SAMEA2738095) | human oral metagenome | biome: human oral; feature: human-associated habitat; material: saliva | place: China | collected 2270 ... | reverse complement strand
AATCGTATCAGGCGTAAATATTTCCTCGCTTAACATACGCGCAAATTGAGCCTCAGTATAGCCTTCTTCGACAGTTTTTTGCGGTGTTATGCCCGTCACCATCAACGCATCAGGACTCGGCAGTGTATCGTCATTTAGTGTCACGAGAATATTATACGGTTCACCAATCGGCCGCAAATCCATATCGGTTCGCTGACCGGCAAATTGCATAATTCGATCTTGCCTGGGATTAAGACCGCTAGTTTCAAGGTCGTAGAAGAAAAATGTTTGCGCCATATTTATATTATACCATCAAGCTTACGCTAATTTACGCAATTAAAAATCTATTGCTCGACCAATGTAAATGGCATAGATTCGCCAATCTGAATCAGACTTTCGCCAATCGCTCCTTGACGCAACAATTCGTGAGTAATTCCCATTTTTCGCATAATGTCTCGCAAGCGATTAACGGATTCAAACTGATCAAAGTTAGTCCGACGAGCAAATTTTTCAATCTTAGCGCCCGTAACAATAAACTCAATCTTCCCATCTTCATCGTCAGTATCATTAGATTCAGCGTCAGAAACACGCCTTACAGACCAAGCATCAGAAATGACCTGATCGTCCAATGAAATTGTCGGCAGATCTTCCTCTTTTTCATCAACAATCTCAGCTTCACGCTCTCGATATTTAGCAACTTCATCGCGCAACATTCGTAGAAGCTCAGTCACCCCGTCGTGTGTCTGGGAAGAAATCGCCACGACCGGCGCGCCATTAGCTACTTTTTGAAGGGCAGTCGACTGCATAGCAATAATCTCATCATCCAAGCCTTCACATTTGGTCAGCGCTATTATCTCTGGACGCTCCGCTAATGATTCAGAATATTTTTCCAGCTCGCGACGAATTGCCTGATATTTCTCTGCCGGGTCATCACTATACACATCAATCATATGAAGCAGCACGGCCGTTCGCTCGACATGGCGCAAAAATTGATCACCCAGACCCTTACCCTCTGACGCACCTTCAATCAACCCCGGTATATCAGCGATCAAAATCGATCCATCGTCAACATCGGCAACCCCCAAATTCGGCGTCAAAGTCGTAAATTCGTAATTAGCAATCTCCGGACGCGCATTAGAAACCACACTTAGGAATGTCGACTTACCAGCGTTCGGAAAGCCAACCAAACCAACGTCAGCCAATAATTTTAATTCCAACTCTACCTCAAATTCCTCGCCAGCCTCGCCAAGTTCAGCAATTTTAGGTGTTTGGCGCGTACTAGACGTAAAGTGTGCATTTCCGAATCCACCGTCTCCACCGCGAGCCACCACTGCCTGCTGCTGGTCTTCGGTCAAATCCGCAATTACCATGCCATCGCGCTTCACCAGAGTACCCATTGGCACCTTAACAATTAGCGGCGCACCACTTTTTCCTCGCTTATTACGCTTGCCACCATCACCACCCTTTTCAGCTTTAAGCTCCGGCTTATATCTAAAATTCAAAAGCGTGTTAAGATCTTTTGTCGCCAAAAAAACAATATCACCACCACGACCGCCATCACCGCCATCGGGACCGCCCTTATCGACATATTTCTCATGACGAAAACTGACTACACCATTACCGCCTCTACCGGCGCGTACTAAAACTTTTGCAATATCTACAAACATATCTTTAGTATACCAAAAAGCACCCCGCCAGTCGACGGGGTGTTACACTGGTGTCATTTTAAATTTTAGTGAATGAAGTTATAGCGACCAGCCTCAGCAAGTGGTACGATGCGAGAAGAGATAATATTATAACCCGCATAATTCATATCTGAAACATAGATATTCTGACCATCTACTCGCTCCACGATACCGACGTGTCCATAGCCATAGCCGCCCCAAACATTCTGTATAATAGCACCCGGCGCTGGAACATTGTTAACCACGAGCCCAGCAGCACGAGCACTAGCACTCCAAGCCTTAGCATGACCCCAGAAACTACCAATCGGACGACCAAGCTGCAAACGACGCTCGTATGCATACCACGTACAGTTACCTGCCGCATAGCGGTTGCCAACAGAAGCAGTCAACCAGCTTCGACTCGCGCTCGTGGTAGTCGACGAAGAATATCGATTGCCATATGACCTACTTCGCGGAGCGACATAACCGGGTCGCTCATTTTCTGGAAGCTCACCACCAGGCAACACAATTCTAGAGCCAGTAGACAACTTCGCACCATCATCGATATCATTGTATAGAACAACACGTTCGGCACTCGTTTTATACTTTTCCGCCAGAGATTGGGCAGTATCGCCGTCTTTAACAGTATAGACAACACCGTCAACAAGAGGCACGACTAGAGTCTTATTCGGCTCTACAGCGTCCGAAGTTGTATTATTAGCCCAACGAAGCGTCTGAGATGAAATCTTAAATTTCTTAGCAATAGACTCCATCGTATCACCCTCTTTGGTTACATAAGACGAAATACCACGCGCAGCTGAAGTATCTGGCTTAACAATGTCAGGTTTTGTTATAACTTCCGTATCACTCTGAGAAAGATTCTTCTTAATTGTTAGTGAAGTCTCAGACTCGCGTAAATCACCAGCCGAAGGCAATTCCGCCGTTTCCGCCAAGTTAGTTACAGCATTAGCTGCCGTTAATTCATCCACTGAAGCTGTTTTAGACTTAGCAGACTTAGATACCGATGAAACACCAGTAGTTTCAGATGATGCTAAAGTTTTTGATCTTTCAGCAGATACGTTGCTACCGCTATTGCCATAGATCAAAAATAATATAGTCAATAAAAATATTCCACCGTAGATTGCAAATGATTGCAGTTTACGTTTTTTACTCCGAAGAGATGTAAAATGGTTACGAATAATCGTTCTCCTTGCGTTGATGTTACCATCAGCACCTCTACCAAATTGTCTTTCTTCTCGCAATAGAACAGGATATGTTGTCGACCTAATTGATTATTATTATTCTACATTAGTTTTGCTATATCCGTAGCGACAATTTTGGCAGGTCATTTATCGTAATTCACCTCTGTTGATAAATTAGACAAATGATCTAATATCTATTTTACACAACATTGACAATAAAGTCAATAAATTTTATAAAATGCGTTTTTGTCAAGAAATCTGACACTTCTTTTGACAGTGAGCTTTGACATTAGCTTCGTGTTCTTCGTTGGTTTTCGCAAAATACGTAATATCATCGTCGCCGCTCAGGAAATATAGATAATCAGAGTTTATCGGGTCAGCAGCAGCATTCAACGCGCTCAAACTAGGCGAAGCGATTGGTCCAGGAGTTAAGCCTTTTTGAATGCGTGTATTATATGGCGATTTAAGGTTCGGCGAGCGCTCTACCCCTGTTTTGTCAGCAATATATTGATACGTTACATCAGAGCCCAACGGTATATTGGCTTTCAGGCGATTGTAAAATACGCTAGCAATCTTACGCTGATCTTCACAAGTTGCCGCACCAGACCCGCAGCCAATCGATTCGCGCTGAATAATCGACGCCAGTGTTATCCCTTGATATAGGGTCAGCCCACGAGCTTTAAATTTCTCCTCCAGATTATATTTCTTAACAATTTTCTCCAGATGATCAATTGAGCGCTGCAAAACCTGTTCTGCGGTTTCGTCTGGGGAAATATAGAATGTTTCACCGTAAATATACCCTTCAAGCCCAGCATTTTCCGGTCTACCCGCAAAAACTGAACTGTCATACTTAGCGGCAAATGCCTTTTTTATCTGATCGTCCGATAATCCCGCCTTAAGCAACACAGATTCAACTTCTCTGCCGTCAGAATTCTTCATTTTTTTATTCAAAGTCGATCCAGGATAAAATGTTATAGCGATCTCATCAGTTTTACCACTAGTCAAATGATTAATTATTTCATCGACAGATTGCGAAGCTTTTACAGAATAAACGCCAGCCTTAAACTTGCTCGCTGAGTTATGGAGTCTTGTGTAAATAGAAAATGCTAAAGAGTTTTTGATAATTTTATTATCCTCTAAAGTTTTGGCAATATCACTAGATCCCATGCCTTCTTTAATATTAATTCTGAAGGCTTGCTGACTATTTACGTCGACAGGAGAAAGCATCTGTTTGTACCACACTGTTGCCCCAAGGGCGCCAATTCCAGCGATAGCCACAACTATTGACAACACTAATAGCCAAATACGTTGTTTACGAATTTTCATAATTCTCCTCCAAAAAATCCTGCAAAATTATGCTAGCGGCCTCCGCATCAATCTCGCCCTTATCTTTAATTTTATTCCCCAATCTCTGCTCAGCCTGCACACTTGTTAAAGATTCGTCTTGAAAAACAATCTCCGTATCAAGCTCGATGTCCTCAAATTGCTTAACAAATTCTTCCACAAATTCCGTCTGCTTCGTTGGTTCACCAGATTGATTTCGTGGATAGCCCACTACGATTGTATTAATGTCATGCCTCAATACTAGTTCTGTTATTTCCTGGACAATATTTTCATTATTCTCCAACCAGCCAAACGGCACGGCGATCTTCACTTGCGAATCCGCCATAGCCAAACCAATTCGCCGCGATCCAACATCTAGCGCTAAAAAGTTTTTACTTGACATCTTTTATCTTAAATTCGACATTAATCTTATTGATATCTTTTGGAACAGATTTAACCCAGAATGGCGAGAATTTAACATCGACATCTTCAACGCCTTCGATAGATTCAATAGCAGACTGAACCTCTCCGTAACTCTTGCCTTTGGCTTGATCCTTTACGTTCGCTTCTTTAATATCTGGACCAACCTTGCCATTCGTAGTTAAGCGCACAGTCTGTGCATTATGTGCCTTAGAAAATTGCGAGAACGCAACCTTGCTTACTCCATTGTCATAAATTCTCTGCGACTTCTTACCAGAAATCTCCTCTTTAAGCCTTGCTTCCACAAAGTTTTTTAGCTCATTCTTATCAATAGCCAACGCACTGGCGGTAATTGTCGATTTCAGAGTTACAGCTCCAGTCGCTTCGCCATCTACCGCTATGCTTGAGCTAGGATCTGATCGATTTTCAACGTAGCTTTCCGTTATAACCGTTGCCGAATCGCCGAATGATGACAACAATTGCTCCTTTAATCCATCAACTTTCTTTTCGCTCAGCTTGCTTTTTGCCGATTCTATATCATTAGCCGTCACAACCGTCGCAGTTTTATCGGTGCCACCACTAGTAGCGGACCGTAGCGACGCAGAAATGTCATCAATCGAAATACTCATACTGCCAGTTGCCGCATTATACTGAGCCCCGCCCTCACTGGCGGTAATAGCCCCAGACGCAGATCCCGGACATTTATATCCTGGACAGCTCCAACCCAACGTAGCCCCTGGAACAGTTACGGAAGAATTCAAAGTATAAGATAATCCGCTATTTTTCAAAATTGTACCAGCTGAAATAGTCACACTACTTGACGACGAGTTACTGAAGACAACTACTCCGGTCGCCTTTTCTCCAACATTCTTTTTGCCTGTAGCAGAAAATTCAACACTAACTTCCTTTGCTAATTCTTTCTTTACAGACTTAATGACATTAGATTTTGCGCTTGTAGTGGCTGTTTCATTCAAGCTGACGGTATCACTGACTGTCATACTAGTAGTCTTCGCTGAAATAACGACCGTGGCGTGTGGCGCAAACCAAATTGCCCAAACCAAAAATATAATCAAAAGTAAGGCACTACCTCCAATCAATAAGAACTTCTTACGAAATGTATTAAAATCAGGGACTTTCGGTTTTTTAACCATCTTTTTCAGAGAGTCCAACCCCTTAGACTCCTTCTTATTTGCGTCAGCTATAACATTATCTACAGCAGAATCTTCATCAGATTTCTTTGATCTTTTCGCGGAATCTGCCATATCTCCAACCGCCAGTTTGCCGCCATCAATCACATCATTGTCGTCATCAACTTTCAGGACTGGAATCTCCGCAATTTCCGGCTTACTCTGAAGTGTTTTTGCAATAGGAATTTTCGCCGTTGCCGCCAATCCAGCCAAAACCGAATCATTCGTGATTAATACAATTCTCTTATCCGCCGAAGTTGCCGCCCGAGCTAGTAATCGAATATTAACCGCACTCTGTAAAACGCCAATTCTTCGAGGCGGCACTAACGCAATAATTCGCTCTTTCGACGCCTTAATCTTACTAATTATCGTCGTAATGTCGTCTTCTACATCGATATAAATAACGTCTTTATTCATTTTAAATCTTTAACAACCTATTTACTTTTTCAACTAAACTATTACCGTCTTGACTACCGATGATTGTATCATATCCAACTCGCAACAAGCCCATTGCAGTTACAAATGTGTGATCGCTAATATCTCCGGTTTCGTCAACTATCCCTGTGATATCACTTGGATTGATATATTGAACTACTGGTTTCTTAGTAAAAGGCAGGTCTTCTGGCCAGCGTCGAGTTTTCAGAGCTTCAGTAATTTTCTGCAAGCTCGATCCGCCGCCACACAGTAAAATCCTATTCGGCAAATAATCGACATTATCAAAATCGCTCAGCGCCAATTCAACACCCGATAGCCAAACCTCCAAAGTCTTGTCGATCGCCGCGTCAACTTTTTTCTTTACGCTAGGCTTCAAATTCTCATTATCAATATTCAGCTTCAACTTTTCTGCATCTTTGAAGCTTAAATCCAGGTCAGCCGCAATAGTTCTAGTGAAACTTCGTCCGCCAATACCAAACATCTTCGTGCCTTCGACTCCGCCGTCATTAACAACTGCAATATCCGTCGTGCCACCACCAATGTCCGCTAGAATCGCCGTGAAATTGCTATCCGTATCCGATCCCAAAACGCTCCTACTCACCGCAAATGGCTCGGCAGCCACAGCCACCAAATCCAGCGCAAGCTCGTCCGCAACCTTCTCCAGCGCGCCGATATGAACCATCGGAGCAAATGCCGTGTAAATCTGCACTGCCACATCTCGCCCCTGAAAACTAATCGGGTTCGAAACTTTATAGCCATCAATATGAATACTCACCAGCGCCGAGTTGACCAATTTCACCTCAACATCTTCATTGCCAGTTTCCAGCGCAATTTGCGCCTGAGCCTTTCCCTGAGCTCGCTCCTGGACTTTCTCAATGATGAACTCCATCTCGGCAATGTCTAATGGCTTATTTGGCTGCGGCCTGCGATAGCGAATAGTATTCGTAACACCCTTAACTAATTCGCCCGCGATACCAATAACGACCCGCTTGCCCTGAACGCCAGCTTGATCCTCGGCCTCAGACAGAGCCTCCTCGCAATTCGCCACAACACCAGCAATATCAGCAATCGCACCACTGTGCATATCGCCCATTTCCTGCTGTTTTCGACCAACGCCAATAATCTTCAGCTCGTCGTCTTTAACTTCAGCGATCAACGCCTTAACCACTTCCGTACCAATATCTAAGCTAACCAATAGTTCGCGACTATCTTTATCAGACTTCTTCAACATGTCTTTCAATGCCATATAAGAAATATTATATAACGCTTGTGATTTTAGAGCAACAGTTAATTATCTATCTTAAAACAGCCTTGATTCGACGAATTCCAGCCGAGCTAGACTCTTCTTTGGTGATTTTGAATCGCTTGCCATCTTCAGCCAAAATTCCAGTGTGTTCGACGTGCGGACCGCCGCAAACTTCAAAGCTGACAACATTATCATCCTTACCAATAGAATACACCTTAACTTCGTCGCCGTAACGCTCGCCGAACGCGCCAATTGCGCCCATGCTCAACGCCTCGTCCGTCGGATAAACAGCAAAACTAACTGGCAAATCTTCATCAATCCAAGCATTAACTTGATCTTCGACAGCCTGTTTTTCTTCTGGCGTCAATTTATCGTGATTAAAATCAAAGCGCAATCGATCGGCAGTAATATTGCTTCCGTGCTGCTGTAAATCTGGCGCATTCAAAACCTTACGCAACGCCGCACCCAACAAATGCGTCGCCGTGTGATATTTCAGATGGATAGAGTCATGACCTTCCAAACCGCCGCTAAACTGCCCCTTGCGAGCCGTCTTAGATCGCTGCCTCTGCTCATCCATTTTCTTAGCAAATTCATCGCGCCAATTGTCCGAAAGTTTAATTCCTTGTTTATACGCCTCTTCCGTACTGAGTTCCACTGGAAAACCGAAAGTGTCATACAAAGTGAACAATTCTTCACCGGTCAATCCATCGTCAATATAGCGCTGCATTTGTCGCAAACCTTTTCTCAAAGTCTGGCGAAAAGCTTTCTCCTCCTTAACAAGGACAGCAATTATATTGTCGCGATTATTCTTCACCTCTGGAAAATCAGCTTCGTACAAATCAGCAATCGTCGGCACAACTTCTTGCAGGAAATTCTGCTCGATACCCAAATCAAAACTATAACGAATTGCCCGACGGAGCAGACGACGCATTACATAGCCCTGCTCTTTATTACTTGGCACGCACCCATCAACCGCCATAAACGTCGCAGCCCTCAAATGGTCAGCAATCACTCGCATACTTTCGGTATGTGAAGCGTAATCCTTGCCGCTCAGATCTTGCAGCTTTTCAATAATCGGCCAAAGCAAACTAATCTTAAAGACGTCAGGATCATTATTTACTGCAGCCGCGATTCGCTCAAGTCCAGATCCATGGTCAATATTTGGCTTATCAAGTGGCTCAAATTGCCCTTCAGCAACTTTTTTATATGCCATAAATACGTTATTACCGATCTCCATAAATCGACCACAATCACAGTTCGGATGACAATTTTCACCAAATTTTGGATCATGCTCAATGAAATCAAACTCATAAAACATCTCACTATCCGGACCACACGGATCACCAACCGGAGTAGTTTCTGGACCGCCATTACGACTCCACCAGTTTTTACTGCCGTCATAAAAGAAAATTCTTTCACCTGGATTTACACCACGCGCCGCTCCCTGCTTTTCGCTGCCGATATCCGCCATTTTTGCATCAATGCCCTTTTCTGCAAACTTTTTCTGCCACAATTTAGCCGCTTCAACATCTTTATCGATATTATATTCCGGCGCACCAATAAAACACGTTACGTACAATCTCTGCGGATCAAGACCAATTTCCTCAGTCAAAAACGTCCACATCCAGCCAATTTGTTCTTCCTTAAAATAGTCGCCCAAACTCCAGTTTCCAAGCATCTCAAAAAACGTTGTATGACGATTGTCGCCAATGTCGTCGATGTCCTGCGCCCGTAAACACGTTTGAGAATCGGCAATTCTCTTACCTTCGGGATGTGCCTCACCAAGCAAGTACGGAATCATCGGCTGCATTCCGGCGCCCGTAAATAAAGTCGTCGGGTCATTAGTTAAGATCAACGGCGCACGCTCAACGACGGCGTGACCTTGTTTTTTATAAAATTCAAGATATTTACTACGTATTTTTTGGGCATTCATGAGTGTAATTATACCATAAAATAACCCCACCTTACAGATGGGGTTTATAGGTCAAATCGCCAATCTCAACAGATTATTCAGCTACTTCTTCAGCTGGCTCTTCTTTTGGTTGATTCTTGCGAAGTTTTTCTGGATTGCGGATGGCTTTGTGCTTATCAACTGAGACTTCCTTAACCCACTTTGGCAACTTAACGCCAGCTTCTTTCAATAACTTAACTACGCGTGGTGTTGGCTGTGCGCCATTGTCCAAATATTTCTGAGCCAATTCAACTTGGATATTTGATTCTTTAGTGTGTGGGTTGTAGCTACCGACATAAGCGACTACACGACCGCTTGATGGATGACGATGTGCTTCTTGTACCGCCAAGCGATATACTGGATAACCTTTGCGACCCAAACGTTGCAAACGAATTGCTAGCATAAAATTAATTCTTCCTTTAACTCTACGTTTTATTATTCCTTACTTTAGAACAGTTTACACTATTTTTCCCATAACGTCAATCTGTTTTCACGATTCCGCCGCCCAAACATTCATCGCCGTCATATATTACCGCAGATTGACCCGCGGCTACGGCACGCTCCGAAGCAGAAAGGTGCACAATATCTCCGTCAATTTTCGCGTTGAATAAAGAGCCTCGATGACGCAGTCGAACTTGCACACCCCTATCTTTATGCGGCGCTTGATTAATCCAATGAATATCTGCCAGCCTAAGTTCTTTTCGCCACAAACTTTCATTATCAATCGAGCGCGACACGTAAACCTCATTTTTCTCCATATCCTTGCCCACAACATAATAAGGTAATCCTCCGCCGACGTTCAGCCCATGACGCTGACCAAGCGTATAGAAAATTGCGCCGTCATGTTTACCGACGACAGATCCCGTCTGCTGGTCAATGATATTTCCTGGCGCAGTTTTAACATATTCCGACAAAAACTCACGAATTCCAACTTGCCCAACAAAACAAATTCCCATCGATTCCTTTTTGCTAGCCGTCCACAAACCGCGCTCTTTCGCCATTTTGCGAACTTCCGCCTTAGTAAAATCACCCAACGGAAATATGGTTTTTGACAAAGCCTCCGAAGTCACTCGATATAAGAAATACGTTTGGTCTTTATTATCATCACGAGCGCGTAATAATTTGGCTGGCGAAGACGATTCGTGAGCAACGCGCGCATAATGCCCTGTCGCGATATAATCCGCTCCAGCCGCCAACGAGGCCTCCAAAAATACCTTAAACTTCACTTCTTGATTACACATAATATCTGGGTTTGGCGTGCGGCCCGCTTGATATTCGCGGATCATGTAATCGACAACGTTTTGCTTATATTCTTTCTGGAAATCAAAAACTCGAAAATCAATGCCCAAACCAACCGCCACACGCTTGGCGTCAGCAACATCTTCCGCCCACGGACAATGCATTCCAGGAAGATCTTCCGACCAGTTTTTCATATAAACACCCGTTACATCGTAACCCTGCTCAACCAAAAGTGCTGCGGCCACAGAGGAATCCACACCGCCCGACATTCCAACAAAAACTTT
>ERZ772909.1920-NODE-1920-length-10943-cov-5.225845_pt1 | contig 10943 bp, 8 predicted proteins | sample MGYA00511137_ERZ772909 | MGnify/ENA primary metagenome ERZ772909 (study PRJEB29015, sample SAMEA2738095) | human oral metagenome | biome: human oral; feature: human-associated habitat; material: saliva | place: China | collected 2270 ... | reverse complement strand
TCGCATATCACTTTCAAGAATTTCCTCCTTGGTAAAGAGTTCAGATCGGACATCCTTCCAGTTACTCCCGATAGCACTATTCTTCATCACTTAACCCTCTTTCTTTTAGATCTATATATTTTTTGAAAAAATGAGCGAATTATGAGCGGAATATGAGCGAATAAAGAGTGTTTTTTGTAGTTCCCGATTTTTCTAACAAACCTTGGTTTACAAATAGTTGGAGATAACGACGCATGGTTGCTGCACTCAAACCTGTTAGTTCTTGTGCCACTGCATTTGTCATCTGATAATGCTCTTCAAGATAAGACTCTAACCCATTCGCCCCATACGACCACTCCCATCCTCAAAAGAGAGAATAATTTCTAACTCAAAATGCACAATAAACCGTTCATCTCTTTAGTCTATTTCTAAATCATGTTGCCCAGCTAATAAGAGATTTTCAAAAAATCGCTCCAAATATTCTGTTTTTTTCTGGAATAGCTTCGCATTATCAAGAACAAGAGCATCTCGAAAATACTTTGCATTTTCTTGGAAGGGTTTATTGTCTACTTGAAATCCCATAGTTCTAAGGTACTTAATCAAAAATACTGTTATGGTTCGAGTATTTCCTTCTCCAAAAGGATGAATTTGCCAAATACCTGAAATAAAAGTCTTAATATGTTTCACTACTTCAATATCGGATTTTCCTCGATAGTCAAATTGACTTTCCTGCTGAAAATCATAGATCAAACTATCTGCTACCGTGCGAAAATCATCATAAATGACACTGTCTCCATTTAAAACAGCCTCACTTTTTGTAATGTTATAAGAGCGGTATTCTCCCAAGGGAATGCCTTGTGGCAGGAGGCCAAAGAAAAGCTCTCTATGAATCAATTTCAATGTTGTTGGAGCAAATTTAAAGGCATTAGAGGACAAGAGTTCCACAATTCTCATGGCAACAAGGTCTGCTTCTCTTGTGCTATCATCGATCTCTTGGTGATAAGCCGTTACTTGATCATAAACTTCTTGATAAGTCAACTTTCCTTGAGAATTTTGCTCTGCTAGTTCTCTCATATACGGCGACGGCTCTAGATCATCTACCTTTTGTAAACCAAATCCCGTTTCCCATAGGTCTAATTTGGTCTGATAAGAGAGTCTGGGATTATCAATTTCATAGGTCGGTGTCATCGTCTTCCTTTCTATGTAAATCTTCAAGTAAAATCTCCGCAACTTTTACATCATAAGCATTCTGAAGATTGAGCCAAGTTTGCATGGAAACTCCGCTTAGCTTAGCTAACTTATGAGCCGTTTCTTTACTGATGGACTCCTCAGCATTGACGAGCTTGCTGACAGTCTTTGCCGAAACTCCCAAACGCTCCGCAAATTCCTTCTGCGTTACATTATAATCTTCGATTAACTCACTGACATACTGACCTGGATGAAAAGCAATCAGGTCTTTGTATTCAACAATTTTATTACTCATAGTGATTGCTGACCTCCTCTATTTTTAGGATTTCGATTTCAATAGGACTAGGAAATACCTTTTCTAAATCCTCCTCACGAAATTCTACAATCAACCGATAGGAACTCCTTCGACCATCTATATCTAAAGCAAACTGCCCCTGTCTCTTTCCCTTTAGTTGGTGAAAGTGATATTTAGGAAAAACTGTCACACTAGCCAGAGAATCCGCCGCTTCCAAAAAGTTGATCAAGAGATGCAACTTTACAGCAATCTTATCCGAAAAATCCTTTTTCGCTCTCCTCAGCTCTGTGCACTGCTTTTCAACAGTTTTGTTTGTATAGATAAGCTTCATATGTCCCTTTCTGTTATAATTAAATTACCTTTTAGGTAATTTAATTATAACAGAAATAAAAAATAAAAGCCAGCCAAAGGTTAATTTGGCTGGGGGATATGTTAGTGTTTACTATATATAAGTATCATAATCTTTTAACAACGTACAAATATTCAGAATTTTAATAAACTTATTGATTCAAAAACGTTGAGTAAAGAAATCAACTATATTCTTATAAAATTCACAATGAGTGTACAAACATGGATGTAAATAAACAAATAATATAGAAAGAGCAACTAAAACTGTAATTAAATTTACAATTTTATGATTCCATTTTTCAATCATCTTTAAATCTTTCATTGTTTTATCATAATCTTGCTTTAACTCATTAAAATAATCTTCTTCAATATTATAAAAAATACTATACATTTTATCTATTTTTTGATATTGTAACTCAATAGATTTTGACTCAAAACACCATCCTTTTAAACGGTTAATTCCTATAACAAAAATCAAATAGAACAATCCAACAATAAGAGTTAACAACATCGCTAATCTACTAGAAAAATTCTTTAGAATAAAAGTTGTTAAAACTGTTACTATCAATATTAACAGTTGTTGCAGCAATGTATTTGACACAGTTTTTATACTATCAGAAGTTTTAATTTGCAAATTAGTAAAGTCTTCTGTGATTTTTTTCTTATCATCAACATATTCTTTCAACTTATCTTTTATAAATAAATTATAATTAATTTCTAATTTTTTACAAGTTATCCTAATGTCTTTATCATCTATTTTTAATTCATTATTTACTAAATCTGAAAAGAGCCCTCTAAAAATAATTAACTTCTCATAATAAGTTTTCTCATCCCTAAAAATAAAATCAAAAATATTTTCAAAATTTTTAAAAAATTTTTCTGTTACACTAACATCATCTAATTTTAAGATTGCATTTTTTTCAAAACTAATTACAAATTCAGTATTATCTCCATTATCAGAAATCATTCGTTCAGACAGCAAATCCAATAAATTAATTAATGATAATTTTTTACAATCTTCGTAGTTAATATTAGTAATTACATTTGGTAAAGCACATATCTTCACGTGATTAAATTCTGATTTAGTTAGAACTATTTTATGAATCTTTAAATCTTCTGTTACTAGAGAAAATATTGGAGAAATAATTCTAAAATCACCTTTAAAAATATCTATCGCAATTTTATTATGTCTATTTTTTAATTCTTTTATTGCAATTTTTCTTAAAAATTCTTTTTCGAATTCAATAAAATCTTTTTCTGAGTAAAAGAATATCTTTTTATTTTTTTCAGGAACTAAGTTTTGTTCAATAGTAATAATGATATCATTTTCATGCTTAGGATTATCAAACTCATCTATTTTATAACAATTACAACTAACTTTTATATCGTCAGATAATAACGACGAAATACTCTGTTTAAATAGATTAAATTCTTTCTCAAAAACTACAAAACCAATATTATATATAAATTTATTCTCTTTTACTTTAAAATTTAACCAACTCTTTATCTCATGATAAGTATCAATTATCTGAAAGATATTTTCAAACATAATTATCACCTCTCAATCAGAGTTATCCTAGGTTTTTTGATTTTTATATAGGTATATTCATCATTTTCTTCCACAGACACTTCGCCTTGATCTAATAAAGTATTAAAAACCTTTATTTCAAGCTCTTTATTATTTCTTGAAGATACAAATACTGTTCTAGGGGGTTTTTTTAACTCAGCTATAAATCTGAAGAGAACTGTATTATTTCTTCCTTTAGCATTTTGATAAGCTTCCTCAGCCAACCTTTCAATATCCATATCAATATTTTCATTTTCGAAATCAAGAAGTAAAGGTTGAATTTCTTCTATCAAACTAGTAAAGGAAGTATCTCGTTCATTCGATAAATAATTTTGTAATTTAGCTATAACATGTTCTTCTTTATACGAATTTTTTAAATAAGGTTTAGAGACATTTTTAATAGCTTCTATCGCAACTTTTGCTGCTGAATATTTATCATCAATAATATTATCACTATCCAAAAATTTTGTGAAGAAATAACCAGAAATATTCTCGTCAGTCCTATCCAAAACTCTTGAATGAATATTTGTTCTTTCTGAATCTGGCTCCTCTCTATTTTCTTTAAACTGGATTGTCTTATCTTTGTATATTACAGTAGCCTTTTGAAGTCTTGATTTCTTATCTGGAAGAATCTTATCCAATGTAGTTAATGTATTTTCATCAGTTACTTGAATAGCTGTTCCTGTTTCCATCTTAACAAGAAAAAGGACTTCTCTACTTTCAATTTCAGTTGTAAGTACTACCAAATAAAAATCATTTTGAAATCTACGTCCTATTGATTCTTGAAATTTACTTGCAATGTCTTCTGAGTTTCTATTGAAATTCTCTTCATTTTCAAAAATCTCTGATACATTTGTTACTATCTGTGAAGAAGGTCTCTTAAATCTGAAATTCTTAGCATATTTATCATCAATACATTTATTTATTCTAGAATCTAAATCTTCTACAATTTTACTGAACTCTGCGAAAGAATCGTCAAAAATTATACCTGGTAAATAATACGGTTCTCCGTATTGGTCTTTAGAAAAATGAAATAACCTTAGTCTCTTTTCCATATCATTATCTCCTAAACATTAGATTATAACCTGTCCATTCATCAGCATTGGCAAGAGCCAATCGCGCAGTTGGGTGAGTTGTTTATTCTCTTCGATTAAATTAAGTTGCTGTTTATCAATTACTTCTAATTTTTGATTAATCTCAAATAATAATTCCAACGGAATTGCAGGGACTACAATTTTGTTCATATTTTCTTGATTAATTTTCATTTGAATTGAACCTGTTTTAATTTTCATAACTGAAACATCCTTCAATAGCATCATAAGAAGTTTACAACTATGATTCTTAACTGGCTCTAGAACATGAGCGTGATTGTTTACCCAATTTTTCCCTGAAATACGTTGTAAAATAGGAGTTCCTTTCTCTGTCATTACAGAACCATCTTCAGCCATTAAAACATAATCTCCGTCAAAAATATAATCATTGACATAATCCATTATGCCAGTTGCACCATAATACGGTATTTTCCCTTTTACAAGCTCTCTATCATTACTAGATAATGGAACTCTTTTTGAGTCATGGCATATTGTAATATCCCCCAACTTCTCCACTCCCCACCCCTCTGGGATTTCGCGTTTGAGTTCTGGGTGATAGACCATCTTTCCGCCTGATGATTTGTAGGGTTTGCCATTCTGGTCTGGGAAATCAAACTGCACAAACCAGTAGTCATAGAGGGTCTTAGCCATGGCTTCCAACTCTTGGTTAATTTGGTTGTTGATTTGGATTTTATTATCTATATTATATAAAATACGACCTATATATTTCTGTATAACTAATTCTGGTATATACACCTCGATATCATAAATATCCTTCGGCGATATATTCCTCTGCTTTGTCCCACTGGCTCTATATTCCATTTGAGTTCTTACAGTTGTAGTTGATAAGAGATATTTTAGAAATATTTTATCAATTTTTTCATACTTTTCCTGAACCTTACCAACACGCTGATTTAAAACAAATTTTATATCACTAAAATTTGGAACAAATGCTGAATTTCCTAATAGTCCAACAACTTGTTCCGTTAAGGGAATAATTAAATCACCTTCATTAAGATTATATTCTTCAGGATACTCACCACCATAGTAAGTTGTTTTATTAACATTAAAAACAAATCTACTATCTTCACTAATATTTCTTAAAGTAACAAGTGCAGTTTTACCGTCTTTAACATAATTTTCAGATTTAAAAGCCCAACCATGTTTTATTGAAAGCAACTCACCTAATTTATATCTTTTCCACTCACTCATACTTCAACCCCTTCATTTGCTCTGTAATCTCCTGCTCCAAGGCATGTGATTGCTGGAAGAGGTTAGAGAGTTTGTTTTGAAAGGCGGTCATCTTGGCTTCAAACTCTTCTGCTGTAATATCTACATAGTCAATCTTGATATCAAAGTATTGACCTGCGCTGAGAGAGTAATTTTTCTCCTTGATATCCTCATAAGAGACAGTGACAGAAAAATCCTCGACAGCTTCTTTCTTGATAAAGGTCTCGACGATCTGCTGCTCTTCCTCAGGAGAGAGCACGGTCTTTTGGTTCTTGCCTTCCTTGACCTTGGTTCCGAGGTTTGAGGCATCGATAAGGACGACATCTCCCTTATTTTTCTTATCAATAAAGAGGATGGAGACGTTGGTACCTGTCGTCGCAAAGATATTAGAAGGCATTGAAACGACACCTGCCAGCATTTGATTGTCCACCAAGTGTTGACGGATAGTCTTGTCAATCCCTGACTGGGCCGTGATAAAGCCTGTCGGCAAGACAACAGCTGCCTGACCGTCTGGTTTTAAGGAGTAGATGATATGCTGAACAAAGAGCTCGTAGATTGCCATCTTATCCTTAGACTTGGCAGGAACCTTGGGCACACCTGCAAAAAAACGCTCACTGGCTTCTGGCAAACTTTCCACTCGGTCACGCCACTCTGAAAAGTCCAACTTGAAAGGAGGGTTCGACACGATATAGTCCATCTTCTCAGGATGGCGATTAGCGATAATGGTATTTCCCTGTACGATATTGTGAATAGAGTGTTGCAGTCCATTCAAAATCAGATTGAGACGGAGGAGATTGGATGATTTTTGCGAGATATCCTGACTGTAAACAGTGGTCTTATCCACACCGATACGACTAGCCAGGTTCATCAGCAAGGTTCCAGAACCAGCAGACGGGTCATAAATCCGCACATTTGATGGTTGGTCATTTCCCACCAGAATATCAGCGATAATCTTAGCCACAGAGTGAGGTGTGTAGTACTCGGCATACTTGCCACCTCCATCTTTGTTGTAGTCCTTGATCATGTACTCAAAGAGAGTAGAGAAAAAGTCGAAGCCTTGTGAAAAAATGGTCTCATCAAACTTGACGCGTGCAAGGAGATTGATGATGGCTTTTGCCACTTCGTTACGCTTACTGCTATCTGAGATGGTATCTGTAATCAAACGCTCGTCAAAGAGACGAATAGCTGTGTCACCGTCTGTATGCACAGAGAAGATATCGTTATTATCAATAGCTATCTGATTAAGAGTATTTTCAAAACTCTCGTAGAAAGTCGCTTCATTTTGCTGACGGTGAAGGGTTTCGATCAACTGGTCTGGCTTGAGCCAAGCCGTACTGGTACCGATATCCTCCAAGAGCCAGTCGTAGTCATCTTCACCCATTGCTAACAAGTTTTCATAAGTGTTGGATTCATCCAGCACCTTGGCTTGATATAAAAACTTATCATTTAAAAACTTGTAGAGGAAGGACTGGGTGAGGAGTTTGTACTCACCCGCTTCTCCTCCTAGTCCTGCATGAGTAAAGACTGCTTTCAAATCATCTACCAAGTCTTGGACTTGAACTTTGTATGTTTCATTCATTAGTGTTGGTATTCCTCTTCATATCCTTCAAATAGCGACTCGACGATATCGTTAAAAACCTGTCTTGTCAAATCACTTGCAGATTGGTTGGTTTTCATTGAAATTCGGGCTACTTCTCGAATCAATTTCTTGAAGAAGTCCTCGTTATCGAGCACTCCTCGATTTTGACCGATTTTGTGGTCCAGTACAACTTTAGAATCTTTAATGACATGATAAACTGCTGGGTACTCGCTTACCATAGTCGAATTGGTCACGTGTTTATAGGAACGCGCCGCCATTTCATCTCCGCCAAAATTCATCGTCAAACGTCTCATATGAGTATGATAATCTTCCACTGACTTAAAGAGCTCTTCGTACTCTTTTTGAATTTCTTTGATGTTTTCCATAGTGTAGCCTTCTTGCCCATGAATCAGGTGTTTTTTCATGATGCGCTGAAATTCTTCGTAGAGAGAGACCCACTCAGGATCTTTCTCATCACGCTGTTTTATGATGCCTCCAGCAACTCGACGCTTCAAATCTTCTAGGTCATTGGCTGCTAGACGAAGTTCTTCCTCCGCAATCTTGACAAAACTAAAACTGGTCTCAGACATGGCAAGATTTAAAAGAGTGCGACTGGAAAAGTCATCTGGCTTATCTATCAGTGACAAGGTCAGCAAGCGTCTTGAGATGACATTGAGCAGAGTTGCAATCTGAGTAATATCAATCTGCTTAATCAAATGGTCATAACCAAGTAAGCGGGCGATATTATAGTACTGCTTAACCGATTCTAAGGCTTTTCGTAGTTCATTTAGTTGCTTTCTATCCTTAATATCATCAATTGATTGAGAAAAGAACTCTAGATTAGAGGTCGGATAGTCCATGAGGATGCGCTCTGTCTTGCTTAGTTCCTGAGAAATTTCCTCTGCTGGCACAAAGAGCGACCCAAACACATCCTCTCCATTTTCCCCAGTCAGGGTTGTATCATACTCTTGATTGAGTTCTTCCAAATATGCACGATTAGTTTTGTCAAACTCTTTGGAAATATCCGCAAAATCAACTACATAGCCAAAGAGGTAGTCCTTGTAAGGACGATTCACACGAGTCAAAGTCTGGAGTAGGTTATGAGCCTTAATCTTGCGGCCTAGATAGAGACGCTTGAGGCGAGGCGCATCAAAACCTGTCAAGAGCATGGAATAGACGATAATGAGGTCAATCTTACCTTCTTTATAGGCATCCACCTTTTCCTTTTTCTCTTCCTTGTCTCCCTCATCATGGAGGATGAGAGCAGAGGTCAAGTTGGTTGTTCCAGCCTTTCGTCGTTCTTCTAACTGTTTTTCAAGCTCACGCGCCTGCTTAGACGAATCACAGACAATCATACCACCAATAGTCTGATCATCAAAAACCAAATCACGCGCACGATTAAAGTCCTCCAGAATAAAATCAAGCATAGGTTCCACATAGTGCGGATGAGCAAAGATATCTTCTTTTGACAGATCTCCTCGTTGGATTTCTTCATTGATTGCTCTGAGATTATCTTTATAGGACGTCTCGATATCTTCTCGCATCAAACGCAAGGTAAAACCATCATCTATAGACTGATTGTAGTAGTATTTATGGATATAATCCCCAAAAATATCACGTGTAGTCGCATGGCTTTCCTTGGTCTTACCATCTTTCTTGTAGGTAATCAAGGGGGTCCCAGTCAAGGCAATCTTGATCGCATTGGTATCTGCCTGATAGAGATTTGGCAGGTAGGAACCTCGTTCGTTATAAGAGCGGTGGGCTTCATCGATAAAGTAGATATTTTGACGATTGAGATCATAGCCAGAGCGATCGGTCAGGTCTGAATCATCTTTGAACTTCTGTATATTGACAACGGCAACATCATAGCCGTCTTGTTTTTGATTGAGTTCTCGAGGATTGTTGATGCGCTTAACTTTTAGACCTCTTTTGGTAAATTCCTTAAAGGCCTGATCTGCCAAGTCCAAACGATCAACGACAAAGTAAAACTGCGGAACAATCCCCTGTTTTGAAAAATAATTGGTCAGATAGCGGATATTGAAGAAAGCCAGGGCAGTCTTTCCTGAGCCCTGTGTATGCCAGATAACACCTTTTTTGACACCTTTTGCGATGGTTTCTTCGATAGCTCTTGTAGCGAAGTATTGCGGATAACGCATGACATGCTTCTGTAATTGTATATGACCTTCCTTGCTTTCTTCCTCTACATAAACCAGCCCAAAACGAAGCATGAAAAGCAGGCGTTCTTTTTGATACAAAGATGATAAGAAAGTATTACAAGGAGTATCGGGCTGTAAGTTTGTTGTAAATTCTGGTTGAGATTTGAGAGCAAAACGCTTCACATCCTCAAGGACGAAATCAATTTGTTCATCTCTTAAAGGTACAATTGAATTCAGAAAATCTATTTCTCTTTCTTCCTTGAAAGCATTAAATTTTGTTTTTGAATAGGCATTTGAACCGTAGTAAGAACCCTGTTTTTGTTGACCTTGGCCACTGATATAAGGTAAATTATCTGATAAAGCTATCAACTGGGTAATATTGTTAAAACGACGGAACTTACGATTTTCAAAACGGTATCTAGTCCTGTCCTGTTCTGACTGAATCCCTGTCTTTCCATCACGGATAGCATTGGGTTGTTTAAGTTCGATATAAGAAAGGGGAAGTCCATTGATAAACACAACTATATCTGGACGAAATTCATCTTGCCCATTTTGACAAGTGACTTCAAGCGCCAGATGGAAGGTATTGGCTTCAGGATTTTCCCAATCGATATAAACAGCACCTTCTTGTCCCTGTATCCTTTTAAAGAAGGAACGCCCCAAATCATTTTGATCCAGTTCCAGCTTGATATTGGCCAATTCTCTCTCAAAATCTTCATCTGTTAAATAGTTATTAAATGTTAAAAATTGCTCCTTAAAAACAGATACAAGAATATTGGTATCTGGGTCTCTTTCTTCAATTTCTTTACTATTACGAGAAAGATAGGTATAACCCATTCGCATCAAATGCAGAGCTGCTGGGATTTGTACTCTTGTTAATTCAGAAAAATCTTTTCGTCTTGCCATAAAAACTTCCTTTTGCTAGTCAGAACTGTCTATTTTTACTAACAATATCTTTCAGACTATCTCTTCAATTTGTCTCATAGTTAATTATCTATTATATCATGTTCCGGCCAGAAAACGCTCACTTCCTTCTATTTCAAATCACTTTTGACCTTTTTCTTAGTAATGATGCGGTCGTTTTTGTTGGCTAGAGATTTGAGTCGAGCTTCTAGCAGGATTTTTCTCCCTACTTCGTTACGGGTGTAAACGAGTTGGTAGTTGCCCAGATATGGTGCGACGGCATCTAGGAAGAGCTGGGCGTCTTCCTTGCGTTTTTCAAAAAGGCTAGGAACCACAAAATACTTGGACTGACCTGCTGGTGCTTTTTTAGCTACTAAGAGGTAGCGTTGATTGTCCACGGGAGCAAAGAATTCACCCAAGGTCTGAGAGAAGAGCTCCTTATCTCGCATGCTGCCACCTTTTAGATAGGCAAATACGTTAAAGCTTTCCTTGTCCTCCTCGACCTGCACGCGCGACTGGTCATCAGACAAATGCCCGGCAGTCACCATGACTTTGCGAATAGCTTCACCGATCTGGCGCAAGCGTTTATAAGGACTCTTGTAGCTGT